>Ga0137403_10000192_pt1 | contig 74550 bp, 72 predicted proteins | sample CZOMad2_1_16fung_FD_122057 | JGI IMG/M metagenome (GOLD analysis project Ga0137403, IMG submission 122057) | Vadose zone soil fungal communities from Angelo Coast Range Reserve, California, USA - CZOMad2_1_16fungal (Hybrid Assembly) | ecosystem: Environmental > Terrestrial > Soil > Vadose zone...
GATGCCCACCGACCGTGAAACGCTTGAGGAGGTGTGCACGGCGATCGCCTGCTTGGTCCGCGACCCCGACAGCATAGAGCTCCATACAAGTGCGATGTCGGCGACAGACTACACGGTCGTAGCAGACTGCCTGGCGCTGGCGGCTCGGGACTTCGCCGAGGAGATTGCTGCGTTACGAGCGCTCGTGTCCACCTTGGAGGTGGATATGCAGGAGGAGGTGCGTGCCTGGGTGGCATCTGACCTGGTCAGTCCAACGGCGGCTCCCCACGTCATCCGTGAGATGATCCTCAGCCGCTTTGTGTCCCTCGATCGTGAGCTCGAAGGGTACCAAGACGCAGGGGATGCCTCCGATCCCTCTGACAAAAGAGTTGACTGAGCAGATCAAGGCGTTTACAATTACGCGGTTGGAGAATCATTAGCAACACTCGCAAACAGCAGAATTCTCGCGCCCCCGTAGCTCAGCCCGGATAGAGCATCGGATTCCGGATCCGTGTGTCGGAGGTTCAAATCCTCTCGGGGGTACTAGGCTCCTCAGTAGGGGAGATGTTATGCATGATGTGGTTATTCTCGGTGCAGGCCCGGCTGGCCTCACGGCTGCCATCTATGCGGCACGGGCCAACTATGCTCCGGTCGTGATTACCGGTCCGCTCTTCGGTGGGCAATTGGCGCTGACCACGGAGGTGGAAAATTTCCCCGGCTTCCCGGACGGTGTGCTGGGCCCGGAGCTCATGGAGTTGATGAAGCGGCAGGCTGAGCGCTTTGGGGCCGAAATCCGCATCGGCGACGTTGCTGATGTGGAGGTGATCCACTCTCCATTGCGGATGACCTTGAATGGGGAACTCATCGAGACCAAATCGCTGATCGTTGCCACCGGTGCCTCGGCACGTCTGCTGGACGTTCCGGGGGAGCGCGAGTTCTTTGGCCGAGGGGTTTCCACCTGCGCCACCTGCGATGGCTTCTTTTATCGCGACAAGACGGTGGCGGTGGTCGGAGGCGGCGATGGGGCGGTTGAGGAGGGGACGTTTCTGACGCGCTATGCCGCAAAGGTGTTCCTGGTACACCGCCGCGATCGTCTGCGCGCCAGCCAGATTCTCCAAGATCGCGCGATGAAAAACGACAAGATCGCCTTCATCTGGGATACGGTCGTTGAAGAGATTGGTGGCGATGAAGACACAGGGGTGACCAACACTCGCCTCCGCAATGTCAAAACCGGGGTAGAAAACGAGCTGCCGGTAGATGGCGTGTTTCTCGCCATCGGCCATGTGCCGAATACGAAGATATTCGAGGGACAGCTCAAGCTCGACGAGCATGGCTATATCGTGACAGATTCTCGCATGCACACGAATATTCAAGGCGTGTTTGCGTGCGGCGATTGCCAGGACCATATCTATCGCCAGGCTATCACGGCAGCCGGCACCGGCTGCATAGCGGCCATCGAGGCGGAGAAGTTCCTGGCCGAGGTCGAGGGGCGGGCCTATCCTGCATGAGTGGATGGGCCTGCTCGGTAGGGCATAACGTGAATGATCGTCGATCCTCAGACTCCGACGCTGGGAATCGGCAACGTCAAAACCGGAGCCGACGTGATCGCGCTCGGGCGGAGAAGTTTGTCGCATTTGAGCGCACGATCGGTGTGCTGGAACACAACCTCGATGAGTGGCGCCGCTTCCACGATTGGATCGTCCTCACCAAGGGCAAGCTGGACCTGATCGAGGAGATCATCAGCTTGGGGCACAAATACTCTGGGCTTTTAAGCCGCTATAAGGTTGCGAAAGAGCCCGAGCAAGAGCCATTGCTGCGTGACCTCCGTATCGTTCTGCACATGATGCAAACCCTTTATACGCAATCCAGAGATCGTCGGGGATTTGACCTGAACTGGAAGCCGTTATAACGCGCTACCGCTTACATCTCTCCCCATGTTTCCTTCTGATGCCCGCGTAGATTTCCCGCAGAAGCGCCCTCACCAGCCTATTGGACAGCCAGTTGCAGCGACGGTCCTGAGGGGGCATCCAGGCGCATAGGCATATACTGGCAGCGGGAGCGCGCTAGGCGATCGCCTCAGGCAGACCGCTTCACAGGCTTGCGTAAGTGGGGCTCGGGAAGCCACAAACGCCACACGACGATCAGCGTCGCACTGAGCGCGATGAGCGCCAGGCTGACGAGCTGTGCGGCCCGAAATGGGCCAAACCACAAACTATCCGCTCGCAGAAACTCCACACCAAAGCGTCCCAGCGAATATAACAGCAGATAGCGCATGGTGGTATAGCCATCCTTGGCGGGACGCTTCCGCGTCGTCCACAGGTACACGAAAATGCCCAGATTGATGACCATCTCATAGAGCATGGTCGGATGCAGGGGAATGTTGGGAAACTGGCTACCAGCAGGCGTTTGCGGGGCGAACACCACGCCCCACGGCAGCGTGGTCGGCCCACCATGGGCATCACCATTCATGAAATTCCCAAAGCGACCGAGGGTCTGGCCCAGGATCAGTGGTGGGGCTAACACATCCATCAAACGCAGCACCGGGATCCGCTTACGACGCGCAAACCAGAAGACAGCACAGGTGCCACCGATCACCCCCCCATGGATGGCCAACCCACCTCGCCAGACCGCTGGTATCTCCCACAGGAATTGGCGATAGAACGACCAATTAAACACCACATAGTAGAGCCGGGCGCCGATAATCCCCGCGAAAACCGTGAGGAGGAGCAGATTTGTTTGATCGTCGTCGGTCAATGGCAAGCCCTTGCGACGGACCTCCGAACGGATAAGAAAGATGGCCGCGATAATGCCTAGGACATACATCAGGCCATAATAGCGAATGCTAAGGGGGCCGATTTCAATCAGCACGGGATGCATGGCCGCGGCCTAGCCTCGAGGGGCGTGCAGGATGGTATAAAAGGAGCGTTCCTCACGTAGGATGAGCAGCAAAACGTGATCGCTCGGGTCCAGCTTACTGACGGCGTTTTTGAAGCTATCCATCGTGGTCACCGGGGTGCGCTCGATTTCCAAGATCACATCGCCTTTACGCAACCCATCACGAGCGCCAGGGCTGCCACTCTCGACGTTGGTGATGATCACGCCCGCGTCGGTTTTCAAGTTAAACTGCTTGACCAGCTCTCTCGTGACGGCATCCAGGGTGAGGCCGTAGCGTGACCCGGCTGCCTCGGCCTTGGGCTCGAGATCCTTCAGCTCGCCGATTTCCAGGGCCACCAGTTGCTCTTGCCGATCGCGCCGGATTTTGAGCCGGACGAGCGTCCCTGGGCGGGTGGCAGCCACCAGGCGCTGCAACTCCTGCATTTTTTGCACTGGTCGGCCGGAGAAATCGAGGATCACATCGCCGCGCTTCAGCCCAGCGTTTTCGGCAGGACTGCCCCGCAAGATGTCCCCGATGAGCACCCCGCCATTCTCGGCGACCTCGAACTTGCTCGCCAGCTCTGAAGACATGGTCTGAATGACCACCCCCAGATAGCCGCGCACGACGCGGCCGTTTTCCACCAGTTGCTGCATCACCTCTTTGGCCATGTTAATCGGAATGGCGAAGCCGATGCCCCGTCCCACAGGATTGATCGCCGTATTGATCCCGATCACTTCGCCGCGAATGTTCAGCAAGGGGCCACCACTATTGCCAGGATTAATCGACGCATCCGTTTGAATATAGTCCTCAAAGGTCGACAATCCCAGCTCACCCCGCCCAACGCCGGAGATCACCCCGACGGTTAACGATTGCCCCAGTCCGAACGGGTTACCAATGGCGACTGCCCATTGGCCCACTTTGACGTGGTCGGAGTCGCCCAGTCTCGCCGCCGGCAGTTCCTGATCGGCATCGACTTTCACCAGGGCAAGGTCAGTCTTAGGATCTCGGCCGATCACCGCTCCCCGGTAGGTCCGACCGTCAGCGAGAGTGAGCTCGATCTCATCGGCGCGTTCAATGACATGGTGATTCGTCAACACCAAACCGAGCGAGTCGACAATGACTCCTGACCCCACGCCGCGGTGAGGGGGCTCTCCTTTGGAGGGATCCTTGCCGGTCTGTGGGCCGCGTCTGTCTTGGCTTTCGGTCTTAATGCTGACCACCGCGCGACCGGCCGTCTGTTGAATCTGCATCACCGCGTTTTGCCAGGCATCGAGCAGCGCTGATCCGTCGCGGCTCTCAGGGATGACGTTCTCCTGGCCAGTGGCCGGAAGTTCCCATACGAGGCAGAGCAACATGAGCGCGAGAGAACGCCCCAGGCCAGTGCGAGGCCAAGGATGTCGTCGACCGTTGACGTGTGTCCATTTCTGGATCATGGTTTTGTCCCTACTTCCGTACCAGCTGATTAAGAACCTGCTTGATGCCAGTGGCCTGCTCCGCGATGGTGACCACTTGCTGAATGGCATCGTCCGTGGGCAAGGCACCTGATAAGGTCACTACGCCCCCTTTTACGTCGACGCCGATGTCATATGGACTGAATTGTGGATGGGCATCCAGAGCTGCCTTGATGCGGCTGGAGAGCGCTAGATTCTGCAGCGCCAGCCGGGAGGCGTCAGTAGGCTGAAATGGTTCCCACTGCACCGCCTGAATCACCAGGTCGCAGGCGGTGTCGACGGTGAGTTTGTCGAGACTCAGGACCAGGTCATACTGATAGGGGTCGCGCCAATCGACATCGAACAGGTAGCGCATGCGGCTAGTCCGCTCTTCGTCCACCTGATTGATATAGCGTATGGCGCCCTTGCGATCCAAGCGTGCATTCCGCTCCATGACAGCGCGAATCCGATATTCGAGCGGGGCGACCAGGCGCACCTTCAAGACGTGGCCAATGCCCGGCAGGAGGGCATGGCCGGCGTGTCCATGATAGACCAGGTTACCGTGTTCGGCATACTCACACATGGCGGCTTGCACAAACATCAGGTACACACGGCGGCTGGCGGTGAGTTTCTCCCAGAAGGTCGGGGCCTTTTCGAAGGCTTTGACGAGCTCGGGCTCCGGAACGTTGTAGCGTTTGGCCGCCTCGACGATCACCTCATTGCTCAGACATGGCCAACCCAGCTTTGCGGCCACACGCTCCGCCAACGCCTGGCCACCGCTGGCGGTACCGCGCGAGATGGTGATGATCGACATGGCGCCTCCCTCCTCTCTGCCTGTTGCCTGCCGCGCTGTGTGTATTACCCTAGCAAATCCTGCCGGAGGGGTCAACAATGTATGGGCTCGTGGCCTTGACGAACTCACTTCTCTCGCGCACAATGGATGGCACACCCATGTCCCCTATAGAGGAGCCCTTTATGTCTCGGCGAGAGGACGTCATACCAGCGTTAACAGCTCTCCTTGGCCCGACCCAAGTGATCAGCGATGCGCCTCACCTGGCGCTGTATCGCTTGGATGGGTTACGCCCGTCGCGCGGCTATCGTGACCGCCAGCGACTTGGCGCCATGCCTGGATGCGTGGTCCGCCCACGGCGTAGGACAGAAGTGCAAGCCCTGGTGCAGTGGGCCAATGCCGCACACATGGCGCTCGTTCCCTACGGCGGCGGGACTGGCTTGATGGGGGGCGCCATGGCCGATGGAGAGAGTGTGCTGATCGACTTCAAAGACATGGCCGACATTGTGGCTATCCGACGGGAGGATCGACACGCAGTCGTCCAGTCAGGGGTCGTCCTCAGCCGACTGGAGGATGCCTTGCGAGTCGAAGGACTGACCCTGGGACATGATCCCTGGACGGTCGGCATCGCTACCGTCGGCGGCACGATTTCGACGAACGGTCTCGGCTATCGCGGTGGACAGTATGGGTCAATGGGGGAACAGGTGCTCGGTCTTGAAGTCGTGCTGCCGGACGGCCAAGTGTTGCGCACACGAGCAGTGCCGAAGTCTTCCACCGGTCCAGATCTCACCCAGCTCTTCATCGGCGCAGAAGGGGTCTTCGGCTTGATTACCGAGGCCACCTTACAGGTCTTCCCCGCTCCCGAAGCCCATGCCCTCCTGGCCTTCACGTTTCCGACCTTCACGCATGGTTTTGCGGCGGTGGCGGAGATGGCGAGCGTCGGGTTGCGACCGACGCTGATGGAACTGACCGAGGACTTCCCGGCAGGCGATGTGGCGCGTTCGCTCATCGAGCGCGCCCCTGGGGTGAGCTTGTATCTCGGTTGTGAAGGCTTCCAGGGGTTGGTTGAGGCGCAGCGTGGACGCGCCGTGGCGATCTGCGCACATCATGGCGGCAAAGACCTCGGGGAAGCCGCGGCGCGTACGTTCTGGAACAGTCGTCATCGCACCGCTGAACGCTTTCAGCAGGATCGCCTACACAATCTACCACACGGCATCCTCGACACCCGTCCCGAAGCCAGCTTTGACTACATCCACGTCGCTCTTCCCACCTCACAAGTCCTGCGCTATCGCGAGGACGCTCTGGACCTGTGCCAGCGCCAAGGGATCATGGTGACTCAGTGCGGCATCTGGACGCGCCCTGAACTGTTCTCCATGGTCCTGCACAATCCGAGCGGTCAAGTGGAAATCCTGGCCAACACGGTCGATCGCTTATTGGCGCTAGCGCAGGACGCGGGCGGCAGCATGGAATATTGCCATGGTGTCGGAGTGCGCCTGGCGCACTTGCTCGCGCGTGAGTTAGGGACCGGGACGAAGATCCTGAGCGCCCTGAAGCAGGTGCTTGATCCAGATCATCTTTTAAATCCGGGGAAATTGGGCTTGGAGTCACATGTATCGGATGTATAAGTCGATAGGCCTGGGTACTGAGGACTGGGGCATGCGTGAGAAAAACACTCAGTCCTCAGCACTTCCGGGGCTTGCGTCGGCAGGATGAGGTGCAAGGGGTCCCCTGTGGTGCGCAGAAAAACACAGATCGGAACGGCAACGATGGTCTCCGCCAGCAGCGATGGTGAGGGCCTAGCTTTCGAGTGGGGGGGCGGCCTTCTCATCCGGCGTTGTGCCATCGATCAGGCGCTGCAATTCCTCCAACTCTTCCGCCGTGGCGGGCTTATCGAGCCATGCATCGAGGACGCTCTTGCGAATGTACCAGGTGCCTTCACGCTGGTCTGCGGCAATCTCCTGGCGCTCAATTAGCTTGTAGAGCGCCTCGACCGGGATACGCAGGTAATCAGCCGCCTGCCAGGGCTTCCAAAAGATTTCTGTATGCCGCATCGCCATCACCGCTCCCTCGGGGATCTATAGACAAGACGGGAGACCTCAGCTTCAATCGTGAACAATCAAGCATGAATTTCGCCCATCTTAGCCCACTTCGATAGGCGAGTAAAGAGGCAGACACACACCATAGGGGGGGAAGCTCGGGCGTGGCCATCGCTATTGGCCGTCTACCACGCTGAAAAATGCAACAGCCCATCCACCGGGGCGTAATCGTCAGTGAGGACCGGAACATCATGTAGAGGGATGGGATCAAGAACATAGGTGTGCGCGAATCGTTCGAGCGGGAACTGCACCTTGCGCTCGTCTTCGAGGCGTCGCGACCGTCGAATGACCTCTTGTTTGCCGAGGCGTTCTTTCTCCTGGGTGGCGATGACGATGATGTTCGACACCTCATCCACCGGAAAGACGTAGGTCTGGGAGAACTCGGTCTGCAGGGTTTTTAGCATTGAGCGAAATAACCTGCTGTCGGCGCCGCGCACGGTGCCGATGATGTTCGACACCAGGATACCGGTGGGCGTGAGCTTGGCTTTGAGTTCCTGGAGAAATTCTCGGGTGCTCAAGTGAAATGGGATAGCGTCGGCGTAATAGGCATCGAGCACGATGACGTCATACCGATGCGGAGTCTTCTGCAGGAAGATGCGCCCATCCACTACCTGTACCTGCATGCGCTCGCTTTCCTGAAACATGAAATAGCGCTTGGCGACGCTGACCACCTCGGGGTCTAGCTCGGCCACGTCGATCTGCAAGGTGGGATAATCGCGGTGGAACCGGCGTGGCGTCGACCCCCCGCCAAGGCCGATGAACAGCACTCGTTGGGGGTTGTCGTGGAAGGCCATGGCCAGGTGCAGGTATTGTGTGTAGTGGAACACCATACGATCTGGCTCATTGAGGTCCAGGGCGCTCTGCCGGAGCCGGTCAAAGCGCAGGGTGCGCATGCCGTTGTCGTCGGTGACGATGATATGGTGGTACAAGGAATCTTTCTCGTAAAGAGTGTTGATCGCCGCGAGGGCCGGCAAGCTGGAACAGAAGACGCCCACGATTCCCCAGACCATGGCCTGTTTGCTCAGCCGCCCTCCGGTAGCACGATGGATGATGATCAACAGCATTGCGAGTGCCATAAGTGTGACCCCTAAGGAGTACAGGATGCTCCGAACACCGATCATCTGAATCAGATAAAACGCTGTCAGCAGCGCCCCCACGATACTCCCGGACGTGGAGATGGCATAAATTAGCCCTGCCGTGTTGCCGATGGTTGCCAGACTGGACGCCGCCAACTTGATGGCGTAGGGCGACACCGTACCCATGAACACGCTGGGGAGGAAGAACAAACACACGGTTGCCACCAAGGGGCTCAGCCGCGGCCCGAAATCCACGCTCGCGATGCTGCGATTGACCGGCGGAGCCACCACAGGCAAGATCACCACCAGCACGCCCGCGATCAAAATGAGCACGGCCATGGCCAGGAGGCGTGGACGACGATCGGCGAGAAATCCACCCATATAATAGCCGATGGTCAGGCCCGCCAGAAATGTGCTGATGAGACTGCCCCACACGAAGATGGAGCTGCCGAAATAGGGCGCTAACACGCGGCTCCCGACGATTTCCAGGCCCAGCAGCACAGCCCCACAGACAAAAACTGTCAGTTGCAGCACCCCAACCATGTTGGCCTCACGTCCTTAAGGGGACCTTTCTCCGGTCATCGCGCACCTGGGCACCATATTATCTGATTCTGCTCCTGGGGTCCAGCAGCCCTCTCCTCCGCTGCTGTCTTGACAGCTGCTGATCGACGCCTATAGGATGCGCCTGTCAACCATGACGGCGTCCTGTCCCAACACGCTCCACTCTTCGGTTTAGAACCCCTGCGATATATGCGATGTGCTTTGCCTAACAAGGGAGGCGACCATGCAACCTGACTGGTTGAAGCAACAATTTGCGGCGCAGACGACAGCTGAACGCGAAGCGGTAACCGAGTCCGAACAGGCATCAGGAGTGAACCGGCGGGACTTTCTCCACGGCAGCATGCTCGCAGGCGTGACCGCTGGCGCAGCGGCTGGTGGACTTGTCGCCCAGCATCACGCGGCTCACGCCCAGCCGGCCGCAGCGGCTAACCCTTTCGGAAAAGACTGGTGGCCGTCGCCCTGGGGACCAACCGACGAGCGTGGAGCTGCCAATCGTATGACCCCGGCCAAGGTTATCGAGGCGGTCAACCTGATTAAGATCGGCAAGATCTACCAATTGGGCCGGATTTATGAGCAGGGCATGCCGCTGTTTGGCTCGCGGCACTATAGCCTGACCATCCCTGGCGGGCCGACCGGCGGCCCCTTGGGTACGGCAAAGCTGGTATATAATGACGAGATGTTCAGCGGCGAAATCGGCCAGGTCGGCACGCAATTCGATGGCCTCGGGCATATCGGCACGCTGATCGGCAATGAGGTGGTCTATTACAATGGCCTGAAGCAGTCCGACGTGGGTGGGACCTATGGTCTTCAGAAGCTTGGCATCCATAACGTCGGGGTCTTTTTCACCCGGGGCATCCTGCTCGACGTGCTGGCGTACAAAGGGGGGGACCGGTTGCCAATCGACTATGTGATCACTCCCGCGGACGTCCAGGGGACCCTGGCGCGACAGGGGGTTCGGGAACCCGGCGAAGGCGATGTAGTACTCTTCCATACCGGCCACGGCAAGCTCTGGATGAAAGACAATGTGGCGTACAACAAGGGCTGCCCTGGCCCCGGCGTGACCGCGGCCAAGTGGCTCATCGACAAAAAGATCTGTCTGGTAGGTGGGGATAATTGGGCGGTGGAGGCGGTCCCCGGGGAGGATAAGGAACGGCCATTCGAGTGTCATCAATGGTGGATCACCATGAATGGCATTTATATCCATGAAAACTTGGATTTGGAACAACTTGCGGCGGACCGGGTGTACGAGTTTGCCTATATCTTCAGTCCCCTACGGCTCAAGGGCGCCACAGGCTCACCCGGCAACCCAATCGCGGTGGTGTAGGGGAAAGTCAGAAGCCTAGTTCCCTCTCCCACTGGGAGAGGGTTAGGGTGAGGGCTGCAGGGCATGATCGAGCGGCCGAGCTTCCCTCACCCTGGCCCTCTCCCACCGGGAGAGGGGGGCAAGGGGCTCAATGGACCAGTTTAGAGCTTGGCGACGCCAGCACGGGCACAGTCTTCATCTTGCTGACCAGTGCCGCCGCCCACTCCGCAAGCGCCTTCGGCCACACCGTTGCGGATCACTGGAACGGCGCCCTGGCTGGGGATCATGTGTCCCCCTTCCGCTGCGCCGATGCCCCGAATGATCGGCGTGTCCGCCCGTTCGGCGAGCTCACCACTAGGACGCGCAAAAGCCACCGAGGCGACGGCTTTGCCCTGGGAGCCATATACACTGCCCCAAATGGCCCCATCCATCCGATTGAAGGCGATCAGCCGCCCGCCGGCATCGCAGACGGCGACGCTGATCTTAATGTTCAGCTCCTGCGCTTTCGCCACTGCACCTTCGATGATTCGGTTCGCCTCAGCTAAGGTCAGCGACATCGGGTCTCTCCTTTTTGGCATATCGTCAGCGAAAATGCAGCCGTCGTAGGTTCAGTATTCTGTAGCTTCACAGCAGCGATCATAGAGGGGCGGCCTACGACTGTCAAGGCCGATACCGCGCGCGCCCTCCCCCTATCCCGCGTCCGCACTACTCCTCCTCTTCCCGCAGCTTGGCGAGAATCGACAGATCCTCGAGGGTCGTCACATCGCCGCGGACTTCGTCCCCAGAGGCGATTTCCCGCAGCAAGCGGCGCATGATCTTACCGCTGCGGGTTTTCGGTAGGGCATCGGTGAAGCGGATATCGTCCGGCCTGGCAAAGGCGCCGATTTCTTTGGCGACGTGCTGCCGCAACTCCTGCTTCAGGTCATCGTTCGCCGTCCGCCCCGCTTCCAGCGTCACAAAGGCAGCGATGGCCTGGCCTTTGATCTCATCCGGCCGGCCGACGACGGCCGCTTCTGCCACCAAGGGGTGACTGACCAGGGCGCTTTCCACTTCCATGGTGCCGAGCCGATGGCCCGAGACGTTGACGACGTCATCGACCCGGCCCATGATCCAGAAATAGCCATTTTCATCGCGGCGCGCCCCGTCGCCGGTAAAGTACACGCCGGGGATTTCGCTCCAATACTGCCGCGTGTAGCGTTCGGGGTCGCCATAGATGGTGCGCAGCATCGCCGGCCAGGGGCGTTTAATCACCAGATAGCCGCCGGCGTTGGCCGGCACCGACTGCCCATCGCGACTCACCACATCGGCGACGATGCCGGGGAATGGACGCGTGGCGGAGCCTGGCTTGGTGGGCGTGGCGCCGGGCAACGGCGTGATCATGATCATGCCGGTCTCGGTCTGCCACCAGGTGTCGACGATCGGACAGCGTTCTTTGCCGATCACCCGGTGGTACCACATCCAGGCCTCGGGATTGATCGGCTCGCCCACGGTGCCGAGCAAGCGCAATGACGTGAGCTTATGCTTGCGCGGCCACTGCTCACCGGCTCGGATAAAGGCGCGGATGGCGGTAGGCGCGGTGTAAAAGACGTTCACCTGATATTTATCGACGATACGCCAGAAGCGATCCCACTCCGGCCAGTTGGGGGCACCCTCATACATCAGACTGGTGGCGCCGTTCGCCAGCGGGCCGTAGACGATATAACTATGGCCGGTGACCCAACCGATATCGGCCGTGCACCAATACGTATCTTCCTCCTTCAGGTCGAACACATATTTGGCGGTGAGGTAGGTGCCGAGCATATAGCCACCGGTGGTGTGCACAATACCCTTCGGCCTACCGGTGGTGCCGCTGGTATAAAGAATGTACAGTGGATGCTCGGCGTCGAGGGCTTCGGCTGGGCACTCCTCCGAGGCGTTGGCCATCAGTTCATGCCACCAGTGATCGCGTCCAGGCTCCATGTGTACCTGGCTGCCGGTGCGCCGGTAGACGATGACATGCTCGATGCTCGGCGTCTGCTGAATGGCGTCATCGACGGCCTTCTTAAGTGGGATCTCGCCGCCACGTCGATAGCCCCCGTCGGCGGTCACGACAACCTTGGCCTGGGCATCGTTAATGCGGTCGCGCAAGGCCTCGGCGCTGAACCCGCCGAACACGACGCTGTGCGTGGCGCCGATGCGGGCGCAGGCTAACATGGCAATCGGCAACTCCGGAACCATCGGCATATAGATGGCAACGCGATCGCCCGTGTGCACGCCGATCTGCTTGAGTACATTGGCAAATTTGCACACTTCGCGATGTAGCGCCTGATAGGTCAAAATGCGCTCATCGCCCGGCTCCCCCTCCCAGATAATGGCGGCTTTGTTCTTGCGCGCGGTGGTCAGGTGCCGATCCAGGCAGTTATGGGCGATATTGGTGCGGCCACCGACGAACCATTTGGCAAAGGGGGGGTTCCACTCCAGCACTTTCTCCCACGGCTTGAACCAGTCCAATTCCTTGGCCATGCTGGCCCAGAACCCTTCGGGATCATCTAGAGCCTGTTTGTAAAGTGTCTCATAGTCCTGCAAGGTCTTGATCTGCGCCTTGGCGCTAAAGTCTTTGGGAGGTTCGAAGACGCGGTCCTCTTTGAGGACGGATTCAATATCCACTTGTGCCATCAGCTCACTCCTCCTTTGCCGATCTCTCTCAGCGCGGCTACTCGCCAGCACTCTGCCTCGGTTGCCGAAGCGATAATTGCCCTATTGTAGCCCTAACTGGAGAGCATGATCAATACGGTTGTGCAATGAGGAGGCGGCGGGAAGCGGGCCAGAGGCGGCGTCAACCGGCCACGCCCGCCCGTGGCTGCAGGGGAACTTGACGTCCCCCGCGCGGGATGATATTCCCTAGAGAAGTACTATTGATCCCCGAAGGAGGGAGGAGGTGATGGCCGATCAACGATCTCAGCCGGATGTTGTCCTGCCTGCCGATGCCTCAGCCGGCGCCCTAATTGAGGTAATCCAAACCGTCGCTCTCGAATTGCACCCACATCGGCAGCGCATCGTGTCAGCTGGCCTGGATAGTTCTCTCGAACGGGAGTTAGGTTTCGACAGCCTCGGGCGCGTCGAGTTGCTACAACGGGTTGAGCGCGCCTTCGGGGTGCAGTTACCTGACCAATTGCTGGCCACAGCGGAAACGCCGCGTGACCTGTTGCGGGCCCTGACCACGGCCGGCGCGCGCAGTCGCATGGTCGACGCCAGACCGGCGAAAACGTTGCCCCTCTCGGAGGTCGACACCCCCCCGATCCGGGCTGGCACGCTGGTCGAGGTGCTGGATTGGCATGTCCAGGCGCACCCCACCCGCCCGCATCTCTACTTCTACGGCGATCAAGATGTCGCTGAAGAGATCAGCTATGCCCACTTGCACACCGGGGCAGTCGCCGTCGCGGCGGGGCTGCAGGAGCGTGGACTGCAACACGGGCAGATGGTTGCCATTATGCTGCCGACCAGTCTGGACTTTTTCTATAGCTTTTACGGCGTCCTGCTGGCAGGCGGCGTCCCCGTCCCACTTTATCCGCCAGCGCGGCTGTCGCAGATCGAGGATCACCTCCGTCGTCAGGCCAGTATCCTCGACAGTGCTCGGGCCTCGATCCTGATTACGGTGGCCGAGGGACAGCGGCTGGCGCGATTGCTGGGGGCGCAAGTCGAAGGGCTCCGGAGCATCGTCACCGTGCAGGAGTTGTCCAACGGCGGGGATGGGCATGTCGCGCCCACTCTGCAGCCCAAGGACGCGGCGTTCCTGCAGTACACATCGGGGAGCACCGGCACACCCAAGGGAGTGATCCTGACCCACGCGAATCTATTGGCCAACATCCGCGCCATGGGCCAGGTAGCTGGGACGACGTCGCGCGAAACCTTCGTGAGCTGGCTGCCGCTGTACCATGATATGGGTCTGATCGGCGCCTGTATGGGCAGCCTGTACTATGCCTGCCCCCTGGTGTTGATGTCGCCCCTGGCGTTTCTCGCCCGGCCACAGCGGTGGCTGTGGGCTATTCACCAGCATCACGGCACGATCTCGGCGGCGCCGAACTTTGCCTATGAGCTTTGTCTGCGTCGCATCGATGATCTCGACATCGAGGGCCTGGACCTGAGCTCCTGGCAAATAGCCCTGAACGGCGCCGAGCCCATCAGTCCTGAGACCGTTACGCGCTTCTGCGAGCGCTTTGGCAAGTATGGTTTTCGACCTCAGACCATGACGCCAGTGTACGGTCTGGCCGAATCCTCCCTGGGTGCGGCCTTTCCACCGCCCAGCCGTGGTGTCCGGCTCGATCGTGTCCAACGCGATCCCTTCACCCGTTCAGGGCAAGCTATCCCTGCCGACGAAGATGACTCAACGGCGCTGCGGTTCGTGTCCTGCGGACGCCCACTGCCCGGGCATCAAATCCGCATCGTTGATGCCACTGGCTATGAGGTTGCTGAGCGGCAGGTCGGCCATCTACAGTTCCAGGGCCCCTCGGCGACCAGCGGCTACTTCCGGAACCCCGAGGATACGCGGCGCCTGTTCGACGGCGATTGGCTGAATTCCGGTGACCTGGCCTACATTGCCGGCGGCGATGTCTATGTGACCGGACGGGTCAAAGACCTCATCATTCGTGCCGGGCGCAACATTTATCCGCAGGAGCTTGAGGAGGCCGTGGGCGATCTTCCCGGCATTCGCAAGGGCTGTGTCGCCGCCTTCGGTAGTACCGATCCCGCGTCCAACACGGAACGCCTGGTCGTGGTGGCGGAAACTCGGGAGACCGATGCCAAGGCGCAGGAACACCTGCGCCAGCAGATCGATGCCATGATCGTCGATTTGCTGGGCACCTCTGCCGACGATGTAGTCTTGGCCCCCCCGCAAACAGTGCTGAAGACGTCGAGTGGCAAGGTGCGTCGCGCCGCTTGCCGCGAGCGCTATGAACAGGGCGACATCGGTCGGCCGCAGCGCGCCGTGTGGTGGCAAATCACACGCTTGGCCTGGGCGGGAGTGCCGCCGCGCCTGCGTCAGGCACGGCGCAGTGTGACAGAAGTGCTCTATGCGGGCTACGCCTGGAGTGTGCTCGGCATCGGGGCCGCCGCGTTATGGAGCGCCGTGGCGCTATTGCCTATGTTGTCCTGGCGCAAAGTCATCGCCCGCAGCCTATCACAGCTCCTGTTGCGGCTCTTTGGCTTCCCGGTACGCGTCCGTGGGCTGGAGCATCTCCCCCGCGACCAAGGCTGTGTGCTTGTGGTCAATCATGCCAGCTATCTCGATCCCCTGGTGTTGGTCGCAGTGCTGCCGACCTCGATCAGCTTTGTGGCCAAGCAGGAGTTAGCTGAACAGTTCTTTGCGCGCATCCTGTTCCGGCGTCTCGGAACCGAGTTTGTCGAACGCTTCGACCCACAGCGCGGCGTCGAAGACACCGATCGTGTGCGACAAGCCGTGCGCCAAGGTCGTTCGATGCTCTTTTTCCCAGAGGGAACCTTCGGGCGTGCGCCTGGGCTGCGGCCCTTTCGCATGGGCGCCTTCGTGGTGGCGGCGCAGACCGGCGTGCCCCTGGTGCCGATGGGCATCACCGGCACCCGCTCCATCTTGCGCGCCGGGCAGTGGTTTCCACGTCGAGGCGCGGTTGCGGTGACCATCGGCGCCCCGATTATGCCGCAGGGGAGCGACTGGACGGCCGCCATTGCGCTACGGGATGCGGCCCGAGCCCAAATGCTCGAATGTTGCCACGAGCCGGATCTGGCGTCGGAATTCGACGCCGGCCCCTCGATTCCCTTTCCCTCCGGGCGAGGATGAACAGGAGACTTCCTGGTGCCCGTTATCGCCCCCCGCCGTGAGCTCTTCGCCTGGGCGATGTACGACTTTGCAAACTCTGGCTATACCACCGTCGTCCTCACGACGATCTTCAATGCCTATTTCGTGGGGGTGGTGGTGGGAAGAGCAGCGGGTTTCCCGGAAGGTACGGGCACGCTGCTCTGGACCGTGGCCGTGAGTATTCCCAATGCCCTGGTTCTGGTCAGTGCACCCGTGCTGGGGGCCATCGCCGACTACTACGCCGCAAAAAAGCGTTTTCTGCTCGTCACCACCATTGGCTGTATCCTGGGCACCGCCTTATTGGCGCTCACTGGACCGGGGGATGTTGGGTTGGCCATGACCCTGGTAGTGCTCTCGAATTTCACCTTTGCCACGGGTGAGAACCTGATCGCTGCCTTCCTTCCCGAAATCAGCAATCAGGGCAGCATGGGCCGAGTATCGGCCTATGGCTGGGCGGTGGGATATCTCGGGGGCCTGACGGTACTCGGGGTGTGTTTGGCCTATGTATCGTGGGCGCAGCGGAACGGATTCGACGCCGCCCAGTATGTCCCTGTGACCATGCTGATTGTCGCTGGCACGTTTGCTCTGGCAGCCACGCCGACGTTCCTGTGGCTAAAGGAGCGGGCCGTCTCCGTGCCACGGAGTCTGGGCGAACATTCCCTCACCATCGGTTTCCAACGCCTCCGTCACACCCTGGCCGACAGCGCGCGATTTCGCGACCTGTTTCGCTTCCTGATGGCCCTCACGGTCTATTATTGTGGCATCAACACCGTGGTCGTGCTGGCCGCCGTCTATGCTCAGGAAGTCATGGGTTTTCGTACCAATGACACGATCGTGCTGGTCATGGTGGTCAACGTGACAGCGGCGCTGGGCGCGTTCCTTTTTGGGCAAGTCCAGGACCGTCTCGGCTCGCTGCCGACGTTGGCGATCACACTACTGATCTGGATCGGAGCCAGCAGCTTGGCATTTTGGACGGAAAGCCGGGCGGGCTTTTGGTTCGTCGCCAATCTGGTAGGCATCGCCCTGGGCTCAAGCCAGGCCAGTGGCCGCGCGCTGGTGGGCCAATTTGCGCCCCCAGGCCGCGCCGCCGAGTTTTTTGGGCTGTGGGGACTGGCGGGCAAGCTCGCAGCGATCGTTGGGCCGCTGAGCTATGGGCTAATCACCTACCTGACCGCGGGCAATCACCGGTTGGCCATCTTATCTACCGTGCTGTTCTTTGTGGCCGGACTCATGTTATTGGCCACAGTGAATGAATCACGTGGGAGAGCCGCGGCGATGGAGGGGTGATGGTCGACAACGAACTGGGGCATATCAACCTCCAAACCACAGAGGCTATGGTCTGAACGAGCCGCAGATCGCTCATGGGGAAGCATTTCTGGTGCTGGCCGAGCGCCTTAGAGGTCACCTTCCTCCGCTTGGCCAGGGGAATAGGTAAGGTCAACCTCGTCCCTCAAGCCAAACGCTCTTCGACTCAACGGAGTCTTCCTCAGTTGTAGTCCGCTATCCCCAAGAATCAAATCACTTGTTTATCAATGATCATCTTATTTGATTATTGACAAGATCTCTTGCCTCAGCCTTCACTGGAGCCGCTCCACCGTTTGCATCCCTACTGTGCTCGCTTCCCTTCTGAAATTGTTGAATCCATTCTTGAGAGGTACAGTCAGCCTGGAGATAGCGTCTTCGACCCCTTTTGTGGCAGCGGAACGACGCTGGTTGCAGGCCTGGCCCACAAACGCCGGGTGATCGGCAGCGACATCGACACACTGGCAGGGATGCTATCGGAAGTGAAGTGTGCGCCGCTTGCACAGGAGCGGTATGCAGCGTGGCGTGCCCCATTTGTCGCCCGCTTAGCGAACGACTTCGCGGCGATCACGCGGGCGTGGAAACAGCGTCCACGGCTCCGCCCGGGGACAATCTGGTCGATCGAATCACTGCAGCTGCGTGTTCCTGAGTTTCCTGCGTTGACCTACTGGTTTCCGCCCCAGGTGATCGCCGCCCTCGGTGCCGTCGCGACAGCAGCACATGAATGTCAGGATGTACACCTCGAAAGTGTGGCACTCATCAGCCTCTCTGCTTCGATCATCGCGAAGTGGCCGCACACCTTGAGTTACGCCATGGATATCGATCATACCCGGCCGCACCGACGCGTGCAGCGATTGACGCTCGACCGGGTGCTGACCACCTATATCAAGCGCCTGGACCGAACGCTGACGTGTTTGGGCAGACTGCATGAGATCTATCGTGACGCCGGCGTACTCGATGCGCTGGCCAGTAGCTGCCGAATCATCTACCCACACGACGCCCGTGAGCCATTGCCACTCGTTCCAGACCGGAGCCAGGCGCTGGTCATCACCTTCTCCCCCATACTTCAACGCCGTTGATTACCCGCGCGCCCACCGGATGTCTTTGTGCTGGATGAACGGCTACGCCCCGACGGCCCTCGCAAGCCGGCAACGTTACATCGGGCTCCGTTATGCCGGCCCGTTTGACCCGGACGCCTGGCTTCAGACACGCCCCAGGGTTGGCTATTTGCTCCCAACCGCGCTCTTCGCCCATAGGGCTCATCGCAGACGTCTGTGTGCCTTCTTTGCCGATCTCGACGCGGTGTTGATGCAGGCATGGCGCGTCCTGAAGCCGGGCAGTCATGCCCTGTTCGTCATCGCCAACAACGTGATCAAGGGTGAACGCGTCCTGTCGCATACTGTGCTGGTGGAATTGGCCAAGGACATCGGGTTTGTGGTAATCGAGACCACCCCCCGTGCCATCGCGAGTCCGCACCGGCGCTTCCCGGTCGGTCCCTTTGGCTTTGATGGTCCAATGACGCATGAATATCTCGTTATCCTTCGTAAACCTCACCCATAGTCCACGTTTCCAAGAGGGACCGATATGCCCCCACGTTTCGAGTCCTCCCAATTACTGGCGTTACATCGACGGTTATGTGATGGCGATCGTACAGCCTCTGACGAACTCGCCGTGCTCCTCCTCGAGCCCTTGGTTGAGAGGATCTCGCGTCAGTTTCCCCGGGCCGATGAGCATTGGCATTTCCAGGCAGTGGCCGATGCCTTCCTTGATTATTGCGCCCGACCACAGCAATTCGACGAGGGGCGCGGCGTGCCGTTAGTCCCCTTCCTGCTGATGACTTGCAGACGCAATATGCTCAACCTCCTGCGCGGGGAAGCACGACGGAGAACTCACGAGGGGCAAGCTGCCCAGATGTCTGCTACATCGATTGTCGAACTTGACCCTGTCGCGGGGAATCTCCTGCAGCAGGAAGAGAGCGCACAGCTTCACCAGTGGGAGGAAGATTGTATGAACCTGCTACAGGACTCACAAGACCGGCAGATCCTGGCACTACGTCTTCAAGGTGAGCGGCGTACCGTGGCGTTTGCGGCGATCCTCGGCATTTCCCACCTACCCATTGAGGTCCAACGCCGGGAGGTCAAACGCGCCAAAGATCGTATTGACAAGATCCTGCGCCGCAAGGGAGGTCACTCATGACCCCCTCTCAGCATGAACGGCTGCTGGCATACACAGCAGAGCGTGCCAAGGCCCGTCCAGAGTATCTGGCATCGGTACTATCATGCTATGCCGAGCGGGAGAAAATATCAGAGGAAGAGCTGGCGCACCGCCTGGGCATCGCCGCTAGCGATCTGTCGCATCTGTCGCTATGCCTGCGACCTCGCGCTGATCAGTTCATTGACGACGTCAGGCAGATCAGCACCAAGTTTCACCTCGATCCTACAGCTCTAGCCACAGTCTTACGCCTGGTAGAGTCGTTCGAGGCGTTGGTGGTCAAGGATGGTGGGGAGGCGTCGGATGACTCCGGCTTGCTCATGGCTGCTCGGGCGCGGAAACACCCGCCTGCACATCAGGACGATGAGCGTCGCAACCATGATCATCCCGGATCTTGAAGGATTAGCGCGGAATTTCTGGGCGGGAACAGGCTGGCACAACACGTTTCCCAGGCAGATCGAGCACGTCGTCCCACTGAAGCTACCGCTGGTCATTGTCAAACAGACACAGACCAACGTAGCGGCAGCCAACAATTGGCTGCAACAGCGGGGCATCGTCATCCCAGTGCCCGACGATCAGCACGAGCTATGCGGCTGTCTCGTCGCTCATCGTGGCCATGGGTTCATCTTTGTCAGTGCCACCGATGGGGCCGAAGAACAACGCCTCACCGTTGCCCATGAGGTGGCGCACTTCCTCGCCGATTACCTCCTACCACGGCAGCAAGTATTTCAGGCGCTTGGCGCACATATGGCTGAGGTACTGGATGGCCTCCGACGGCCAACCCCGGCGGAGCGCGCCGCCGCGATTCTGTCACACGTCCGCCTGGGGGCACATATTCACCTACTGCCGCGGCTGGGGATTGATGTAGAGGATGATAGGACGGTGGTCCATGCCGAGGACCGCGCCGATCGCTTAGCCCTCGAACTCGTGGCACCGCAGGCCTGTGTTCGCAATGTCCTCGAAGCGCTGTTGGACCGTCAGGTGGTAACCCCAGATGACCTCCGTGCCGCCCTGGCGACATACTTCGGCCTGCCTGCCTATGCATTTAACGAAATCATTCACCGTATGGTCCGGCGTCCGCTCCCTTCATTTGTGGAGGACATTCGCGCAGGACTTTGGAAGCAGCCCGAGAGGAAAACCTCTCACAGCGTGAAAAGGAGCGGACATGGCACAGACCCCGCCAACCATGCCTAGTCCAGACCAGGTGGGTGACGACCCGCTGGAGGCGAGCGCGCCCAGAGACCAACCCGGCCTGCTGACCCCACCCGAGGAGATCAGCGCCGAAGACTTCGTTTCCAGTTATGGGGAATCACTCGAACGCACATTGAACCTGGACACATGGGAGCGCGGTGAGAATCTCGACCGCATGTTCGCGCGGCTTGACCAAGAGATCGGCGAGTCCCTTGAGCGTGAGGATGATTTCTGTAGACAGATTCGCGATGTCGTGTTGCGCCAGATCGCCATCAGACCGAACGCCCCTCCGGGGGCGGGGGTTTTTGAGGCGAAAATTGATGATCTCAAGACGGTGCATCAGCAGGTTCTGTTCAACGGCGCAGTAGAGGCCTGCTATGGCATGTCAGCGAGTCATGACACCTTGCCTGTGTCGATCACGCAGCTCGGCGTCTGCCTGGTGTCTTATGCAGGCGAACAGGGGGCATGGGTATACCGGCTCTATCGCCGAGACCTGCGACAGCACGGCATAAACCCCGTGGACGAAGCGCTAGCCGTTCTCGAACGACGTCAGGCGCAATCTGGATACGAGCCAGCAGAAAGGCACGATCGGCTCACAGAGCTGGGCCGCCGCGGCATCGCCGCTTACGCGGAACGCGCTGTGCTGCTGACGCGATCACAAGCGCCGTGGCGCATGGGCCGTGGTCATCCAGCGCCGTATGAGCTGCTGACCGGGTCCGGAAGTATGGATCTCCTGCTCGCTGGCCTGGACATGCTCCGTCAATTAATTCTGGACCACAAACGGTTTATCTACGTCACGAACGCTCCAGGTGAACAGGGATTGTTAACCATTGGGCATGCCCTGGGCCCTCTCCAATACGCGGTCATTGACACATCCATCTACCGCATAGGTCGCATCATCGAACAGGGGCACCTGCGCGGCTCATATCGGGACAGGGCAATGGACTTTTACAACGAGGTGGCTCCACAGATCCTCGTCGGGGTCTACCGTATGTCTGACGAGCTGCCGCCGCACGTGTTCTACGCCCATAAGGATTGTATCCATGAGGCGGCACTGATCGCCATGGCTGACAGCGTACTTCAGGCGCACAGTGGGTTCCCAATGTTGCTCGATCTTGCCGGCAGGATGTGCCACAGCACCTTTGGAGAGGAAGGCTTTCTCGCGGCCATCCGGTCGGCGTATGCACAGCGGGGGAGGCTCAGGTATTTGAGCGAGCTTCAGGCGTAGTCGTGAGCATGCTGTCGTACTTGCGTGCGCTGCGGGGAATACAGGGTGAAAGGAGGTCATCCTATGGCTAACACATCACAAGACAACGGATCCCTACCCTCAGAACCTGCTTCTGAGCCCACCGTGCGTCCGGTCTCGGCCGACACCCTGGCGAGTTTAACAGCAGTAGCGGAAGAGGTCGGCGGGGCATACAAGCCGCGGCCAGGTTCTGAGGGGGCCGTGGCGTACACTCATTTTGACACCCCGTCCAGCGAGGACAATGCTATCACGATCCTGCTGACCAAAGAGCACATGAATCAGCTCCCCTCGCAAACCCTGGTCCGCATCAAGAGCCTCAATGACGACAACACATTGGACCGCACCTACCTGGGAACAGTCGTTGCCGGGCCGTTCGCCGAGCCCGACGGCTTTCGCCCGGACTCCCCCCTGATGGTGACCACGACCGTGCAGGGTGGCATTTTCCTGCCACGATACCATGGGCGTGCCTATGTGCAGATCCTGGGCGAGGAGAGCGATGGTCAGGTGATCCCGCCGCGCTATCGGCCCAGGCCCAACAGCCCGGTGTTCCCCCTCAATGCTGAGCAGACAGCGCGGGTGCTGAATGTCGGCGGCGACGCGCGCCTCGGGCTAGTCGTCGGCCAGGATGAGATCGTGGTCGGTATCCCCACGGATAAAAAATCCGTGCTGCCACGGCACCTCGGCATCATCGGCACCACGGGCAGCGGCAAATCGACCAGCGTGGCGGGCCTTGTGCACCGACTGCAGCGGGCAGGCGTGGCAACGATCCTGATCGACGTCGAAGGCGAATACACCGAAATGGACCTCCCCGCCACAGACCAACAAATGTTGACGGCCTTGAGGCAACGGCATCTGGCACCCGATGGCACCAGGAACTTGCGCATCCTCCACCTGATCGGCAGAGAGACGAGCCGGGAGGCACACGGGGCGATCGTCAAACCGTTTTGTTTGCAGTTCGCGGATCTCTCACCCTATGCCGTGATGGAAATCCTTGACCTGTCGCCGGCCCAGCAGGAGCGCTTCTTAAAGGCCTACGACACCCTGAAGCTGGTCATGCGTGACTTGGAAATCTTCCCCAAACCGGGCGAGGAAAATCTGGCGTTAGAGGTCGACGAATTGGACGGGGGCTATCCCCGAATGACCCTGCTCCAACTCATCGACGTGGCTGGGGTCTTTGCCGATATGGCCGCCAGCTCCAGAGATGAACGCACCAAAAGCAAGGGCAACGAGTCTGAGGAAGGCATGCGCGCCTCCGAGCTGCGGTCGCCCGAGCTGCGCGGTAAAGAGCGTATCATTCGCCAGCGTGCTGCAACCGCCCAGGCGCCCGGCCAGGCGGTGAGCTGGCGGGGGCTGCTGGGCAAACTGTGGCGTGTGCAACGGCTGCAGATCTTCGACAATCCACGGGTGCCGAAATTCGAACATGCGAGCCTTGTGCAACCGGGGTGCGTATCGGTCATCGACCTCTCCGACACCGACTCGCCGGCGGTGAATAACCTCGTCATCGCCGACCTGCTGCGGGGCATCCAGCGCCAGCAGGAGGAGAACTTCAGCAGGGCTCAAGCGGCTGGGAAACGACCAACGCCGGTGGTGATTATCATCGAGGAAGCGCATGAGTTTCTATCGGCGCAACGCATCCATCAGATGCCGGTGCTGTTCCAGCAGGTCGCCAGGATCGCCAAGCGCGGCCGCAAACGTTGGCTCGGATTGGTGTTCGTCACGCAACTGCCACAGCATCTGCCGGATGAGGTGCTGGGACTCATCAATAATTTCATCTTGCACAAGATCGCCGATGGCACTGTCGTCGATCGCCTGCGCAAATCGATCAGCGGGATCGATCGCGGGCAATGGGGCATGCTACCGGGGTTGGCTCCCGGCCAGGCACTGGTATCCCTGACCCACATGACCCGCCCGCTGCTGGTCTCCGTCGATCCAGCACCATGTCAACTCAAGCTCTCGGAGTGAGCCCATGCTGGCCACCGATGCACCCACCGATCTCATTCCCGTCCGTGCCCTCAACCAGGTGACCTATTGCCCGCGCCTGTATTGGCTGCAATATGTCGAAGGGTTGATGGTCATCAACGAGCACGTCGAGGACGGCGTCGTCAAACACGGTCGCGTCAACGACCCTAAGGCTGCCCTGCGGCCGCGCATAGAGCGCGATACTATCCACACACGCAGCGTCTCCCTGGCCTCTGAGGCACTGGGCTTAACCGGTAAGCTCGACCTCATCGAAGAGAAGGAAGGCGAGGTCTATCCGGTCGAGTACAAGCGCTCGGCAGCGCCCACCGACGCCAATGGCCAGGCCACCTATTGGGACAACGACGCAGTGCAGCTCTGCGCCCAAGGCCTCCTCCTGGAGGAGCACTTGCGGCAGCAGGTACCCTCGGCATTCCTCTATTATATCGGCTCGAAGATACGGGTCAGGGTGCCATTGGATGGGGCGTTACGCCAGCAAACCTTCGATGCCATCGCTCGCATTCGCGCTATTGCGGCTGCCGATCAACCCCCACCGCCGCTACCGCCTGATTTAACGCATCGCTGCCGTGGCTGCTCCCTGCTCACCATCTGCCAGCCTGAGGAGACGCGATATCTCCAGGAGACCGGCGAGGCCCTTCCGCATGAGGCTCGCCCGACGAGTATCTCCCGTGTTTTACCAGAGCTCGACGAGGGGGCTGTCCTCTATCTGCAGGAGCAGGGATCGTATGTAGGGAAACGCAGTGAGCACCTGGTCGTCAGTCTGGAGCGGCAGGAGATCAACCGTATTCCCCTGGCGGCGGTGCGACAAGTGGTACTGTTCGGCAACGTACAAATCTCCACGCAGGCGCTGGAGACCCTGGTTCAACAGGAAGTCCCTGTGACTCTGCTGACGCGCTATGGCCGCTTCATCGGCGCGCTGACGCCGGCACCGTCCAAGAACGTCATGCTGCGGGTTCATCAGTATCGTGCTTTTTCCGACCCTGCCAAGTCCCTGGCACTATCGAAGGCGGTAGTCAAAGCCAAAATAGCCAACCAACGGGTGTTGCTCATGCGTTCGTTGCGGGCCAAGGGGCCAGATGACGAAGAACCGGTGCGGGGCAGCGATGATCCCGCCGCCGAGGAAATGGCCCGGATGTTGGCCCGCGCCGATGACGTCCCGACGACGGACATTCTGCTGGGGCTGGAAGGTCAGGCGGCCAGCGCCTATTTCGGGGCCTTTGGGCGCATGTTGCACGCTGCAGTTCCTGGTGGGGGCTTTGACTTCCGGTCACGCAACCGGCGTCCGCCACGCGACCCGGTGAATGCGCTGTTGTCATTCGCCTATACCATTCTGGCGAAGGATGCCTTCTCGGCATTGCTCACCGTCGGCTTTGACCCCTATCTCGGGTTTTTCCATGGTGGCAAACACGGCCGGCCGTCGTTGGCCCTGGATTTAATGGAGGAGTTCCGCGCCGTCATCGCCGATTCCGTGGTGCTGACCCTGGTCAATAATTGCATGCTCTCCGCCGCTGACTTCATCGCCTGGAATGGTGCTTGCCAGCTCACTGACGCCGGCCGCCGCACGTTTTTCGAGACCTATGAGCGGCGCAAAACCACCATCGTGACCCACCCGTTATTTGGATACAAAATGAGCTATGGCCGGATGCTAGAGGTGCAGGCACGCCTACTCGCCGCCTACATCCGCGGCGATGTACCGGCGTATCAGGGATTTACGGTTCGGTGATGTGGGGGGGGGAATGATAGAGGCCTATGCTGCTGCTTATGAAGATTTTGTCCAGCTATCTCAAACATGATACATTTATCGCGAGGAGCAATGGAAACACACATTGTCACCTACGACATTCGTCATCCCAAACGCCTGCGTCGTGTCGCCAAGGCATGCGAGGACTTCGGCTGTCGCCGCCAATTGTCCGTTTTCCTCTGTCGGATCTCGGCGGTGGACCTCGTACGTTTAAAGGCCCGCCTGGAGGAAATCATCGACCTGAAGGAGGACCAGGTGATTTTCATCCGCCTGTGCGCCGTGTGTGCCGCCGAAATCGAGGCTCTAGGTGTGCCAATGCCTGCATATGATGCCCTTGATGTAGTGATCGTGAGCTAAGGGTAGAGCATATGGAGGAATTTGATGCGCTCTTCGAGAAAGCCATCGATCCTTGGAGGGGGACAGGCGCTCCTTCCTGGAATCCAAAGCACTATACCAGTAGAATGTCGTGAGACGTGACTATTACTTTCTGGGAGGAGACCAATGACACTTACGCTCCATCTACCACTAGAACTGGAACAACGCTTGACCCAAGAAGCCAAGCGCCATGGACTCGCTCTCGACGCATACACCTTGCAACTGCTGGACAAGTCCCTGCCGCCCAAGGATCGTCGCACGGAACTCGTGACGCTCCTCCAGTCATGGATTGATGAAGGAGACTTTGAAGAACAGCAGGAGACCGGGGAGTATCTGATCCGTGCCCTTGATGAGGACCGTCTCGCTGATCGGCAGCTCTTTCCACCAAACTTGAAGGGTGTGACGTGGTGAGCCACACCGTGTTGCTTGATGCGGGACCACTTGGCTTGGTGACCAATCCGCGGCGTTCACGGCAAAGTGTTGCCTGTGCGCAATGGCTGCAGGCACTAGTGAGGCACGGTAGCCGTGTCCTTGTGCCAGAGATCGCCGACTACGAAGTACGTCGGGAGTTATTGCGTGCCAACAAAGTGAGAGGGCTGGCACGCCTTAACGCTCTTGCTGGGTTGTTGGAGTATCTGCCCCTTACCACGGCGGCGATGCAGCAGGCCGCCGTATTTTGGGCCCAGGCCCGTCGGCAGGGTCGACCCACAGCAGATGACAAGGCACTAGACGGCGATGTGATTCTCGCGGCGCAAGCCATGACCCTTGGGGTCACAGACGTGGTCATCGCTACAACGAATGTTGGCCATCTATCGCGCTTTGCCCCAGCGGCATTGTGGCCGGACATTACTGCTGCGTCGTAGCCGTGTCACCGAAGGGGGCTAAGTCCGAGGCACCACAGCCGACTGCCTACCGCCAAGCTGGACTGGAGGTCTAAGCATGAAGCCACACGCAGCGAAGGCGCCGGACCTGGAGTGCGAACGGCAACAGCACATTGAGGAACTGATTGCCGAGCACGGGCCGCAGTGGTCCGAGCCGTACAAGCCTGGATCGTTTGGGTGTCACGAACTGTTGGACAGAACCTCGATCGCAGGTGACATTGTGGAACAATACGTCCTCTCCCATCCGGCCTGTGCTTAGAACCAAGACTGGTTTGCCTTGGCCGACCAAGCCGTCGCCGCGTTGCGAGAACTCTATCAGCGGATCGGTGAAGCACATCTGGACGACCAGGATACTACTGCCTGTGATCGCTAACCCTGCTGTCGGCCTAACCAAAACGTGTAGGCGACGCGCAAGGAACCTCGTGCGGTTGAGGCCGGGACCATTCGGCGGCTCGACACCGCTGGCGACATCGACCGAGCCCCATAGAACGAGGGACGAACACGATGGCGGGCGACTTTGAGAGATTCTTCAAGCAGGCCACCAGGTGCGCCCCCTTCCCGCACCAGCGCCGCCTCGCGGATCCCACCAGCGACCTCCCCGAACTGCTTCCGCCTCGGCGTACGCTGTGGATGAGCGAGGCCATGGGTGCTCTCACGGGCTCGCTCGATCCTCCATAGTGGATGAGGACGCCGGAGACAGGGACGGACACGCTGCGGGCACCAAGTGCTGGCGCACGTGATGACGGTCCCAAGGATGAGAACGACCTCGGGCATGACGACTTCGCGAAGCGGTCGCGTGCAGTCAAGCAGCTAGCGCTACATGTCGCTCCGGTGGAAACTGTGGCTTCGCCGGGCCAGCGCCGACCCGCAGGAGGATCGAAGATCCAGGATGAGCCGAGCACAGCATGGACGATCGACTCCGATGTCCTCGTCGAGCGCATCGTGCAGGAAGCGACCTCCGGGCCGCATCGAACCGTCCTCGTATTCGTCAACCGGGTCGATCGTACTCGCGCTCTTTTCGATAGGTTGAACGCCGTCTGACCGAACGAAGAGCGCCTGCTACTGCACGCCCGCTTCCGAGCTGGCGAAGGATATCTTCTCGGTTCTGCTCACTGTGGGGTTTGACCCTAATCTCGGGCTTTTCCATGGTGACAAACGCGGCCTGCCATCGTTGGCGCTGGATTTGATGGAGGAGGTCCGCGCCGTTATGCCGATTCCGTGGTGCTGACGCTGGTCAACAATGGCATGCTCTCCGCTGCCAATTTCATCACCTGGAACGGTGCCTGTCAGCTCGGCGACGCTGGCTGCCGCACCTTTCTCGAAACGTATGAGCGCCGCAAATCCACAATCGTGACCCACCCGTTATTTGGATACATAGTGTGCTATGGCCGCATGCTAGAGGGGGAAGCACGCCTGGTCGCCGCCTACATCCGCAGCGACGGGCCGGCCTATCAATGGTTTACCGTGGGGTGATGTATGGTGGCCTCTCCCCCTACATAATAGGGCGGGGGAGGCACCCCCTCTCCCTCTGGGAGACCATGCAAAGGCGGATAAAAGTCCCTTCCCCCTTGTGGGGGAAGGGCAGGATGGAGGGAGAGGAGCAGGGGTAATATGCGTGTTATGAAAGCACAAACCCGCTCAGGCCAAAAAGCTCTTTAAGTCGACTCATGGATACCCATGTCGTCGCCTATGATATCCGCGATCCGAAGCAGCTGCGTCGCGTCGCCAAGACGTGCCTGGACTTCGGCTGTCGGCGGCAATTGTCGGTCTTTCTGTATCGCATCACTGCCACGGGCCTGGTTCGTTTGAAGGCCCGCCTGGAAGACATCATTGACCCAAAGGAAGACCAAGTGCTCTTCATCCGGCTGTGTGCCGCCTGCGCCATCGACATTGAGGCGCTGGGGGTGCCGCCCCCAGTGCATGACGCACAGGCTGTGGTGATTGTGAGTTGAGGAGGTACGTATGGACTTCGGGGAATTCTTTGAGAAGGCGACTGGTAACAGACCATTTCCCTATCAACGGTGCCTCGGCGTGGACGAGTCGCTGTATCAGCTGATCGATGTGCCCACGGGCACAGGCAAGACGGCGGCAGTTATACTCGCCTGGCTCTGGCGCCGGCGTTACGCAGGGGATGCCGTGCGGTGGGCGACCCCACGCCGCCTGGTCTATTGCCTGCCCATGCGTGCGCTGGTAGAGCAGACCCAGGCCGTAGCCCAAGCCTGGCTCCGAAACCTTGGACAAGATATAGACGTCCGGGTCCACGTCCTCATGGGGGGCGAGGAAGCGGAAGACTGGGACGTATCTCCCGAGCGTGATGCCATCCTCATCGGCACGCAAGATATGCTTCTGTCCCGCGCTCTCAACCGTGGCTACGGCATGAGCCGCTACCGCTGGCCCATGCACTTTGGCCTTCTCAACAACGATTGCCTTTGGGTACTGGATGAAATCCAACTCATGGGGAGTGGTTTGGCCACCTCGACGCAGCTACAGGCGTTTCGGGAGAAGCTAGGCGCTTGGGGGCCTGCTGACGGACCCGTTAAAACCATCTGGATGTCCGCCACGCTACGGCAGGATTGGCTGGCGACAGTCGATTTCAAGGATAGGGTGGGAGAGTTGCCACGTTTGGGACTATCCGACGATGATCGGTGTGTGGAGGCGCTTAGCAAGCGTCTCACAGCTAGAAAACGCATCGATTCCACGCCATGTGCATCTGTGGAGGAATCGAAGAAAATTGCGGCACTCATCACAGAGGCGCACCAGCAACGCAAAGCACTGACCCTAGTGGTGGTGAATACCGTCGAGCGGGCGCAGGTGCTCTATAGTGCCCTCAGTCAGATGTACGGGCAGCCCGCAACGAAAACGCGCCAGCGGAAGAGCTCTGTCCCTGAGATCACCGACCCTCAAATTGAAAGATCCGAGTTGCTTCTCATCCACTCCCGTTTCCGCCCGCTGGAACGCCAGAAGCTGAACCAGGAGCTCATACTGGCGGATAACGTCTGCCGCGGAGCACCGTTACCGTCGTTGACCGACGCCAAACAGTTCTGGGTCGAATCCGTCCGACACCATGGCCTCATCGTCGTGGCAACGCAGGTGATCGAAGCTGGTGTCGACATCTCGGCCAAGACGTTGTTTACCGAGCTCGCTCCTTGGTCCAGCCTTGTGCAACGCTTCGGGCGCTGCAATCGCTTCGGCGAATACGAAGAGGCGCAGGTGTTTTGGATCGGTATCCCTTCAGATAAGAAAGGCCTCGCTGCACCTTATGATGAAGATGAACTCTTGACGGCTCGCAGGGTCATCGAAAGTTCAGACTTAAGCGATGTAGGTCCGGTCTCATTGGCAAACCACCTCAAGAAGATTTCAGATGAGGAGAGAGGCCAGCTTTTTTCCTACCAGCCTATTCATGTCATTCGTCGCAAAGACATCGTCGAGCTCTTCGATACCACACCTGATCTTGCCGGCAATGACATCGACATCGCACGCTTCATCCGCGACGGTCGAGAGCTGGACGTGCAGATCTTTTGGCGGGAGGTCGCCGAAGGGAAAACTCCATCTGCGGACGAGGACAATGGTAAGGCGCCACGTCGTGAAGAACTGTGCTCGGTTCCATGCTACAGGTTTCGGGACAGCTTTCTCGGGCAGAAGAAACTCGCCTACCGTTGGGATGTATTGGAGAAGCAATGGCAGCGTGCGACTCCCGAGATGGTATTTCCTGGTCAAGTGTTCTTGATCCGTGCGGATCAGGGTGGCTATGACCCCATGAAAGGTTGGGACCCCAGCAGCAAAGTTTGGGTTCCACCAATACCAGCCATGAATGGGCGGAAAAGCGAGGGGAATGACGACGACATCCCATCACAAGATACCTGGCAAACCATCGCCGACCATTCCAGCGAGGTCGTGGCCGAGGTCGCGAAGATTGTTGACAGCCTTGGCTTTGCCCCTGAATGGAGAGAGGTCCTCGAAACCGCCGCACGCTGGCATGACCGTGGCAAAGCGCATGCTGTGTTCCAAGAGGCCATCCATGATGGCCCACCGGGTGAGCGCGAACGTCCGGACGCGTGGCGTGGAAGGGTAGATTTGGCTAAGGCACCAGAACATTTCTGGATGAAACATTATAACCGCAAACACTTTCGCCATGAACTGGCGACAGCCTTGGCTATGCTACAGGCTGGTATTTCACCGCTCGCCACGTATCTGGCCGCGGCACATCACGGGAAAGTTCGACTGTCAATCCGTTCACTCCCCGATGAGAGACGCCCAGAGGAGACGCAGACACGTTTTGCCCGGGGGGTCTGGGACCTCGATACATTGCCAGAAACGGATCTGGGAGGTTGGGTCATCGCCCCCGCAGTCGGCCTTTCCCTTGAACCGATGGAGCTGGGAATAGGCGTAAACGGCCAACCGAGTTGGGCCGAACGCATGCTACGGCTGCGCGATGACTCACAGCTCGGGATCTATCGGCTAGCGTTTCTCGAAGCTGCTTTGCGTGCGGCAGATTGGCGCGCCAGCGCGGTACACCGGAGGAAAGGCGCGTGTGAGGCAAGATGAAGACTCAGCAAGTCGCGTCGCGCCCGGCTCTCGATTTAGATTCTGTAGGGGACTTGCGGCATTATGTCCGGGCCTCTGCTTTGACCTCTTTCCATGCGTGGAATCTTGTCGCCTCAGTCATAGCTTCGCGCAGATCTTCAGTGTCGAGAAGATCTGCGATTTTCTTCCAGAGTGCGTCTTCAACGACCAGGCTCTTCCAAAGCCCTAGTCGTTTACAGACGGCGTCGAGGGTGTCGGCAAGATCGAGTGGTAATTGCGTGGTGAGTGTCGGTGTCTCCACAGAAAGTTCCCTTTCATACGTCAGTGTGCCTGATCTTGTGTTGTCTCAGCGGGGAGGATTATAGCATGCCCGAGTTAGGGCTCCATGGCTGCACCCCGGAACCGTTGATGTCATACCTGAAGGCGTTGGGCATTCTACGACTGGTGGCCGAGCAAGCTGATTGCGAGGTTCATGGTACCTGGCGCGATGGTATCTTCGTGGTCTCCTCAGGGCTTGATGAAGATGGATTGATACAGTTCTTCCTCGAAGGATACCGACCGACACCGATTGCGGCGCCATGGGCAGGAGGATCTGGCTTTTTTGGTCAGGACAATCGCAAGGCCGTCGATGCGATCGCTACTAGTGCTAACCCACGCTTGCAGGACTATCGTGCGCTCATCGGTCGCGTGCGCTCCATCTTAAAGGTGGAAAGACAAACGGGCAAGCCGTCCAACGAGGTGAAAGAACGACTATTACGTTATTACCGCCGTGAACTCCCTGACGACTTCGTCACCTGGATGGATTGTGCTTTGGTCCTTCAGGAAGCGGGCCAAGCTTACCCTCCGCTCTTGGGTACAGGTGGCAATGACGGAAGGTTGGATTTTACTCAGAACTTCATGCAGCGCATAGTAGATCTAGGACTCCATCAGCTGCGCCTAAATCCGCAAGCACGGCGGTGGTTAAGACATACATTATTGGGAGAGCCTGTCGCATCCCTGATGAACGTTGCCGTGGGACAGTTCGATCCTGGCCGCGCTGGTGGGCCGAATGCGACGCAGGGAATGGACGGAAATTCATTCGTGAACCCCTGGGATTTTATGCTGATGATTGAGGGAGCGTTACTTCTGGCGGGAGCAGTAGCACGACGTAAGGGAGCAGCCCAGCGCGACAAAGCCGTCTTCCCGTTTACCGTGCGGCCGTCATCGGTGGGATTCGGCTCGACGGCTGATGCTGATACCGTGAACATCCGCGGCGAAATCTGGCTGCCAATCTGGACGAATTTTGCTTCAGTGGCAGAACTACGCCTGGTCTTCGCCGAGGGACGGGCTGAAATTGCCGGCAGACAATGCCGGGACGGCGTCGATTTCGCTCGCGCTGTCGCGGGGCTCGGAGTCGATCGCGGGATTACCTCATTCGTGCGCTTCGGCTTCCTCAAACGCAGTGGTAAAGCATACCTCGCCGCACCCCTGGGGCGTTTTGAAGTCCGGGCCCAAGTTAAGGTGGATCTCATCCAACAAATCGATCGATGGCTGGATCAATTCCGTCAGGCCTGTCGTGGGGATACCACACCACCGCGCTTTGCCGTCGCCATGCGCCGGATTGATGCGGCTATCCTCGACTTTTGTCGCTACGGGGGCAAACGGTATATGGCCGAGATCCTCTGCGCTCTTGGCAATGCTGAAAGGCAGCTTGCGTATGGTGAAAGCTTTCGCAAGACCGACAGGCGGACTATTGATCCTGTCCCTCCTCTCTCCCCCGACTGGATTATCGCCTGTGACGATGGTTCTGCAGAGTACCGTCTGGCCCTGTCCCTAGCCTCAATTCGTGGTGATCGTACGCACCTTGTTGAGGATATTAGGGGCAACCTGGAGCCGGTCGAACGCCGGCGCTCTCGCTGGATATGGGCTGAAGGGAACCGCACGATCGTGTGGGCGGGGGCTGATCTGTGCCGTAACCTGATCGCTGTGCTTACCCGACGTGTGATGGATGCTGGTCGGGCAGGCCTCGAAGATCTTCCTCTAGATGGCCGCGTCAATGCGTCGCTGATTGATGTCTCCACATTCTTGTCCGGCGACACAGACGACCGCCGAATCGAGGAACTTCTCTGGGGCTTGAGCCTGATCGATAGCGAGCAAGAGTGGCGTCAGGCCGCCAGACAGTTGACAGCACCGCCAAGAGACACCTTGCGTCTTCCATATGCCTATGCCCTGCTCAAGCTCTTGTTCTTACCTCATGGACTGCCTTGGCCAAGTGGCGGAGACAGGATCACCATCAAGCCTGAGCCCGAGATCCTCGGCCGCCTAAGAGCTGCCGACGTGAATGGAGCCTGTGTAATCGCGGGTCGTCGCTTGTGGGCAGCGGGCCTTGTGCCGATGCCAGGTCCCACGTCCGGAGGAATGCAACGGTATATCAGCGTTGGTTCTCATCTCCCCTCCGTGCGTCTGACTGCAGCGTTGTTGTTCCCCATCAGCGATCCCTTGCGATTGGGGCGACAAACCCTTCGTCCACCAGCCGAGGGACGTGTAGACACGGCTCGGTAATCCATAGAAAAAGGAGACTGTGATGCCAACGATGTTTTTGGAATTGCAGCGTGTGTCGCGCCTGTTGCTGGAAGCTGAGCTCAAACCCGTGCAGGGGGAGCGCTTTCAGCCTACTGGCTTCGCCGACCTGGGACCAGCTCGTTACCAGCTGCCAGAAGGCACCGAAATGCTCCTGGTGGAATCTGCGCAGTCGGTGGCGAACCGCTTGGAGACCGTGTGCTGGGACGATATCGTTGGTCAACTGATTCCGGAGCTTAAAGGATTGCCCTTCATCGTTGTGAAACAGCCGGAGGGCACACCCTTGACGAATTCGCTGCTCGAGGCCCATCGCATCAACTCACCCTACATTCTTGAGGGAAAGGATCAACGTGTTTTTACCATGCTGAAGCGTGATGTCGCTGGTATGGAGGAAGGTCCGGTCGATCTCAGGTTGCTGGCAAAAACCGTTTTTAAATATGACACGAACGCCATCCTGCATGGAGTGTTTCTAGCCAAGAAAGACCTTGCAGGAGGTCGCCTTCGACTACCACGCGCCTTATCAGGATTTATCGAGGCCAGGAATATACGGGCTGTCGAGAGCGGTGGGGTTAAGAACGATCGTGTCAACCCATCCGGTGAGACCAGGCAGGGATTTGGCAACGTCCCTTTTCATCGTACCGAATTTACCGCCGAGAAAATCACCGCATACTTTAATCTCGACCTCTCTCTCCTGCGTGGCTATGACCTTGGGGACGATGCCACAGATCTACTCATTGCACTGGCACTCCTCAAGATCCGTAGAGTACTCTCTGAAGGCTTGCGATTACGCACAGCGTGCGACCTTGAACCCACAAACGGCTTAGCTGTTACACGCCCGTCGGGCTTCGTCGTTGCCGAAGAGGAACACCTCGTCGAGACTGTACAAGGCAAGATTGTAGCCTGTCAGCAGCGACAATTGTTTGCCGAGCCAGCTATCACCGAGGTCACGTGGATACCAAAAGCACGAGCCGCCGCCAGAACGAAACCGGACGACGACACTGACAGTGATGACGACGATGGAAAGGAGTAGACCATGGCGGTCGCCATTGCCATCACGTTCCATGCAGGTCGTATGCATAGCACACCATGGGGGCACCACGTCAACGAAGGGCTGCCCGAGTGGCCACCGTCACCGTGGCGGTTGCTCCGCGCGCTGATAGCCGTATGGAAACGGAAGCTGCCGGATGACCCATCCGCGAATATCATCATGCCTACCGTCCTCGCGAAGTTGACCGCGCCACCGTTATTCTCTCTCCCACCTGCCTCGCTTGGACACACCCGCCATTACATGCCGTGGTTTAAAAAGGGACCGCAGGATAAAACCTTGGTCTTCGACTCATTTGTAGCGCTCGACCCCAATGCCGAGGTGGTCTTCCTTTGGCCCGCAGCCATCCTTGACACATCTGAGGAAGAGATGCTTCAACTCGTGCTCTCGCAGCTTATCTATTTCGGCCGGGCCGAGTCCTGGTGTTCAGCGCGACTGAGCCATGACTGGGAACCCTATGAGAATCATGGATGGGCTCGAATTGACAAACTGACGGGTGAAGTGCTGGCCGAAACCAACTGTATTCCCCTCAACGGTAGTGGCATATCAGAGAGGAGAGAACCAGTGCGCATGCTCGCCCCGTGTCCTGTACGGTGGAACCAATGGGACTATACAAAGGCGAGACGCCCCGATCCGCCCTGGAACTTACTCGCCGAGACGGCAGACCTGCATGCCGAGCGCTGGAGTGATCCCCCAGGCTCACTTTGGGTGACCTACCTCCGGCCAGCCGATGCTTTCGCAGTGAATGCAACACATCAGCCAACGAAGCGGCGCAGCAGATGCTTCTCCGTGGCCCGCTATGCCCTTGATGGCACGGTGTTACCGCAACTGCAGGAAACGCTGTCGCTGGGAGAGTTGGCGCGCCGTCGCCTTCAGGGGATCTACGGCAGGCAGAATCATGGGATGTCATCAGCAATTTTCAGCGGCAAGACACCGGAGGGCATACCGCTTCAAAACCACCGCCATGCCTTTTATATCCCTACAGACGAGGACGGTGATGGGCACCTCGACCATCTCGCCATTTATGCACGCGGACAAGTTAGCCCAGAAGGGCTGGATATGGGCTTTGAGGAAGCTGAGCTACAAGCTCTGGATGCATTCCGTCATCTCCGCCAGGTAGGCGGCAAACCCGACCTTCGACTCGTCCTACTGGGCGTCGGCGATCAGTACGACTGGAAAGATGTGTCGATCTTTTGTCGGTCGCGGCATTGGCGATCCCACACCCCGTTTGTCCCACCACGTCACGAAAAGACCCGCGGGCAGAAGCGGGAGATACCGGTTGAGCAATTACGTGGCGAGTTGCAGCGGCGCGGATTCCCGGAACCGGTTGTCGTGAGGCCAATACCACGCTGTGAGCTGCAAGGACGATCTATCCGCTGGATTGAGTTCCGTCGTGAGCGGCTCTTCGGTGGGGGCAGCCGTGGACAGGGCATAGGGTATGGCTTCGCGATCGAGTTCGCGGAACCGGTGGTGGGGCCACTTTCTCTTGGGTATGCCTGTCACTTTGGCCTGGGATTGTTCTTGCCAGTGATGGCTTAAACGTGGTCGCTTAGGATACCTATGCGGGAAAGCGTGTATCGGAGATTTCTTGGACGCCGCTATGGTGTGGACTAGCCGTTCAGGGGCCCTCGATACCGGTCGCCTTTCTTCAAGACTGCTCGCATTCTGGAGCCTACTCTGATAGGATGCCGATGTAGAGGAGGACCTGTGATGCTTAAAACTCTCGAGGGTGCCTATCGGAATGGGAAAGTAGAGCTCGCAGAAGTCCCAATGGATATATGCGAGGAGACGCGCGTCCTCGTGACCTTCCTCGAACCTCATGCTACGGAACTACGAGCACGTGGAATCGATGAGGTGCACGCGGCAGAGATGCGCGCCCGTTTGGCGACGTTTGTCGAAGACTGGGACTGCCCTGAAATGGCCGTTTATGATGACTACGATTCCGCCAAACCCCGTCTACAGACGTGGTGATGTAATCCTGGTGCTCTTTCCTCATTCTGATCTACGTACGGCTATGCTTCGTCCGGCGCTGGTCATCCAGGCTGATCACCTCCAGACGGGGTTGTCCCAAGTTATTGTGGCAATGGTTACGAGCCGGCTATTTCGGGCCAATCATCCCAGTCGCGTGACCGTGCAGCGCACTTCGCCGGAAGGTCAGCAATCGGGTTTGCTGACCGATTCGGTTGTGATGACTGATAACCTCGCTACGATCGCTGAAAGCGAGATTGATCGCGCGATTAGCATTTCACCTATGGCCGAGATTGACAGGGCCTTGCGTCACACTCTGGATTTGTAGCCGAAGGTGCTGGCGATTGCTATAGTCCTGCATTACAGTCTCGGTGTGCAAGGCGCTAAGCTGGGGCCTTTGTGTTTAGGTTAATATTGAGGGATTGTGCATCCCTGATCGTGCCTCTATTGAGAGCAGTGGGTGCTCTTTGAAAATAGAAGGGACTAACAGTTACGTGGTGTATTTCTCCGCGAGCGGCTCTGAGATGACGAATTGCTGGGAACCGCTCGCAGGCCGAATTTTTATGTATTGCCAGTGTCTTAGATGCCAGTTGGCCATGTGGGATCATGGCTCTAGACAGCTCAGGCAAGCATCAAGAAGAGGGCTCTCGCAAAGACCACTGCAACCGGCTTATCCTTCAGGATAAAATGCGAGGGCCGTTTCCGCGGCTCCCAAAGCCGCGGCCCCATTGAAGCAATGACATCAGACGGAGTGTGCCCATCCCATACGGGCGTTTCCGCGGCTCCCAAAGCCGCGGCCCCATTGAAGCTGCTTTATGGGGTCTAAACATAGTCGGGGTGATCGGTTTCCGCGGCTCCCAAAGCCGCGGCCCCATTGAAGCCAACTGGTACGATCTTGAACCGACACGCGAAGGCTATGAGGTTTCCGCGGCTCCCAAAGCCGCGGCCCCATTGAAGCGAGGTGGGGTGGTAGGCATGGAGACGGCGATCTTCGTTTCCGCGGCTCCCAAAGCCGCGGCCCCATTGAAGCCCGCCACCGCCAGGGTAAAAGGTGACTTGCGCTTCAGGTTTCCGCGGCTCCCAAAGCCGCGGCCCCATTGAAGCGTCCGTCGCTATGGTGAGGGATTATAGACGGGTGCGTTGTTTCCGCGGCTCCCAAAGCCGCGGCCCCATTGAAGCACGTCCGGGGCACCCATGAGGCGTTGGAGCGTGCCCTGTTTCCGCGGCTCCCAAAGCCGCGGCCCCATTGAAGCTATGATCTCGCACTTCGTGCTAGCGAAGCTGCGGCCTAGTTTCCGCGGCTCCCAAAGCCGCGGCCCCATTGAAGCTACATGACGGCGAGCGGTAAATGGTACGATAAAGATGTTTCCGCGGCTCCCAAAGCCGCGGCCCCATTGAAGCTGGAAAACCAGTAGGTCACCAACAGGTGCTTGCACGTTTCCGCGGCTCCCAAAGCCGCGGCCCCATTGAAGCGGCGCGTCCACCACAGGTCCCCCGGCATTCACCTTTGTTTCCGCGGCTCCCAAAGCCGCGGCCCCATTGAAGCATCAGGATTCACGCTAACCTATACGGCGCCGCGCGCGTTTCCGCGGCTCCCAAAGCCGCGGCCCCATTGAAGCCCAGACCGGCTCAACCTGCTCGCTCACCATCACCTCGTTTCCGCGGCTCCCAAAGCCGCGGCCCCATTGAAGCCATATCGGCACGAGCATTTCATCATACTGCTTGTGTAGTTTCCGCGGCTCCCAAAGCCGCGGCCCCATTGAAGCCGGCTGATGAGCGCCGGGCAGGTCACCGGCTCGCCGGGTTTCCGCGGCTCCCAAAGCCGCGGCCCCATTGAAGCTATGATGCGACCGCTCATCCGTTGGAGGAATTAAATGGTTTCCGCGGCTCCCAAAGCCGCGGCCCCATTAAAACGCTTTCATCCTTGTCGCCAATCTGGTAGGCATCGCACTGGGCTCAAGCCAGGCCAGCGGCCGCGCGCTGGTGGGTTAATTTGCGCCTCCGCGCCGTGCCGCTGAGTTTTTTGGCCTGTGGGGACTGGCGGGCAAGCTGGCAGCGATCGTCGGGCCGCTGAGCTATGGGCTGATCACCTACCTGACCGCGGGCAATCATCGGCTGGCCATCTTATCTACCGTGCTGTTCTTTGTGGCCGGACTCATGCTCTTGGCCACGGACAATGAGTCACGGGGGAGGGCCGCGGCTATCGAGCGGTGATGGTCGGCGATGAGACCGATCATACTGGCGCTGGTGCCGAGAAGAGGGGAAGAGGAAGAAGGGGCCATGACGACGGGTCATGGGGGCTCAGAAGAGGCGGAAGCGTCTCGGTGTTGAGGTGGCTCATGTTTTCTGGACTGACAATTAATCAGACCATCGCTTCACGACGAAGGCTCAGCTCCCTGATCCGGTGACATGACTGGCAGCATCAGCCGGCTCACCTCCGGATAGGCGGTCAGCATTTGGGGTGGGACGTTCACCGGGGCACGGGATAGCCGGCGTCGGACGTCTAAGGCGTTGAGCGCCGCCTGTCCCCGGAAGTGATTGTTCGCAATGAGATATACATCGCTGGCTTGCGCGGCAATGCGCAACAGGGCCTCGGTGATCTCCTCCAACTCCGGGGCGGAGTACAGATAGTCGTAGCGAGCATCCCGGTTGGCATCGTCCTGAAACCAGGTGGCGGTATTGCGCCCATGCAAGCGCAGGTAGCCTATGGCACTCGTCACGTGCTGCGTCAGCCCCAACGAATACGAGATCTGTGGCTGATCGATGTTGCAAAAGCCCACACCACTCTCTCGCAAGAACTCATACGCCGATGGGACATCCCAAGAACGATGCCGCACCTCAAGCACCAACGGATAGTCGCGGAAACGCTCCACCAGCTGATGCAGGTACGCGTGGTTGGCCGGAGTGTGGTGAAAGGCATAGGGGAATTGGAGAAGCAGAGCGCCTAACCGCCCTGCATCGTGTAAGGGGGCCAGCGCGGCTTTCAGAGCTGCCTCGTCCTCTGTGGTGGTCTGGCGGATATGGGTAAACACCTGTGGCAGTTTCGCCGTGAACTTGAAGCCTGGGTTGCCGGCCACGCGTGAGGCCCAGTCACGAGTCGTGTTCACAGTAGGGATACGGTAAAAGGTGCCATTGATTTCGATGGTGTCGAAGTACCCCACGAGATATGCCAGGGGATCGAAGCCGCGCGGTGGTTTCGTAGGGTAGACTCGTCCCTTCCAATCCGGGTATGACCACCCCGCCAAACCAATTCTCGTCGTCATGGGACTCTCGCTGTGGATGCGCTAGCCACTAGAGCTAAGCTGGGGCATGCGTGACTGTGCTGACACCGGACAGACCAGCCAAGACGGTTGCGCCCAACCTTGCCGGTCATCCGACCAACCGTTGCAGAATCTGCACCATCTCTCCGGAGTCATTGGCCTCGACGCGTACGGTATGCATATCGATGCCAGCCGCAGCTTGTGCCTCCAAACGCTCTATACAGGCCTCCACCGGCCCGGCGAAGAAAAGACTATCGACTAGCGCCTCGGGTACGGCCGTGGTGCCCGCGGCTCGGCCTCCTTCATCCCAAGCTTTGCGGACTTTGCTCACAGCTTCTTCATAGCCGAGACGGATAAGGTGTTCGCGGTAAAAGTCCCCCATGTTGGTGATGTAGAAGGCCAGGTGCGCCTTGCTCTCCTCGCGGGCTTTGTCGATATCTCGCGTGACCGTCACGGCGCCGGGCGCGCGCACGATAATGCTCTGCGGCTCGCGGCCGGCGTCGCGGACGAGTTGCCGAAAGGCCGCCACTTCAGGCGCCAGATGCTGGAGCGGAATCATCACGGGCATCCAGCCATCGGCGATGGCCGCAGTTTGCGCCACACTCTTCGGCGTCAAGGAGGCGATGAAGATAGGAATGCTGCTGCGCACCGGCGGAAAGCGCAGACGGAAGCCACGCTCCAGACGAAAGACTTTGCCCTCATATTTGAGGGGCTCGCCAGCCAGGATCATGCGCATGATCTCGACGTACTCCCGCAGGCGCGTCAATGACGGCTGAAATGGCACTCCATGAAAATGCTCGATGACTCGATGGCCGCTGGTGCCGAGGCCGATGATCATACGGCCGCCGGAGAACTCATCGAGGGTGGCAAAATGCTGGGCCAGTGCTGCAGGCGTGCGCGAGTAACAATTGACGATGCCAGTGCCGAGCTTGATGCGTGTGGTCTCGCGTGCCAGTAACGTCAGTATCGTGAAACAGTCGCGACCCCAGGCCTCAGCTACCCATACGGTATCGACCCCAGCCTCCTCGGCCAGACGCACGCCAGCGCAGGCTTGTCCATAGTCCATGGGTCCCTGCCAGTTGAAACTCATCGATAAGGTCCGCGCCATACTCGCTCCTTTTCGCTGTGTGCCTGCACTGCGTTCACCCCTGCCGCCATGGCGTATTTTAGCATGAACGGGTCGAGGTCTGTGGCTTCGTGTCGTCGAACCGGCGCGCAATGATCTGTTGTCGGTAGCGGGAAGCGATGCATCGTCCATTTTTAATCTATTTCACACAATCAATGCCAGTATTTATATGTGTAGATTCAACCAATCCCGCTCAAGTCCGAACAAATCCTCAAATCTCTTGAAAATTCAATTCCTGTAGCGATTCTCCTGCTGGTGACGCATTGCCGTGGTGTCATCCCGCATAGTCGCTTCAAGTCACATTATCATCATGGATACCTACTCTTCTGAGCTGTTTCAGACACTTACCTTCGATAGCTCAGTCTGGCGCAGATTTTGCCCATGAACAAAGCTGAGTCGTTGAACGGAATCGCCTGATGGCCTCCTTTGCGATTATCGCGATGGACAAGGAGCATGCCGATGCCGTTAGCTCGTCTCTACGTGTGCTCGGAATCTTCATCATTGGTGCGCCTCCGCGTGCCATCGCGGTTTCTGGTGAGGCCCCAACTCCTGACCCGCCTCGAACCCCTCCCAGCGGAGAGGGACATTGCTGATGCTTCTCGTTGCCCGTTTGTCGCCACTGATCATGCCGTGAACAGGCTGCAGCGTGTTGACGCGCACATTCGGCGACATCTGTGCGCTCATCTGCCTTTACATCGGGGTTTCAAAGGTGCTCAGCAACTCTGTCCGGGAGTTCCAGACGCAGATCGAAACGCCGAGGGTTTTTTCAAATCCTCAGGAGGAAGGTCATGATACAAGATCGTAGGAGCTCTTGGCGAAAGACGGTTGCCGTTATAGTGATTCTCTTGGGGTTAGCTCTGGCCAAAATACCTTTTGCCAGGGCTGATGTCGATTCACATATCGGAAGTCTTACGCCCAACCCCTCTCTGCGCGGACTGGTCCATGGAGAGGCGAGCAACTTCATCATTGTCGCTCAGGCTACAGCGGGATGCACTATTCGGAATACCGCTGGAGCACCTGTGCTCAACAACGCTGATCCACTGGCGAAGTTCTTGCTGGCGAGCCGCACTTGCCCAAGCAATATGTTTGACCTGCGCTCGCAACTCCTCTCTGCGGGCGCCACCATCAAGACCACGCTGGTCGCCAACAGAGGATTTCATAATCCAAAAACAAACCATGATGCCATGCACTTCATGCTGTTTCAAATCGTCTCTGGTCGCCTTGGCTCCCTGGGGGTTCATGTGAAGGACGGAGAGTTTTTTTTCGGGCATTTTACGACAATAACGGGGCAAACACACTGGTAGCAGATCAACGACCCGAACCGCGTGCTCTCATGGTTGAATTGATTGCCTGGGATCCTGGAAAACAGGTTTTCAATTTTTATGAATTGATCGGCAATGGCGAGAAAGGGGAGTGGTTCTACCGAGGAGACTCCTTGGACATCCAGGCTGATGTGACATTCTTGCATCGGCACCCCGACGCAGGGCAACCCAAATTTGGAGGTCAATTGAGGTGTTCAGGTTGCCACACAGCGGGTGGCCCGATCATGAAGGAACTTGCCGCACCTCATAATGACTGGTGGACAACTGAACGGCCCCTTCCTCTGGGCAAGTTAAAACCGGATGCCGATCTGGCCCAGATCTTCCAGGGTCTCGTGGATGCCAGCGAACTCTCGGCAAGCGTCAAAATCGGGTTGTCAATGCTAGCAGAAAGCGACAAATTTCGACAGACAAGTAAAACTCTTTCCCTGCAGGAACAGTTGCGACCGCTTTTTTGCCCTGTCGAGCTCAACCTGGAGTCAGATCCCACGCCATTGGACAAGAAAAGTCCCACGATCGAAATCCCCTCGGCCTTCGTTGTGCATCCACGACTCGCTCGGAGTTCTTTGACGGCTCAGCGCGGCCACTACGATGCCGCCTTGGCCACCATGAAGGCATCTTTTCCCGAAACCAAGCAGACTGATGCGGACCATGCATGGCTGACCCCGGTGAAAGCGCTTTCTGACACACTGACCATCGAATCGCTCATCAAACAAAACATCATCGATGAGGAATTCGCCAGTGATGTATTAGCCGTTGATCTGACGAACCCATTGTTCTCAACAGAACGGTGCCACTTACTCAGTATGGTGCCTATCAAGATGGATGATGATTGGAAAGAAACCTTTAAAACGTCTCTTCAGGCACAAGCTGGTCAAGACCAAGCTGCACAAGAGCTTTTAACAAACCTCACTGATTCAAGTCGGAATACCCAGTTTCACCGGGCGCGGGCAGTCCGCCTTTTGGATCAGTGTCAAAACCGCCTACAGACCAGTGATGCGGTGCTCACGATATATCGATTGTTGGCCCAAAGACGAGAAGAGGTCAGAACATCGGAAATTTCACAGAATAAGAAGGGTAAGATTTTGGAACCCGGTTTTCGAGTCATCTTCCCCACAGTTACGCCAGCAGCTATGCCAGGAACATTGCATCTGACCGAGGATTGTCAAGTGCACGCGCCATAGCTCTAGTGCACATCGCGAGCCTGTTGCCCGTGAGAGATCAGTAGCCCCGACAGTGCAGGAGATAACTGCGCCAGCAGCGCGTATCTAGGCCACACTGCGCTGCTCTATTGGAGTGCTTAAGGCCGCGGACGTACCTCTCAGAAGACACGCCGCGGCCTTACCTGTCTTGGCTTCAGCTACCCCACCGCCATGCTGTAGACCTGAGTCGCGCCTTCTAGGATCGGGTTCGCCTTCCAACTCCCCCCTTGGTCACGCGAATAGAACACTTCCCCACCGCTGGTGGTGCAGTAGAGGTGTGTGGAGTTGCGTGGATCGATATCCACCGCGAACATCGTGCTCTTGGGCTTAGCGCCAAGGTCCAGGCGGCTCCAGTTCTGGCCGCTGTCCTGGCTACGGAACAGCGCCCCCTCTTCGCTTCGGAAGGCTGGGCCCGCCGCGCAGTACATCGTACGGGGGTCGTCCGGAGCCACGAGGATATCCCGGCAGTACGTACCCCGCGGTGACAGCATCTCCAACTGCACATGCTGCCAATGCTCGCCCCGATCGGGACTGCGCCACATGCCGATCCGGCTGATGGTGAAGACCGTGCGTGGCTGCGCCGCACTGACCGCCACCCCATGCATATCCACTGGGTCGTCGTTGACGTAATAGCCTTCGCTGACGCTCTCCCATTTCTCTCCACCATCCAGGCTGCGCAACAAGCCACCCACCTCGACGGCGGCATACATTTCCGTCGGATAGGCAGGATCGATGGCGATGCCAAGAATGCGCTTGGGGGAGACGACGGGACGCACGGTGACATCGGGGAAGGTGACGTCCATCGGCAGCCGATCCCAGCGTTTGCCGCCGTTGTCGCTGCGATAAATAGCATAGGGTTCATAGCCAGCGAAGATGACATCGGGATCGCGCGGATGAAACTGCAGTGACCAGACGGCCAGGCCCGGTTTCGGGGCGCTGAGGCGTTCCCAGTGGCCGCCATGGTCATCGCTGCGATAGACGCCATCCTGGGTACCGGCCAGGACCACATTCGGCTGTTTGGGATGGACTGCGAGGGCGCGGACCTGTGGCTCAGACGGCAGCCCGGCGGTGATCGATTCCCAAGAGCTCTCGCCCGCCAGGCTTCGATATAGGCCAGTGCGCACCTCGCGTCCAGGCACGGTTTCTCCGGCCAAGCCAATGTACACGTAGGACTGTGAGCTAGCTGTTGCCATGGCTGATCCCTCCATAGATGCCTATTGTCTCCTCACCTCGATCGCGCCATGCTGGGTCAGCAGTCAATTCCGCTCGACACACCATGGTCGCCCACATACAACCACGCCAGCTGTATCCGAGGCGCCTTGACTCCTCAGACGCCACATCGTTTAAGCTTGCAAGGACGTCTGCAACCAGCTGAGCGACTGCCCCCAGGCGTCTCTCGCCGCCTCAGCCTGATAGCTCGGGCACTCATCGCAATAACAATCGTGGTCGGCGCCGGGGTAGATTTTGAGGCCGCCCATCGCCCTGGTGCGCACGGCAGCATCTTCCCCCATGTAGCTGAATAATGGGTTGAAACCCAAGCGGTGATATAATAGCGGCGCCACGGGCACGTGGCCCTCCCTGGCGAGTTTGTCGGTCACCTCCTGGATGTATTTGTCGACCTCCGAGGTCTCCACGATGACGATGACGCCGGGGAACTTGCCCATGGTTTCCGGCTGTAACACATAGGTGCGCATGTTTTGTCCATCATTGAGGATGCTGATCCATTCGGAGGCCATCGTCCTATCTCCTTGTCGGTAGCGCCACGGTGCTTAGAGAGCTCTCAACACGGATGAAACCGATTGTATCAAAGTGGTGAGCGAGGAACAAGGTGTCTCACTCCTTCCCTCTCGACGGATGTTTCTGGCATCGAAGCCGCCAAGCGCGCCAAGCGCGCCGCCCGTGAGACCCACACCAGGCTGATGGTCCATATCGGCGATTCACGCGAGGAGCGCCCCGAGGCCAATCGCCTGACCCAACAGCTGTTGGCAGAGGTGTTGGAACCCGGCGACATCGTCACCCATCTGTGCACCCATCACGCCGGGGGGGTGATGCGCCAGGATGGTACGGTGATCCCTGAGTTGCTCGATGCTATGAAGGCTGGGGCGGTCCTCGACCCAGCCCACGGGCGTAACAACTTCAAGTTCGACATCGCTCGTCGGCAGTTGGACCAGGGAGTGGTGCCCGATACCATCAGCACCGACATTGGGCTGAGCAACTGGAAGGCTACGGTGCACAGCATGACCGAGACCATGTCGAAGTTCCTGGCGGCGGGGCTGAGCCTGGAGGATGTCATTCTGCGCACCACGGCTAATCCGGCGAAAGCGCTGGGCATGACTGACACGCTCGGAGCCATTGCCATCGGCCGTGAGGCGGATGTGTCGGTGCTCGACGTGGTGGACGGGGATTGGGAGTTCACCGACTCCAGCGGTGTGCGCTTCAAAGGCACGCAGGCGATCGTACCGGTGGTGACGATCCGCGCGGGCGAGGTCATCGCTCCCGACTGGGGACCACATCCATGGGGCTGGCTACCAGAGCCTGGACCGCGGGGACGGAGATAGCCAAAAGCCGGGAGGGGTATCCTCTTTATTTTTCTCGGGGCTGGCTTACTATTCTCGTTGCACTGCTCAACCAGGAGTCGTTGCCGTGGGATGCCTCTGCCAGAACCATGGCCTTTACTGCTTGAGCGCGATTTTTCCATGCTGGTCATTGAAAGGACAGTCCATCATCATGCCGTGCAAAAGGGGGGATAATATAATATACCCAGGATGCGAACATGAGGCGGCCTTTGCGGTGAAGAATAGTCCACTCTAGTTCTTAGATGGTTGTGATCCATGCAGGGATGACTGTTGACACGCGAACCTATGCCTCCTGGTAGGTCGCACTCCTCACGACCATACTGGGTTAAGCTGGCTCCTTCCCTACCGTTGCCAGCAACCGCTCCCGAACATCTGCCGGGAACGATACCTGGACGAACCGACTAGCGGGATACAGGTAGTCCTCCCCCGACTCATCGATCACACGTAGGCAGCCGACTTCTGTCGCCTTCGGATCAGGCAGGAGCCGGTACACCTTCCACACCTCCAGATCCTCATAGCCCTCATTTGCGACACAAATAGCGAACTCGGGTTGTACTGTTGTCATAAGTATCCGTCCTAATCCAAGACACGTTTCACCTTCATCTTCCGCCGGCCCACTCCGTGCGCTTCATACCAGTGGACCTCAGCCATGCGGACTACCCCATTGGGAAATCGCACGCGCCCAACGCCTTTGAGCTTGCGCCATCGACGACCGCCGAACTGGTCTCTCAACTGCTGTCGCTCGCGGATGGACAGGTTGACAGCAATGATCTCAATGGTCGTCAACTCGCCGAGTAGTTCAAAGTCGCTCCCCATGCTCTGGAGCATAACTGCCGCCATGCTGAGAAGCAAGCTTTCGTCCAACTGCTCAAAGCTGAATCGCAGCTATTCTGGGCTCTTGGCCGAATGGCATTAAGTTAGGCGTAAGCTACTGTCCCATTGAGGGTTGTCGGAGCTTGTGTCTTGCGCAGCTGCGTGCCGTCTGGACTGCACTATGTCGAATCCCACGTCGTCATGCATCGGGCCACTTCCTTGAGCGACTACCTGCCTGAAGGCTGAGAGACTCGTAACGTCTTAATACAGCATGTGTTGGAGCTTAACTTCATGCCATTCACGCCAGACGGTACTTTGCTCAGGCGACATACCCAACAGAGTCTGTTGCGACGCGGTTTGGCTCATGGCCGGTCTCCGGTGATCTGGGATCAATATTGTCCGGCACGTTGTTTCAGATCACCGGTACTTCTTGCAACAGAACCGCTGATGGTGCTTTGCCAACGCCCGGCGGGGCCTGGACGGCTGACGCTTACGGGGCGTCGTCGGGGCCCGGCAGGTCCGGGCAGGTCTTGCGGTAGGACAGATCGCCCATGTACTTCCCCCATTCCTTATCGGTGAGGTTGCGGTTGGCGATGGCGCAGGCGCGCTTTAGCCAGGATTGCAAGTCTACATCCCAGAGCCGCACGGTCCCGTCATCACTCGCCGAGGCCAGGCGCCTGCCGTCAGGGCTGAAGGCGACGCTCCGCACGCCGCCTTGATGGCCCTCGAGCGCTGCGCCGAGGGGCTGGCCGCTCGCGGCATCCCACAGCCGCACGGTCCGGTCATCACTCGCCGAGGCCAGGCGCCTGCCGTCGGGGCTGAAGGCGACGCTCTGCACCATGTCGTCATGCCCACGTAAAATCTTCGTGAGCTGCGGCTGTGTCAGTAGCGCAGACAGGAGGGCGCCTTGCGCCTCCGGCGTCGGATAAGATGGGCTGGCCCCGAAGGCTGCGCTCGCCAGTTCTACGGCACGCCCAAACCAGTGTGGATCTATCCGGGCGATTGAGGTCGCTTCGACGGCTTCATGCGCCAGCAGCAACGCCAGGTCGATGCGGGTTCCTCGTTCTTTTTCCGACGCGATAGCCAGCCGTCCTGCATTGGCGCGCTGCGCTTGCCGCGTCGCCTCGAAGTATTGCCAGCCAGCCAACCCCGCCACCACGAGGGCCACCGCCAATCCGATCCGGGTGCGGCGCGCGATATTTTTCTGGGCCGCTGCCGCCTTTTTTTGCTCCTCAGCAATTCGCTCGGCGTCGCGGATCCGCCGCTCCTGCTCTTCCTGAACCGCCGCCTCACGGGCCTGCTGCGCTGCGGTGCAGGCGTTCAGATAGGCCCGCTCGTCGGAATCCGCGCTGGTCTTCCTTTGTCCATTCGGCCGCCGCGCGGCGGATGGCATGCCGGAGGAACAGCTTGTCCAGGTCCTCGGTCAACCAGTCGCGCAGGCTCCGCCATTGCCGCAGGAGGCTTTCATGGGCCACCTCGATGGCGTCCTTGTCGCGGATCAGCAGGCGCGCGTCCACCAAGCGATCCACCAGGGGGTGGACGTCGGCGGGGAGGCTATCGAGTTGCGCGACCTGGCGCATCGGTTCGTTGGTCTCCTGATTGATCTGCGCCAGGAAGGGAATGAAGGCGCGCCGCAGGCCCTGGTCTTGGGCTGGCCGGTCGGTCGGAATCACCGGCGGCCGGTAAGGCTCGGAGAGGGCGCTGTCGATCGCTTCCTGGAAAATCGCCGCCTGCACAGTTTCATGGCGGCCGCGGATGGCCTCGTAGTCTTCCAGGGTCAGGTCGCCGTCGCCGCCGTACTTGTGGTAGAGCTTTTCCAGCGCGAAGCCGAGCAGCGGCAAGGTGTCGGCGCCCTCGGAGAAGTCGGCCAGCAGCCGGTCAGTGAGGCGGGGTTCGATGATGAGCCTTCGTCCGGCTTGGGTAGCGCGCTCGGCCGGGCCGTTGATGACCCGATCGAACTGGCCGGGCGGGAAGGGCCGCAGATCGAACAGCCGCGGTTTGACCTCGGACAGCCCCGGTGCGGTTTGCAGCCGCTCGTAGCGGTCGGAGCGGATGGTCAGCACCACGAGGGCGCGCCGGCATACGCCGGCCGACACGCCCAGTGCGTCCCGGTCGGTCAGCATGCCGCCCAGGAGGCTCAGGAACGTCGCGGCCTCGGCGGCGCCGTCGGTATTGAAGAACTCCTCGGCCTGATCGATGAGGAGGACGAGGCTCGGCGGCTGCGGCTCCGCTTCGCCCGCGATTCGGTCCAGCAGCCGCTGTTCCAGTGTCGCCAGCAGGGCGTCGACGGCTTCCGGCCCCGCGTTGAGCCTCTGTTCGATCTCTCCCAGCGTGAGGTGACGGCCCAGCCCGGCGAAGGCGGCAGCGAGGGCCGGGGCCAACCCATCCGCGCCGAACAGCACAGCGTTGCGGGGACGGATCACCGGCAGCGGGAAAAACTGGCGGTCATCGCGCGCCAGACGGGGCAGCAGCCCCGCCCGCATGAACGAGGATTTGCCGGAGCCGGAGGCGCCGAGGATCACCAGCAACCGCTCGATGCCGTTCCTGCGCAGGTCTCCCAGGGTTTCCATGCCATGCAGGGTTTGCGCGTTGCGCCCGAAGAACACCGCCGCATCGGCCGCGTCCAGCGGCTTCAGTCCGCGGTACGGTGCCCGGTCGGGATCGTTGGCGGGCGGCCAGGGGAAGTGCTCGGCGCTGATGCCGGCCTTCTCCAGGCCGTACTTCAGGCGCTCCAATCCGCTGGATAGGAACGCACATGCCGCGGGCTGTTCCCGGAACTCGAAGCGGAGCGTGGTCTGGGTGCCCTCGCCGTAGAGCAGGCACCACTGCCAATCGGGCGGCAGGTCCTGCGGATCGCAGGGTTTGATGATCGCAAGAAACAACTGCTTGCGCAGCGTTTCCGCATAACGGAATTCGAGCTTGCATTCGGCCGAGGCCAGCCACGTGGGCGACACCAGGCACAACACCGCCTCGCAGCGGTCGGCCGCGCTCCTGAGCGCGTCTTTCCAGCGCTCGCCGGGGCTGAGGCCCTCCCTGGCATCGATGTCGAGAAACACGTCGTCCCAGCCGTTGTCGGCCAACCACCGCTTCAACGCGACCGCTTCCAGGGCATCCTTGCTGTTGTGACTGAGAAAGATTCGCGCCATCCGAACACTCCAGTGGCCACAAAGTCGCCCGAGCTCTGCCGATCAGGATGGGGTGCATGACTCGCCTCGATCCTGTCACTGTTGGGCATTGGGGCCTCCACACGCGCCAGAAAACGTTGATTCCATCGTTGTATCGACACCTGGAGCACGTTCCAGGGTTCGCTGGCCATCAGCGGCGGCGGACTCTTGCACCATCTGTGTTGCGCTTTGCTCTAGATATTCAGGTCGCTCAATGTATAGCAGGTTGTAGAGTTCTGTCGCAAATTTTCCTTCACAAGCCATTTCCGGTATGATCTTCCTCGGTGACTCATGGGGGTAGTGCACTCCATATAATGCTCGCCAAAAGATTCCGTGTTACTGTTGTTGTGTCCATTGATTATCTATACGGATTTGAACGATTTAAGGCTCTTTGCCGAATGGCATGAAGTTAACTTCAGAGCTCTCGCTGGACCAACTGCCAACGCAGTTCCTGCCGGGGTTTGATCATGAACGGGAAGCTCCTGGGCCGCCCAATCTGTTTTCACTCGCGTCAGCACGGCAGTGATACGGGGTACCATCTTTCCACGTCCTGTATGTATGTGGGGTGACCGGCCACTACATACAGGAGATACTAGGGAAGGCCAACATTCAGTTAAATCCTTAGTCACTCGGAACTTACACCTGAACTGCATGCCATTCGGCCAAGAGCCTATTCTGAGTCGGAAATCAGATCAACCCTGGCACTCAGCAGCGCCCGGAAACGGGACCCAGCGCATGCTGTATGCCGTTACCTGCAGGCTGTTATTCGGCACTGTGGCAGGGTGCTCTTGAAGGGGAGCAGGGACGAAGCGTCACTCCGCCGGGCGATTGACACGGACCAGGTACCCCGCCATCTGTGGCCGAGCCTCTAGCGCCGTATGGATGCGCAGTGCCAAGGTGGCAAAGTCAGGATCAAATGTACAGACCACGATGCCGGCGTGCTCTGGTGTGGTGGGATGTAATTGGATGAAATGCCGTCGATTGAGCGTCACGACACTTCGCCGCTCCGCGATGGCAAACGCAAGTACCTCGGCATCTGGGATCGCTTGCCCAGCCCTGGCACTATCGGCAGTGGTCAGGACATCATGGCCGAAACGCCGCAGCGCCTCAACAGCTGGTAGGGGAAAGTTCTCGTTAGCGTATAATCGCGCCATGCGTCACGCCGTCTCATTGGCCAGAATTTGTTGCTCGATTTCCTCCCGGTGTGCGAGGGCGTACGCCCACGCCTGGACGAGATCTTCGGCCCGCAACATTGGATAGCTCCGTAGAAGGTCCGCCTCACTGGTGCCCAGGCGTCGGGCCTGGACCAAGACCCACACTGGAATGCGCGTGCGGACAATACATGGCTCCCCTCCACAGACGCCCGGAGTACTCTCAATGCCGGGAAACGCCTCCCCGAGATCGCGGGCCACCCACTGCAGCACCTGTGCTTTTTCTGCGCGGGTGAGGATGGGGAGGAGTTTCTCAATCTCTTGCAGCGCATACATAACGGCATCTCCATTCCACGTGCGCACGAACTGTTGTGAGAGAAGCGTATCATCCTTCATGCACCCTTGTATGGACAATGACTACAAGAGGTGCCGAACGGACGAAGCTGAGTTGTTAGGCCACGGCCTCAGCGCCCCGCCTCCATGTCTGTGTCAGACGAGGTCGCCTCGTCGCTCCCGGCAAACACAACCTTATCATAGACGTCTCGCAGCGCTACGTCACAGTCAACGGCGGCAAGATGTACCGTCTCTTCGAGCGTGCCGGCCTCCGAGAGTAGCCACTGGGCGCCTTGCCGCACATAATGCTCGATCCGGACTTTGTCCTGGGCGATGAGGAGGTATTCTTGCAGCGACTCTAGCCGCCGATAGTGAGCGAATTTTTCGCCGCGATCGTAGGCTTCGGTCGAGGCGGAGAGGACTTCCACAATGACAGTGGGATTGAGCAGAGTGTCGTTGTCGACGTCTTCGAAGCGGATCTCGCCACAGACCACGACGACATCTGGGTACGTGTAGAGGCCCGTGTGGCTGACTTTGACGCGCATGTCGCTGATATACGCTTCGCACGGCCGGCCGCGCAGTTGCTGGCTCACCTCCCGATAGAAGTTACCCGCAATCAAGTTGTGTATACGACTCGCCCCTGCCATCGCGATGACATGGCCATATACGTACTCGCTTTTGCAGTCTGCTTTCCGCTCCAGGGCGAGATACTCCTCTGGCGTATAGTGGGGCTGCCGAGCGGCGGACGGCATCACTGCCTCCTCTTAAAAATGGTCTTGTTCAAGAGGTTCCCTCCAAGGCTGGCGCCAGGGCTTCGTGCAGCATGGAATCCAGCAGCCGGCGGCTGTCGGCTTCGGTCGTGGTCAGCTGGGCTTCCAGTTGGTCGCATAACACCATCAGGTGGTCCACTTTGGCGACGATGCGGTGTTGCTCGGCGAGGGGTGGGAGGGGGATATTGAGAGAACGAATGTTGTCGAGATTGAGCCCTGGCTTGCCTGCGCCATAAGCACGCTCAACCAATTCGGCTCTCCCACCAGCTGGAGCCATCAGGCAAAGCAGAAGCCAGCGGGAAAGGCTCGTTGAGGTGGGTTTGATTAGCGCAACGTGCTGGCTCACATATGCCTCGCCCAGTTCATGGTCTAACAACGCAGGGTTCGTGACGCCAGCTCCAGTGATGACGATTAATAGGTCACCCTCGGAAACCTGAGTTCGGATGCCTTCAGTCTTCTTGGGTGGATTGACGCAGGCAAGATCATCAAGCCGAAGCCTTCCGAACCGAATGTTCTGAGCACGAATGAATTTCGGCCCAGCATCTGAGTAAAACTCGGCCCAGCCGCGCGAGCCACTCGTCACAAGATTGCAGACATCACCGAAGTTCACAGGATTCCATTTGACCGGATGTTCAAATGCTAACCCCTTTAGATCGTTAGATGCCACCTTCTGCCGGGGAATGATGCCTTCCTTAACTAGCCGCGCCTTCTCCGCCTGAATTCGGTCGATCAGTTCCGCCGCTGGTTCGTCGTTGGGATCTTGGGGGACAAGTTTGCCGAGCACGGCGAGGTTGAGGATGGTTTGGCGCAGTTGCTTGATGTGCTCTGGACGGGTGGTCAGGCGCGGGAAGTGGTTGAAGATGAATCGGGCATGTTGGCGGAAGGCATCGGGCGCGTCGCCTTCTGCAGTGTCGGCAGGCTGGTTCAGGCGGTGCAGGCTGGCCGCTACCAGGCGGTCGCAGCTTTGCTCGTGCACGGTCTTCGCCGCCTCCAACTGGTCGCACAGCGCCATCAGTTCGTCCACCTTCGCGACGATGCGGTGTTGCTCAGCGAGGGGGGGAAGGGGAATCGCTAATTCTTCGATCTGCTTTCGGCTGACGCTTGGGAAGGCAATACCTCTTCCCATGGCGATAATTGACTCGCGTAGTCTCCAGACAAACAGCCGGACATATGAATCATCGAACAACGACTGGATAGCCGCCACTCCACGACCAATGCAGGCGCGGAACGCAGCGATGTTAGTGCGACCTGTCGTTGAGCCTCTTACACTGAGTAAGAGATCGCCTTCCTCGCACAAATTGGTAGGTGCCGTTGTGTATTGATTGACGACGGTCTTGCCGAAAGGTCCCTCTGTGAACTCGACGGGACCGTTGATGAGTGGGATCCCTTCGCCTATGGTGTTGTATGTTTCGCTGGGTGGGCTTTGGCCCATCACAACGTGCGCGACTGTGCTGAGTCTCACCCATTGCCAAGTAGATGGAACTCGAAACCAAACTTCATCCGGTTGCACCGGCGAAAGTGGCTCCTGTTTCTTCATCTTCCCGTGTTTGATGCGTCGTTCCCGTTCCGCCTGAATGTGTTTTAGCAGCTCAGTCACCGGCTCCTCTTTAGAGTCTTGCGTTACGAGCTTTCCGCGCACCGCCAGCTCAAGGACGAACTGGCGCAGGCGTGGGATAGCGTCGGGGGCTTCGCTGATGCGGTCGAAGTGTTGCAGCAGGCGCTCAGCGTTCATCGGAGCAGCGCCTCCGCCAGAATGGCTTTGAGCTGGTCGCGCAGGCTGGCGGCGTGCTGTTCGTCTTGTTCCAGTTGGGCCAGCAGTTCTGCCGGATCGCCATGGTCGTCGGCGACGGTGTGGAGGTTCTTGAAATCGAGGTTGTAGCCGCGAGCCTTGATCTCGTCCAGGCTGACCCTCCACGCCACGTTGGTTTCCTGCCGGTCCTTGCGTTTCGCGCCGCCCCACCAGTCGACGCAACCTTGCAGGTGCTCGACGCGGATGGGCTTGGTCATGGAGTAGGCCTTTTGGGCTGCGGGCACGTGGTGCTCATAGAACCACACTTCTTTGGTCGGCTCGCCTTTTTCGAAGAACAGCAGGTTGGTGCCGATGCTGGCGTAGGGCCTGAACACGCTGTTGGGCAGGCGCACGATGGTGTGCAGGTTACACTCTTCCAGCAGGTGTTCCTTGAGGCGGGTTTTGACGCCTTCACCAAACAGCGAGCCATCGGGCAACACGATCGCGGCGCGGCCACCGGGTTTGAGCAGGCGGATGATGAGGGCCAGAAATAGGTCGGCGGTTTCTTTTGTGCGGAAGTGGGCGGGGAAGTTGGATTCGATGCCGTCTTCCTCGCGCCCGCCGAAGGGCGGATTGGTGAGGATGATGTCCACCCGGTCGCTTTGGCCGTAGCTGATATAGGGCCGCGCCAAGGTATTGTCGTGGCGCACGAAGCTGGGGTCTTCGATGCCGTGCAGCAGCATGTTGGTGACGCAGAGCATGTGCGGCAGCTGCTTTTTCTCTACTGCGCGCAGACCGGCTTGCAGGGCCTGTTCGTCTTCGACCTTTTTGACATACCGCTCGCGCATATGGCGGATGGCACAGGTGAGAAAGCCGCCGGTGCCGCAGGAGGGGTCGAACAGGGTTTCGCCCGGCTTGGGGTCGATGCAATCCACCATGAATGCGGTGACGGCGCGGGGAGTGTAGTACTCGCCCGCGTTGCCGGCGCTTTGCAGGTCGTTCAGTAGTTGCTCGTAGATGTCGCCGAAGTGTTTGCGCTCGGCCAGATCATTGAAATCCACGTCGCTGATCTTGTTGATCACCTGCCGCATGAGCTGGCCGGACTTCATGTAGTTGTAGGCGTCCTCAAACACGCTACGCACCACGCGACTGCGGTTGGCATTGGCGCCGGTGATGGGCAGTTCCTTGAGCGTGGGAAATAGCTCGGTATTGATGAAAGCCAGCAGCGTGTCCCCGGTGATACCTTCGGGATCGGCGGCCCAGGTGCGCCATTGCAGGCTTTCCGGGATGGGCGAGCGGTAGTGATCCTGCATCACTTCGAACTGTTGATCCTGATCGTCGATGATTTTCAGAAAAAACATCCAGCACAGTTGGGAGAGGCGCTGGGCATCCCCATCGACGCCGACATCCTGGCGCATGATGTCTTGGATGGATTTCACGGTGGTTCTTGCGGACATGGTTTAGGCAATCTCCTGATAAATGGCAGCTTGCAGCTCGTGTACCGCGTGTTCAAAGCCGGCACGAGAGCCGAACTGTCTGATGAGTTGGATCGGCGTGCCCTTCGTGGTGAATGGCGGGATTTCCAGAATTTTGGTGTTGTCGAGGCCGGTAACGATGCCTTCGTCCTGATATTTGGCCAGCAGGGCTTCAAGCACGGCGCGGGCTTGTGGGCCGTATTGGGTGAAGACATCGCGCTGGCGCACATTATTGGCGCGATCACGGCGGGTGAGCGGCGGCTGGTCGAAGGCGATGTGGCAGATCAGGTCGAAGGGGTCGAGGTCTTTGCCGACTTCTTCCAGCAGCGGGTCGAGCAATAGCCCTTCTTCGGCCAGTTCTTCTATCACGGCTTCTTTGCGCTCGGCAGCATTCCAGCGGCGCAGAAATTCGTCGAGGCTGGCGTAGTGCTGGCGGATGGTCTTGCGGCTGTAATCGCGCAGGCTTTCGGTCACGAGCTTGCCGTTATCGTCGAGGTATTCCACGCGCTCGGTAAGCACAATGACCGGTTTCCCTCTGATGTAGTACTTGGCCGGCGACTCAGCGACACCGGGCGGCAGGGTGATGTCGGGCGGTGGGTAGCCGTCAACCACGGTTTCCTCGTCGCTCGGTTCGGGCGGGATGGCGTTTTCGTCATCTTCAGTTGGAGGTGCATCGTCGGGCGGGGTGACGGGGTCGCCTTCGCTCGGCTCGTAAATTTGCACCGGCTCGCCGTCGAAATCGGGGTCGGCAAAATGATTGGTGGCTTTGCGGAAGTCGACCAGGGTGAAGTAATATTTCTTGGTGTCTTCATGGACGCGGGTGCCGCGCCCGAGGATTTGCTTGAACTCGGTCATGGAGCCCACTTCGCGGTCGAGCACGATCAGGCGGCAAGTCTGGGCATCCACCCCGGTGGAGAGCAGGCGGGAGGTAGTGACGATCACAGGGTATTTGGCTTCCGGATCGATGAAGTTGCCGAGTTGGGCCGTGCCCTCGGGGTCGTCTCCGGTGATGCGCATGACGTAGCGGGCGTTTTGCTGGGCGAGGTCTTTGTTCTCGTTAATGAAGGCCTGGCGCATGCGCGCGGCGTGTTCGGTATCCACGCAAAAAACGATGGTTTTCTGGAAGCGGTCGCCGCTGTGCTTTAGGTAATCCGATACCCATGTAGCGACGCGTGTCGTGCGCGCATCGATGACGAGATGGCGATCAAAGTCTTTTTGGTTGTAGAGGCGATCTACAATCTCATGGCCATGCTGGTCGATTTCGCCCGGCGTGGGGCGGTAGCCCTCTACATCCACATCCAGATGCACTTTAATAACCTTGTACGGCGCGAGAAAACCGTCACGGATGCCCTGCTTGAGCGAGTAGGTGTAGACCGGCTGACCGAAGTAATCGATGTTGGAGACGTAGGCGGTTTCCTTGGGCGTGGCGGTGAGGCCGATCTGTGTGGCACCAGAAAAATACTCGAGGATTTCGCGCCAGGCTGAATCCTCGGCGGCGCTGCCACGGTGGCACTCGTCGATGACAATCAGATCAAAAAAGTCGGGCGAAAACTCGCGGAACAGCTTTTGCCGCTCTTCCGGGCCGGTAATGGCCTGATGCAGCCCCAAATAGATTTCGTAGGCCGTGTCGATGCGGCGCTTGTTGTCGATGGCGGTGGCGACATCCATGCTGCTGCCATCGTCGCGTGCGATGGTTTTGGCGCCGGTGCTGAGCTTCGCCATGGCCGCGCCGAAGGGGCGGAAGTCGTTGACCATCGTCTGGTCGACCAGCACGTTGCGGTCGGCCAAAAACAGGATGCGTTTCTTCTGCCCGGCTTTCCAGAGCCGCCAAATGATCTGGAAAGCGGTGTAGGTCTTCCCGGTACCCGTGGCCATCACCAGCAGAATACGATTCTGGCCCTTGGCGATGGCCTCGACGGCAGCGTTGATGGCATTGCGCTGGTAGTAGCGCGGCTGCTTGCCGCTGCTGTCGTCGTAGTAGGGCTGCAAGATGAGCTTTTCCTGCTCGGGCGCGAGCCTCTTCCAGGCGCGGTATTGTGCCCACAGCGTGGCCGGGCTGGAAAATTGGTCGAGTGACAGCGTCGTTTCGAGCGGTGTGCTCATACCGGTGCGGTCATGGAACACAAAGCCGTCGCCGTTGGAGGAAAACACGAAGGGCACATCCAGCGTGGTGGCATAGTCGAGCGCCTGCTGCATCCCGTCGCCCACGGCGTGGTGGTTGTCCTTAGCCTCGATCAACGCCAGGGCGATATGCTGGTAATACAGGACGTAATCGGCGCGCTTGGCCTTGCCGCGTGTCACCAGTTTGCCGCGCACGATGATGCGGCCTTTGGTGAAGCCTACCTCCCGGCGAATCTGCGCGGCCTCATCCCAACCGGCCTGAATCACGGCGGGGGTGATGCACTTGGCGTAGATGTCGGTTTCGCTCAGGCCCTTCTTGTTCATCATGCCTTCCACATAATTCCCCTTGATGGACCAAACTAGGTTCTACTGCGAACGAAGCCGACATCCAGATAGTTCGATTGCATTACCCCCAACTTCGGCGATCGTGCCTTCGATCCTAAGCAATGTTCCTTTCCTCGTCGTCTTCATCACAGGCGGCTGATCTATCGATACCGCGCATCTGGTCCATGGATAGGTGCCTCGGTCGAGGAGCATCAAAGGGAGAGTCCTCCCACGTCCACACCATTTTAGCGCCCAGCCGGTGCCATCGCCTCTTCCACCATGCCCAACACGGCCTCGACGATGCCAGACATAATTTGCCCCCGATCGCCCGGAAGATGCAGCTCGCGCTCCATGGCGCGCTCAGGCGTGACGACCGAGGCCCACACGGTGCCAATGGGCAACCCCGACCGGCCAACGCCCGGGCCGGCCACACCACTTTCGGCCACCCCTACCTGTGTCCCGCTGATGCGCCGCACGCCCTCCGCCATGGCGTGCACCGCTGCCTGATGGGTCGACCCGCGCTCGGTATAGAGTTCTGGCGGCATACCCAGCGTTTCCAATTTTGCCGCTCGACTGTAGGCGATAACTCCGCGCTCGTAGTACCGTGATGCCCCTGGCACGGTGAGCAGGGCTGCTGAGATCAGCCCGCCTGCCGTCGATTCCGCCACGGCGATTTTCCATCCCCGCGCCAGCAACAATTCTCCCACGCGTTCCGCACTACTCATGTGCTGCGCTCCTTTCGCCTTCGATCCAACTCCGGATCATACAACGTGCTAGTGCATGTCCAGGAAACCTCTTTGGGCATGCAGTGCCTTCCATGCTACCCCCCTTTATCACAGGAGAGAATGGGGGCGAGACCATAGCCAACAAGGTGCCTTGTTTCTGCACTAGGCCCATCGACCCAGACGCTTTGGTATTTCTGCTTAAAATCGTCGGGCAGGAACCGATAAGGCATCAGATGCAACCAGTCAAAACGCATAGGCGGATCCTCCCTCCATCCATCGCCCCCGCGTGCCCGCTGACAAATGAGGTGGCATCCAAGCCAACCAAGCGACAGCCACAAAGAGCGGCTAGGTGGCGAGGGCGATTGTTTCGTTCAGCCCACCGGGGCTATCCTAGCATGAAAGGGCCATGCTGCCCAGCCGAAGTATTGCGCTAAGCCCTTGAGCATAAGTCTGGCGCATGGGATACTGTCAGCATACCCACGCCCCCCTGTCCGGTGGGGTAACCACAGGGCGCCCAATGGCCATGAATCTTCGGTCCCAATGGCAGTATCCAGGGTTCAGTACCTGCCAGGAGATGAGTTTTGTGCTCATTTTGGATGCTTTCCTCTGCATGGCGGAAACACAGGTGCTATTTTGGACGTTGACGTATTCAGCCAACCAGCAAACGCGCAACTGGAGCGTGTTGCCATAGAATTGGCTAGCGCTTCGTCAACAGTAAGAGTACTCTCACGCTGCGAGCGCAGAGTGAAACCTTGTCGTGGTGGGGGGAGTATTGTGAACATGTGGGAGGATCCGTCGGAGAACGCCGAGCGTACGCGAGAGAAGCAGCAGGCCGCTGACCGCGCAGTGGAGTGTGTGGAATCGGGCATGGTAGTGGGGTTGGGCGCTGGGAGCACCGCGATTCTCGCGGTCCGGCGCATCGGGCAGCTCTTGCGTGAGGGCCGGCTGCGCGATATCGTTGGGGTTCCATGTTCAAGCGCGATCGAGGCTGAGGCCCGCGTGCTGGGCATCCCCATCACTCTGGATCCACCAGGGGCGGTGGACCTGACCATCGACGGCGCCGACGAGGTGGATCCCGAGCTGAACCTGATCAAGGGTGGCGGGGGGGCGCTGCTACACGAGAAAATCGTGGCCCAGGCCAGTCTCCGGGAGATCATTATCGTCGATGAGGGGAAGCTGTCGCCGGTTCTTGGCACCCACTGGCCGCTGCCGGTCGAGATCGTCCCGTTTGGGGGGCACTCCCAGAGGCACTTCCTCGCATCCCTGGGCGCTCACGTCACCGTACGACAGCAGCGCGATGGCACGCCGTTCAGGACCGATCAGGGCAACCTGATTCTCGATTGCGCTTTCGGTCCCATCCCGCAACCGGCGGAGTTAGCGGCCAAGCTTGACGCGCGGACCGGAATCGTCGAACATGGGTTATTTATTGGGCTGGCGACAGAGGTAATCGTCGCCAGCGTCGATGGCATCCGGCATCTGACACCGCCACGGGCCGGCCACAGAGCCGCTGGACAAGGCTCTTGAAAAGGAGCGTCCACGATGACGGAGCATAGCGCACCACAGCTCAACCAACGCTTTCATCCGCCACTACCACAAACATCGGGAGGTGACATCATGACACTCGGATATAACAAGCCGTTGTATATTTTGCCCTTTGACCATCGCGGCTCTTTCCAGACAGGGATGTTCGGCTGGAAGGGTCTCTTGAGCCCAGAGCAGACGGCGCAGATCGCCGCCGCCAAGCAGGTGATCTACGACGGCTTCAAGGCCGCCGTCGCGGCTGGAGTGGCGAAAGAGCGCGCCGGCATCCTCGTCGACGAGCAGTTCGGGTCCGCCATTTTACAGGATGCGGCTAAGCATGGCTACTATACTGCAGCCCCCGCGGAGAAGAGTGGGCAGGACGAGTTCGACTTCGAGTATGGCGACGACTTCGCGCGGCACATCGAGGCATTCAACTTGACCTTCTGCAAGGTCCTGGTGCGCTACAACCCAGAGGGCGACAAGGACATGAATGCGCGTCAGACTCCGCGGCTACGGCAGCTGTCCGAGTATCTGCACCACACCGATCGCAAGTATATGTTCGAGTTGCTCGTGCCGGCGACGCCAGAGCAACTGCAACAGGTCAATGGAGACCGCAAGCGCTACGATCTCGAGCGGCGCCCCGCCTTGATGGTGCGCGCCATCCGAGAACTACAAGAGGCGGGCGTCGAGCCAGACATCTGGAAGATCGAGGGACTGGACCGCCGCGAGGATTGCGTGCAGGTAGTCAAGACCGCCCGTCGAGATGGACGCGACGACGTAGGCTGCATCGTCCTCGGTCGGGGTGAGGACGAGGCACACGTCCATACGTGGCTCACCACAGCCGCTGGCGTGCCGGGATTTATCGGCTTCGCAGTCGGACGGACGACTTTTTGGGACCCTCTGATCGCCTGGCGTGAGCAGAGGAGCTCTCGGGAAGCAGCGAGCGCCGAGATCGCCCGGCGGTATCGGCAGTGGGTAGATGTCTTCGCGAAGGCGCACGCATCCTGACAGAGGTGCACAGCCCTATGGCCATCCCAAATATCCTAGCGCTCGACTTCGACGGCGTCCTCTGTGACGGTATGCGTGAGTACTTCGAGACTACCCGCCGAACGTATCTGAAGGTCTGGCCCACCGACACCGTGCCCGGTGAGGACCTCTTCCCAGCGTTTCGTACACTCCGGCCGGTGATCATGACCGGCTGGGAGATGCCTATCTTGCTGCGGGCCATCGTCCAGGGACACCCCATCACGCCCGTTCTCCAGGGTTGGGAGAAGGTCCGTGATGCGCTGGTGAACGATGGACCGCTACAGGGCACCGCGCTGGTTAGCGCGCTGGCCCACACGCTCGACGAGGTCAGGCGCGCGTGGATCGCTGCCGACCCGCGCGACTGGCTGGAGCGGAATGTGCCGTATTGTTCGCTCGATGAGGTGCGTCGCCTGGTGGCTGAGCCCGAGCGCACGGTGCTTGTCACGACGAAAGAGGGAGAATTCGCCCGCCAGATCCTTGACCACTGGGGTGTGCACCTGGCGGATATTCAGGGGAAGGAAGCCGGCACCCACAAATGTGACAACCTCCGCGCCCTGATCGCCGACTACACAGCGGTCTATGGACGGCGGCCACGTCTGTGGTTCGTCGAAGACCGGCTTGAGACGCTCCAACACGTCACTGCCCATGCCGATCTGGCGGATGTGGGCCTATTCCTGGCCGCTTGGGGCTATAACACAGAGGAGACACGGGCCGCGGTGCAGGGCGGCGGACGTATCCGCCTGCTCGCTCTCGAGCGATTCAGACAAGGTCTGGCGGCATGGCTCTGAGGCTGGATTCCCGAAAACCATGGCTCTGGCATTGCTGAAGTTGCCGCTATCGGTGCTGGCACTGCTCGTCGTCGGTCTCCCCGTACGTATGGCCGTTGTTAGCCTCCTACTAGCTAGTGCGGTTCCTCGTGCCGCACCCGCGGCTCCAGCCGCATCATGACGTTGCCGGCTACATTTACTCGGGGCTGGCGGTGCTGTATGCCGTGCTCCTGGCGTTTGTCGTCATCATCGTCTGGGAGCAGTTCAATACCACGGACATACGCGTTCATAAGGAAGCGGATGAGCTGAGCAACCTCTTTCGCGCGACAGCCGGGTGGTGCTCCCGCTCGTGTTATGGGTTGTCCTCTTGAGCGGGGGCGTGATTAATCTGGGCTATACCTATTTATTCGGGCTCAGGAGCCTCACGGTCCACCTGATCATCACCACAGCGGTGACGGCGATGACGACGCTGCTGCTCCTGGTCATTTTGATCATAGAGCATCCCTTTGCCGGCAGCTTTCGCGTGAAATCTGAACCGTTTGTGAGGGTGCTGCGACGGGTGAACCAATTGCTGCCGCAGACACCTGAAAAGGGCCTTTGAAGCCTCTGATGAGCAGTTCTTGCTCCCTCTCTCGCCAGGCTTCGTTGACCCGTGTGTCCTCCCCCTGTTGGGGAAGGACACACAGGGAGCATGCGTGGCCCGCGTCACCCCCATGCCAACCCGATCCACCCAAAGGACGAAGGGGACTAACGCCAGCTGCGCCTCACCGCTTGCGGGCGAACTTCCGGAAACATTTCAGATGCTTGGGCGGATGCATGTGCCGACCGCGGATGGTGTAGGCGACGTCACCAACGTACAGATCGCCGCGCGAGTCAACGGCGACACCGTGCGGGGCAATAAACTGCGTCGGCCCCTCGCCTTCTTCCGGTTGGCCAATGCGGGTCTGCAATTGCCCATGCAGATTGTAGACACTGACCCGATGCCCAAGGCCAGGTGCGTCGTCAACCCCACCCATGCCATTCAGTTCGCCAATAAAGAAGTTGCCCTCATGGTCTAGACAGATGCCATCTGGTCGATGGATGTTATTCCACATCGTCACGAACTTGCCGTTGGCGTCGAACACCTGGATGCGATGCGCCTCACGATCGGCGATGTAGATATAGTCATCGCGATCGATCACCACGTTATGCGGCCGGATGAACTGGCCGGGGTCGATGCCCGGTTCACCCCATGACAGCACGTGCCGCCCATCGGGGGTGAATTTGTGGATACGGCTATTGCCATAGCCATCCGAGACATAGAGATAGCCTGTACGTTGGGATACAGCCACATGGGTGGGGCGGTTGAAGGGTTTGCCCTGCCATTTGGGGGCGGGCTGGTTGGGGCTGCCCAGGGTCATGAGCAGCTTACCATCGAGGGCGAATTTCTGGATCGTGTGCAGTCCATCGTCCACGCAGTAAATGGATTCGTCCGGACTGATATGGACGCCGTGCGGCCGGTCACTGAATTGCCCCTCGCCGAACGAGCGTAGGAACTTGCCATCGCGGTCGAAGACGACCACCGGATGCTCGCTACGGTTGAAGGCGTAGACGTTGTCCCTGGAGTCGACGGCAACCCCGGCCACATCGATGAATTCCCATCCCGGTGGCAGCTTTTCCCAATTTTCCACAGGCTCAAAAAGCAGGTTTCCACTACCGACTGTTGTGGCCATCTTGTACCTCCCTCCTTGCAACACGCCATGAGTTGCTTTCCATCGCGCAAATCGGACTATTATCCGTGCGGAGTGGCAGTCCTGTCAACCAATCATCGCAACCGTCGTTATGCACCCAAGGGTTGCTGAGGGTGTCTCTTTGAGGGAAAGGGGACTTCTTCGGGTGGCACCGCCTTTCGTAAAGGGGGATGGGGGATGTCATCAGCTGCTGCGTCGGGCATATCCCCCTAGCCCCGGTCGGGGCTTATATTGTGCTCTGGAACGCAACCTCTAATGGAATGTCACAGCGAGGCAGCAAGCAGGCCCGATAGGTGTGCCCTATCGGGAAATGGAGTGAGAGTTTGTGTACCTAATGCTATAGGGGACGGTGCGGCCAGGCCGACCGTCCCCCATTGAGATACGCTAGAAGACCTCTCTCTTGGGTGGAAAGCACCTTCACTTGAGATAGAAGACCCTTGCAGAAAGAAGTTGCAATGCGACGATTTGCCACGGGGCAGGGCACATTCCAGCATCTGGCGCAACAGGCTGAATGCTGGGCTGGCAGGATAACTGAGCTCACCCGCCAGGGATCTCCGATCCGCGGCGAAATGCATGCGTCCATTCCCAGGCAGCATAGTTGTTTCCCCGCTCACACATTTCCCTGTGCATCAGGAGACGGGTGAGTCGGGCAGAGGTGAACGAGGTTTTGATGCACGTCTCGCGGAAAACGGCCAGAAGAAAATTCTTTCGGAATTCCCGCGATCTTGAGGGCCATGAGCTTCCGAGCCAGCAGGAGCGAACGGTTCTTGATATGGCGAAGCGCATCGCGTAGCGTATCCTTCGGATCGATACCATACCCGTCGCCCGTTGATGCTAAACCCGTCATCCCCGGTTTCACGGTGAGGCGGATCGGGTAGCGGGGAATATCGCCGCAGAGTTTTTCGAGGAAGATGGGTCGAACCGGTCGAGGTCCCACGAAATTCATTTCGCCTCTGAGTACGTTCACGAGTTGTGGCAGTTGGTCGAGTTTCGTGCGCTTCAAGAACTTGCCGATGCAGGTGTAGTAGGCATCACGGTCAGTCAGCAGCTGGGCGCCGGTCTTCTCCTCAGCACGAGCGTCTAGGGTACAGAATTCATAGATGGTAAAAATGCGTCCATCTTTGCCGACACGCAGCCCCCGGTATAATATAGGCCCCTGGCTCGTTAACTTGATCAACAGGCCTATGATCAGGAATAGCGGTGCCAGCAGCATCAGGCTCACAGCGGCGACGCCGTGCTGCATGAGGTCGGACACATGGCGCGCCCTCACAGAGGTGTGTGCCGATTGCCCGCCCAGGCTGGAGAGCTGAGCCATTAGGAATGTGTTTTTGACTGCATTCGTCATGTGCATGTTGTACCTCAAAAGCTGCGTCATCCGCCGAGATCAGCCGCTGACCACACTCAGGAGCGAAGTTGTATGCTGATTGGTCCGACCCCGGCGATCTTTGCTCTTGCTTGGCTTACGCGGCAGATACCCGGGAGGTGATTTGCTTCAATTGTTGCCGATGCGCCTTCAGCGTCCGGTTGGTGCGGACCAACGCCTTATGAAGGTGCCACAGGCTAGAGGTCGCCTCATCCAGGACGTGCACCTGGGCTGCTACCTTATCCTCATACGCCAGCGCATCTTGCGCCTCGAGGTACTTCCATACTTTCAGAAGACGGGTCACTACGATGTGCCCCCATTCTAACGCCAACCGATCATGCGCTACTTCCGCTTGGATGGCTACTGCCTCCGTCAAGTCCGCTACGGTTTGGCCAACGCTTAGCTGCTCCATACCCTGCTCTCCCATTGACTCATTACGTGAACATTGCGACAGCGCCTCTTGCACCATTTTCTCTGCAATCTGCTCAGGACTGACGCAGTAGTCACCATTCTCCACCGCGTGCCGCAGTTGTGCTATCTTATCTGAGCGGGCAGACGGGCTGAGCGCCCAAAATTGATCACTACACTGGCGCCTCCTGCCCGTTCGTGCACACTGCACGTCCACATCCGACCGGGATCGGGTCACGGGTAGGTACGGCTCAGCTCGCCAACGGCGTCGTTGCTGTCGGTTGAAAGCGCGTGGCACGGGGAAAACCTGGCACATCATTGGACATGTTCCTACATAAGGCTGAATCCAGCCGGTTAGCATCCGAGCAGCGGCGGAGCCTTGCCCCGCCTTCCTGAAACGCCTGTGACCGCTCCCAGGACTGTGACAGGAGCAGCGCGCTGATAACAGGCATTGGCGTCTTGTCGCAGGAGAGGGCAAGATGTATGCCACAGGCGGAAACCATGGGCGAAAGTCCCTACCCACTAACGTAAGTAATGAATTTCTCAATAAGTTACATAATATCATAATTTGACAGTCAGGAAACACCAAACATGGGAGAGTTTCCAGAGTGAGACAATAAGCGTATGAATATCTAAATAAATCCATTAAAACAATCACTCAAGAGACTTCTCAAGAATAAGACAGCCATCGCGGCAATGAGATGGCATGTCATCGTACCGTCCATCTGGCCTCAAGAGGCTGATTAGTCAATGTCAGACCGACCTCGCCAGGTCGCATAAACACAGCTCTCTAGAGGGTGGATAGCTAGAAATGATGAGAGGGGGGACAGCGATGCGAACGGCAATCTTGGTCTTCCTGGCGGCTCTGCTGCTGACGCACATCACTCCTCCGGCCGACGCCGATCAGCTTCGGCCGCTGGTCAACGATCTCCAGTCAGTAGATACGGAAACAGCGCTCAAGGAGATCAAAGGATTGGGGGAAAGCGGCGACATCCGTGCGGTGCCACCTCTTCTCGCGGCCTTACGTGATGAACGTGGCGTGGTGCGGCAGTATGCGGTTGAAGCCTTGCAACACCTGGTCCGAACCCTCGACAAGGTGCATCTTGTCGCCAAACGCTGGCTGCAATCGCTCATCGATCAGCTGCGGTCCGACCCTTCAAACGGTGTACTCACCACGGGTCGGCGGCCCCTTGACCTGCACGCCAAAAAAGCATAGCCTGGCACGTACACTCATGTAGGGCAGTCAGTCGAGCGCTGGTGAGTGGCCATCGCGTGCTCACCACTGGAGGAGGGACCATGAAATTCGGATTGTTCATGATGCCGTCCCACCCGCCGGAACGGGGATTGTATGAATCCCACCAGTGGGATCTGGATTACCTGAGTCTGGTCGATGAGTTAGGCTTCGAGGAAGCCTGGATTGGCGAGCATTTCACCTCTCCATGGGAACCGATCCCTGCACCCGACATCATGATCGCCCAAGCCCTCATGCGCACCAAGCGCATCAAGCTCGGCACGGGAGCACACTTGCTGCCGTTTCACCATCCGGCGGAATTGGCCCATCGCGTCGCCTATCTGGACCATTTGGCGCAGGGGCGGTTTCTGTTCGGCGTCGGCTCCAGCGGCTTGCCGAGCGACTGGGCGTTATTCAATGTCGATGGCAATGCCGGCCAACATCGCGACATGACGCGGGAGGCGCTGGACATCATCCTGAAATTGTGGGAGAGCGAGAAACCGTTTCGCTATGAGGGAAAATTCTGGACGGTCAACTATCCGGACGCCATGTATGCCGATCTGAGAGTCCACATCAAACCGTTCCAGAAGCCACATCCTCCTATTGGCATCGCTGCTGCCAGTCCGCGCTCACCCACTCTGGTGGTTGCGGGTGAACGCGGGTTCATCCCGATGAGCTTGGGACTGAATGCAGCCTATATCGCCAGCCATTGGGAGTCGGTCGAAGAAGGTGCGCAGAAAACCGGCAAGCAGCCCTCGCGTCGAGATTGGCGCATCGTGCGCGACATCTATGTGGCAGAAACCGACGCTCAGGCCAAGGATGAGGCCCTCAATGGCATGCTTGGCCGGTTCTGGGGCGAGTATTTTCTGCCGCTGTTTGGGGGTTTTCAGTTGTATTCGGTGTTCAAGCATGACCCCAACATCCCTGACAGTGAGGTGACGCCAGCCTATCTCATGGAGCACCTCTGGTTGGTCGGCTCCCCCACGACAGTCGCCCAGAAAATCGAAGCGCTGTATGAGGCCTCGGGAGGATTCGGCACACTCCTCATGCTGGTCTATGATCACTACAAGCAGCAAGCCGGCTGGGAACGGTCCACACGCCTCTTGACCACAGAGGTGCTGCCGAAGGTGGCGGGTTTAGTCCCCGCGTAACAGCATAGTCAGATCACGCTACCGCGCAAACTTGAACAGGGATAGAGCGGTCTTGCCGAAGATCCACTCTTTATCTCCCTCGCTGCGGAACGCAAGGTGTTCCATCGTCCACTGCAGCGCGTTGCGGTAGCCCTCACGTCCGGCGACCGGCGGGAAATCGCTGCCCCACATGATGTGCGACGCCCCGAACGCATCATATGTCATGGCCATGAATGGCGGAATGTTCGGGAAGCGCATAGGCACTGGGAACGGCATCGGGCGATGGCAAATTTCCCCCAGGCCATGCACCTTGATGTAGGTATTGGGGTACTGGGCAAGGGCCAGGATTTTGCGGAAGGTCGGATAGGGCGGGGCCTCGTCCCGGCCGATCCCGCCTAGATGCTCGATGATGATGGGCAGGCCAGGAAATTCCTTGACCACCTGCTCGAAGAGGGGCGAGGTAAAGCCATCCGCAGAGCCCAGGCAACTGACTGGGATGCCCAGCTCGGCAGCTTTGCGCCAGATGGCCAGGGGATCGCTACCGGGCGACCGCGTCGTCGGACTAAGGCGGACACCTTCAGCACCCTGGTTCACCCAGTGAGCCAGGGTCTCAGGGGCGTCTGCGGTGTCGGTATCAACGATCGCCACCGCGCTGAAGCGTCCCGGAAAGCGCTGCACACACTCCATGATATAACGATTGTCAAACTGTCCACGGACTTGTACCAGCGTCGCTTTCTCCACCCCATTGGCGTTCATCTGATGCAAGAGCGTTTCCACCGGCTCGAACCAATGGGGTAAGGCATGGCAATGCGTATCGACGATCATCATGAGGGATCTCCTTCCAAGTGTGCTCATCAGGCTGCTCGACGGTCCCGGCATCTGCATCGATGGCTCTGGTGGTGACCGCATGACATCCGCAGCATCGATCTCCTCCATCAGCGAGCCGCCTGATGGTACCCTATACTTCTCCTCAAGTCCATCCTACAAACCACCCATAGCATCGGCCCTCCACCGGCCCCCCAGCGGAGCAGTGCGCGTTTGACTTCTCATCTGAGGCATGGCATAAGGGAGCGGATCGAAGCGCCACGGTGTGGCGCCACACCGCCGAGGTACGAAGCTGGACGGGAGGTTATGATGAAAATTACCGATGTTCGTACGATCCCGCTCTCCTATCGCTGTGAAAAGCCCTATATGAGTGCGGCTGGAGCGCAGGCCACCCGTAGCAGCCTGCTGGTCGAGGTTGAGACGGATAACGGCCTCATCGGCATCGCCGAGGCTGGGTCCGCCGGTGGTCCCTTGGCCAGCACTCAGGTTGTCGTTGAGCAGGAACTCAAGCCCATGCTCATAGGAGAGGATCCGCTCCTCATCGAACGCCTTTGGCAAAAAATGTTCCAGCGTACTCGCCAACACGGGCGTCGTGGCATCGTCATGCACGCCATCAGCGGCCTCGACATCGCGCTTTGGGACCTCGCCGGGAAAGTGGCTAAACTGCCGGTGTACCGCCTGCTGGGGGCATATCGCGACACCGTTGAAGCCTACGCCAGCGGCGGATTTTATCAGGAGGGCAAAGGGGTCTCGGCGATCGCCGAGGAAGCGGCCAGTTATGTTGCCCAGGGTTATCGCGCCATGAAGATGAAGGTCGGACGGAACCCCTCAACGCAAACGAATTTGCGCGAAATGCTGGCGCAGAACGAACTCTGCGTGGTCAGCCTCGAGGAAGATCTGGCACGTGTGGAGGCCGTGCGCAGGGCATTGGGCCGTGACGCCAAGCTAATGATCGATATCAACTGTGCCTGGAGCCCCGCCCTGGCGATCCAGATGGGCAAGGCCCTGGAGCCATATGCACTCTATTGGATCGAGGAACCGGTAGCCACCGATGACATCAGAGGCAGCGCCGAGGTGGCACGAGCTTTGGGCACCGCCATCGCTGGCTATGAAACCGAGGTCGGACTGTATGGATTCCGCGAACTCATTACACAGCGCGCCGTCGATATCATTCAACCGGATATCGCCTGGGCCGGCGGCTTCACCGAGTGCCGTCGGATCGCTGCCTTTGCTTACGCCTACAACATGATGCTGGCACCGCATGCCTTCTCCTCGGCCATCACCCTGGTAGCCGCCATGCATCTGCTGGCCTCGATCCCCAACGGCCTCATCCTGGAGTTCGATCAAAACCCCAATGCCCTGCGACAGGAGCTGCTCAAGGAGCCCATCAGCACGGATGGTCATGGGTTCGTGAAGCTGCCCGATCGACCGGGACTCGGTGTCGAACTCGACCCAGCCACCGTGGAGAAGTATCGCGTGCGGTGAATTAAGATTAAGATGGTGCAATAAGATAATATTGAGTGATGAGTGCTGAGGATGGGCTCTCCCATGACTCGGTGCTCATGACTCCGTCGTGAAGACAGGACCCGGGAGAACGATGATGCCACCAATTTATCTCGACTATAACGCCACCACGCCGGTCGATCCCGCCGTGGCTGAGGCGATGCAACCCTACATCATCATGCACTACGGCAATCCGTCGAGTGCCCACGTGTATGGCCGGGCCACCAAGGACGCAGTGGAGGGGGCGCGCCGGCAAGTGGCCGATCTGTTAGGCTGCACCGCAGAGGAAATCATTTTCACCGGCGGCGGCAGCGAATCCAACAACACCGTCCTCAAGGGGGTGGCGTATACCTACCGGCACCAAGGGAATCACCTCATCACCTCCGCCGTCGAGCACCCGGCGATTATCAATCCCTGTCGTTTTCTCGAACAGCAGGGTGTGCGGGTGACCTATGTGCCGGTGGATCGCACCGGCATGGTCGATCCCGCCGATATCCGCCGAGCCATCACGCCGCAGACCATTCTCATCAGCATCATGCACGCCAATAACGAGGTCGGGACCCTACAGCCTATCGCGGAGATCGGCCGCATCGCGCGGGCGCACGGGGTATTGATGCATACCGACGCGGCCCAATCGGTCGGCAAGATTCCGACATTGGTTGATCAGCTTGGGGTCGACTTTCTGTCGATCGCCGGTCATAAGGTCTATGCACCCAAGGGGATCGGGGCGTTGTATATCCGCTCTGGCGTGGCCCTGGAACCCCTCATCCACGGTGCGGGGCATGAGTTTGGCCGTCGGGCCGGCACCGAGAATGTCATCTTCGATGTCGCCCTCGGCAAGGCCTGCGAGGTGGCCCAAGCTGATCTGCCACGTTACCAGCGCGAGGTACGCCAGCTCCGCGATCTCTTTCAGGCAGAGCTGGTCAAACGCTTCGGCGATCGAGTGGTTGTGAATGGCCATCCCGAGCAGCGGCTGCCAAACACCCTGCATGTCAACTTCCACGGTGTGATCGGTGCGGAATTGTTAGAAAGGCTCCCCGAGCTGGCCGCCTCAACCGGTTCAGCCTGCCATGCCGGCGAGGTCACCTTGTCGTCGGTGCTCGAGGCCATGCAGGTACCTCCGGAACTGGGGATGGGCGCGGTACGCTTCAGCTTTGGGCGATACACCACACGGGAAGAGATCGAGCGGGCGGTGGAGCTGATCGAGCAGGTCTATTGACGTATCAATGGCCTAACGGACTCATTAGCCCTCCCAGTTAAGGAATATCGGCCATGAGTTAGGGATGGGTCAATGGTCTGGAACGGCGAGGGCGCTCACCTCAAGCGCCCGTCGCATGCCCATCTCGATGTCGGCGACACTGAATGGTTTTCTGATGAGGGGACAGCCCACCCGATCGAGGAACGCGCCGACATCGTCGCTGAGGAACCGGCCGGAGATAAAGATCACCCGCTGCGCCAACTCTGGCCGCAGCTCCCTTAGCCGTTGATAGAGATACACCCCATCTAGGCCGGGCAAATGTATGTCGGTTATAACCAGGTCATAGTCGCGATCGGCGAGTTTCTGTAACGCCTGTTGAGCTGAGGAGCTCCCATCCGCATCATGCCCGAGATGGTGTACGACCTCCTGCAAGAGAGCGAGGTTTTCCTCGTCAGCATCCACCACGAGTACACGTCGACGCCCGACGACGTCCAACTCGCCGGAAGGCGGCAAGAAGGTAGAAGGCAAAGGTTCACGGAGCGGCAACTCGACGACATAGGTGGCCCCCTCTTCTGGGATGCTGTGGACCGTCATCTTCCCCCCATGCTCCCTGATTATTCCATAGGCGAGGCTGAGGCCGAGTGTGCCAGTGCTCTCCCTGATGGTCAAGAATGGGTCGAGAAGCTCTCCGTGATGGCCTTTTGCAACCCCAAGTTCATCCACTTGAAAGGCGACTTGGATGACGCCATCGCTCCACTTCGTCTCAACCGTGAGGCGCCCTCCGCGGCGATCGCTGGTAATGGTCCGGCAGGCATTGAGAGCAATGTTGGTGAAGGCCTGCAGCAGCTGGTGGGGATCCGCCATGATCAGGGGGAGGCTGCCATCAAGTCGCCGCTCGACGACGATGTGGCTGAGATCAGCCTCATGGACCAATCCCTCAAGCATCTCCTCACAGAGAGCATTCAGATGCGTCTGCACCTTCTGGGATGGCTGTTTCCAGGCAAAGTTGACGAGGTTCTTGACGATCTCATGACAGCCAAACGCCACTTCGCCGATCTGCTCCAGTTGCGCCTTCATGCGGTTCTCGGCCGGCGCGATTTTCGCTAACACCTGGGCGAAGCCCACGATCATCGCCAGAGAACCGCCCAGATCTTGGGCGACGCTCGCCGTCACCTCCCCCAAGGCACGGAACCGTTCCGTCTGGACTAACTGTTCCTGCGTGGCCCTGAGCTCCTCCATGGACTGTTCCAGGTTGATATTCGCTTCGGCGAGGTTGTGTGTGCGCTCTTCCACCTGACATTCCAACTCACCCATATAGTGGCGGAAAGCTTTCTGCATGCGAGCCTTCTCCAGCGCTCGTTTGATAACGATCTGCATGAGATCAACATCGAACGGCTTGGCGAGGTAGTCGTAGGCCCCACGACGCAGAGCCTCGATGGCTGACTCGGTGGAGGCATAGGCGGTAATCGCTACCACGACCACATCCGGGACATGGTCTCTCAGGTATTCCATGACCTGGAAACCATCGACCTCGGGCATGACCACATCGGTGATCACCAGGTCAAAGGGCTCTTCCTGGAGTTTTTGGATCCCCACCGCTCCATCTTCAGCACCAACTACATGGTACCCTTCACCCTCCAACAGCACTGTCAGGTTATGCCGCAAATTTGCTTCATCCTCAATGAGCAGAAGAGAGGGTTGTTCAGGCATCATTCGTCCCTCCATGGGGCTCGTGCACAGCAGGCAGACTCACCCGAAACATGCTCCCTTTGCCAACTTCGCTTTCCACCTCAACGCGGCCACTCGCCGCGGTGATGATTCCATACGAGACAGACAACCCCAGTCCCACGCCCCTCCCCCGCCGTTTCGTGGTGAAGAAGGGGTCAAAGATGTGCTCGCGGTGCTCTGCCGGGATCCCACATCCCGTGTCGGCGATGCTCAGTTCGACAAATCGCCCCCGCTGCGTCGTGCGAATCGCCAGTTCACCCCCCTGGGGCATCGCATCCTCGGCGTTGCGCACCATGTTCAAGACCACCTGTTTCAACTGATCAGAGGAGATCAAGACCCGCGGCAATCCCGCTTCGCGGATAACCTTGAGGGCGATCTGTTTTTCGTGGAGATCTTGCGCGAGCAAGTACTCGAGGCCCTGGATGACAGCATTGATCTGCACCAATTCCTGAACAGGAGTGGTCGGGCGAGAAAATTCCAGGATCTCCTGAATAATACGAGCGATGCGGCTGATCTCCTCTTCGATCATCTGCAGACTTCCGGTCGTCGGGCTGGCTGGCGCGCTTTGATTCCTGATGATACGAACGGCAGTCTTGATGATGGCCAGCGGATTATTGACTTCGTGCGCCACCCGCGCCGCCATCTTGCCCACAGCGGCCAAACGTTCACTCTGAATGAGCTGCTGTTGCGTCTCTTGCAAGCGGCGATTGGCCTCCTCGAGGCGATGTTTCTCGTCAACCAGGTTCGCCAGATGGCGCTGCAACGCGGCGCGCATCTCCTCAAAGGCGCGCGCTAGATAGCCGATCTCGTCGGCGGCGTCCACCCGAATGGAACGATCGTAAGATCCCCGGGCAAAGGCGTGGACTCCCGTCACCAGTTGACCGATCGGCCTCGAAATCCGCATCGCCAGAAAGATAGCGAGCGAGGTGCCGCCAACAATCGCCGCCAGGCTCAGCAAGAGGAGGTCGCGCCTGGTTCGATGGATCAGATCATACGCTCTCTCCAGGGAAAATCCCACCCGGATCGTCCCCCATTTTTTGGAGCCCCGCGGGATGAACACGGGGATGGCCACATCATAGCCCAGCGCTTCGGT
>Ga0137403_10000193_pt1 | contig 74521 bp, 73 predicted proteins | sample CZOMad2_1_16fung_FD_122057 | JGI IMG/M metagenome (GOLD analysis project Ga0137403, IMG submission 122057) | Vadose zone soil fungal communities from Angelo Coast Range Reserve, California, USA - CZOMad2_1_16fungal (Hybrid Assembly) | ecosystem: Environmental > Terrestrial > Soil > Vadose zone...
TGTGGTCTTGTGCGGCGTGGGCGCTGTCTTCTACGACGTGAAGCGGTGCTGGAACGCGGGATGTATCTGGTCGGATGTGTTTATAACTTCTGCACGCCGCACCAGAGCCTGCGCGTACAGGAAGCTGCAGGAGCACGCTGGGTGGAGCGTACCCCTGCAATGGCGGCAGGGATCAAGAAAGAAGGACTCGATCTGGGTCTGATCTATTCGGATCGTCCCGCAGTAGCGGCGGCGGTCTTCACGCGCAATGCATTTCCAGCAGCGCCGGTTGTCCTTTGCAGACAGCATCTGCAACAGTCGGGACACACCGTTCGGGCCATTCTCGTGAACTCCGGGAACGCTAACTGCGCTACCGGCAGGGCGGGGCGGGTGGCTGCCGAGCGGGTTTGCCGCGAGACTGGGCGGTTGCTCGGAGTGGATGCCCGCGAACCCTGTGACATTGCCGCCCGGCCGGGCGAGGCTTGCCACGATTCCGGTGGCAACCGGATCGATCGACGCGACAAACACCACGGGGATGGTCTGTGTGGCGTTCTTCGCGACTGGCACGGGGGGCGTCCCCGACGCGATCAGTGCGTCGATATTGAGACGAACGAGACGGGCCGCGACCTCAGGGAGCTCTGCGGTGTTTTTGGCCAGTCCGTACTCGATTCGCAAATTCTGGCCCTCGAAGTATCCGAGGTCGCGCAGCCCCCGCCGCAGGCCAGCGATGAACGTATCGGGTGGTGGTCCGTCGCGCAGGAATCCAAGGCGATAGACCCTCCCGGTTTCCTGCGCGTCGGCCACGAGCGGCCGAACAAACACGCCGAAAGCGAGAACGACCGCGAGCCCGATCAGCCGCATGGGCACCTCGGTTGGAATGGCTGCCGGGGAGTCTAGCAGACGTGAACTATTGACGGCGTGCGAGCGCCAGCTACAGTGTCAACAGACTCTCGTCACCGCTCTTTCCGCCATAGCGTTCGACCCACGCACTCTGCATCTGCCGAATGATGGCCGGATAGACGACCAGACGGCGGAACGGCGCAATGGCCGTCATGTAGAGCCTGGTGAATCGATGCACGGGCTGCACGAAGACTCCCAGATAGGCTAGGTACCCACCCGGCGTTGGCCGGATGGAGAGCGACGCGAAGGCATGCACCGTCCCGTTGCGCAACTCGCTCAACTGTTCGTCGTCGAAGCGGTAAAGAAGATTAAATGGTCCGTCCGGCGTCCCCGGAGTGGCCAGGGACGCGGCGCGATCCGCTGGGGTGAGACGATCCGCGAAGGATTCAGCGTTCCACGCTGGACGCTGCTGATCCCACCCGAACAGTGCTCCGATGCGGCCCCGCAGCCGGAAGAGCCCCTGGACCACAGCCGGTGCCGCCGCGCGTCCCGCGACCATCGCGGCCCGCAAGTCCTGGACCGTGCGGCCAGCCCCGCCACCAGGGAGCCGGATCGCCCACACGTCCTCCAGCGGGACGTCATGGAGCAAGGCGTGCACGCGTAGGGGGCACGCGCGAAATTCCCTTGGGTCGATACGCATATCGCCAGTTGCTGCCTCTTGCGGACAAAGGGCGGTTAAGCCGCCGCTAGTCTACTACTGGATTACAGGCTCGAAGGGTCGGGCTGATAATCGCCCAGCGCCCTGTGGTCTCACGTCTAGGGAACCACGACGCGGGACGAGTCCTTGAGGCGCTGTGCGGGTGGGCGGCATCATTCGCTCGTTAGAACTGGTCGGCGGATCGGTCCCAAATCACCAGGGAGGGTCGGCCGTGCCCGTCTACGAGTACCACTGCGACAAATGCGACCGCGAAGTGACGCTCAGCTTGTCCATCCGCGAACATGAAAAGGGGGAGGTCAAGTGCCCGAAGTGCGGCGGCGAATCCCTTCGGCCACTTCTCAGCGCCTTCATGTCTCAGACATCGAAGAAATCCTGATTCCGAACCTGGGAGACGTGAATCCCCCACGGGCGTCGAGGTATCCTCGGCGCTCGTGCTGCGTGTAGGCCCCGAGGCTTAGTTCAAGGATGCCGCTTGGAGCAGATCCAGCTCGGCTTCCAGCGGCGTGACCCACCGCTCAAACACCACCCCACACGGGGACGTTACGGTGAGCAGGTAGCCGTTCCATGCGGGCGGAGTGGCGTCGGCTGTCATGGAGGGGTGGGGGCGATGATCGGCGATGAAGTCGGCAACATCGGACAGAAGGGTCACGCCACCATGAGATCAGGCTCACGCGGCGAAGGCAATGTCGCCAGTTGGATACGTGGCGCGAGAACATGGAATCGCTACGGTGGCCGATCAGGCCCCCTTTGGCGAACTGGACGGGGGCAGGGAGTTAGGTCGGGTTGCTTTCACATGCGTTTCCGACGGTCGTTCCAAAATGAGACCCAAGTGCCGGGAACGTTTAGGCGCTCCGGTTCGTCTAAAGGGACGAGGAGGAGCCCAATGAAGAAGTTAATTGCGGCCCTCGCCATAGTCGTCCTCGCGGCGTCCCCGGTCTTCGCCGCCGGATTCCAGGGCGGGCCGCACTTCCAAGGAGGCCGCCCAGGCGAATTCCACGAGCACCATGGCTTTGACGGACATCGTGAGTTCCACCGAGACCTACACGGTCGCGTCTTCATCGGTGTCAACCCATGGCTCTACTGGGCCGACCCACCGGCGTACGCTTACGCGCCAGCACCGCAGGCATATTGGTACTACTGCCCGAGCGCTGGGACCTACTACCCCTATGTTTCGAGTTGCCCGGAGCCGTGGGTTCCAGTACCCGCCACGACTCAGTAGTACTCTCGAGACGTACGTGGAGGAGGAAAGTCAGGCGGGAAAGCGGGGGCGCGCACCGGTCGTGAGGGTCTAGTTTCATCCGCGCGAAGCGGAGCAGGTCCACCTCGGCATCCTCGGGCGTCACCCATCGCTCAAGACAACGCCACACGGAGACGCCCCGTGAGCAGATAGCCATTCGACGCGGCTCCGTGGCGTCACCGGTCAGGGGGCCGTGGGGGCGATGGTCGTGGATGAAATCTTCAAGGTCACCCAGTAGCGTCACAGAGTTCACGCGATGGATTCGTCAGTTTCAATCACTGCCCAACCGAGCCTTCGAGTACGGTGCAGCATCTACATTGTGCCGCCCCGCCCTGGCGTCGCTGCTCCGGCGAAGCTCGCGTGTGGCATCCGCCGCTCCCCTTCGCGACGGTCGAGGAGGACCCTTACGTCATGCCAGCGTCTTCAGGTTTCTTGTCAGCGCACGACTCAAAATAAAGCTGACGATCGAGACGATGAGTGCTCCGAGAAGCGCCGCGAGGAATTTGTCGACGCGGAACCCAAGACCCATGCCCTGAGCAATCCAACTGGTCAAAAGCAGCATGAATGCGTTGATGACGAAAATGAACAGGCCCAGGGTGATGATTTCCAATGGTAACGACAGGAGAATGAGAATTGGGCGAATAACCGCATTCACCAAGCCGAAGATCAAGGCCACAATTAACAGCGTGACCCAGTCATTCGTGGTCGGGTGAGGTCCAGCGGCACCGAGATGAATACCGGGGATGACCCATGCGGTGATGAGCAGCGCCACCGCGTTAACGATCAGACGCAGCAGGAAGAACATAACTCCACCGCGATCACCCATCACGCCGACTCTCCAATCTCCGCCTCCGCCTGCTCCAGCCAGTACGTCATCTCCATCTCGCGATACATCGTCGTCGCGGTGGTGAGATGCTCGTGCGCCTGCTCGCGCTTGCCCGTGCGCCGGCAAAGCTTGCCGAGGCCGAGGTGGCAGTGGGCGAGATCAGCTCAGCGATGCCACGTGGAGCAGGTCCGGCTGCTCACTTCCTCAACCGCACGTCCTCGTAGGGCGCGGAGTACGGGTAGTATTCGATCAGCCCGAGCCCGGATTCCTCGACGCGCGGTCCCACCCCGGCCAGGCCCGCCGGCTCCCAGATCGGCACGAACATCACGCGCTCGTGTGCGAGTCGCTGGATCTGCTGGAGCAGCGCCGCCCGCTTTATCGGGTCCTGCTCGTGCGCCTGCCGCGAAAAGAGATCGTCTATATCGGGATGGCTGCCATACGCGTAGGGGCCATCGCGAACCATGAAGTTCTCGACCCGCAGGGCCGCGTTGCCGAAAGCGCCGCCTGCCCCGAACACGAGCGAGGGAAGTCGTCGCTCCCGCCACTGCTGGAGAAACGCCGCTCGTTCCATCAGGCGCAAGTTCGTACGGATGCCCACTGCCCCGAGATAGTTCACCACGGCTTCGCTGAGACTCGCGGCGGATATCTCGCCGTGGAAATCGCCAGCATCGAATCCGTTGGGATAGCCGGCCTCGGCAAGGAGCTTGCGGGCCTGTGCGGGGTCGTACCGGTACGGCGGCGGCGACCATGCGAACTCGAGTCTGGACGCGATGATGCTCGCTGCCGGTCGCGAGAATCCCAGAGTCTCCGCCTGATTGATGGCATTGCGGTCGATCGCCACTGCCGCGGCCAGGCGCACGCGGCGGTCGTGCCACGGCGACTTAGGATCCCACTGCTGCGCCACGAAGTCGACCCACTGGGTGACCCCGCTCAGGTTCGCCGAGAGCTTCAGCCCCGGCGTGCGCTTCACCCCTTCGGCGAGAGGACCACGGAGCGTATAGGCGATGTCGACGTCACCGCGCTTGAGCAGGGCAAGCCGCGTGGCATCGTCCGGAACGACGCGCAGCACGAGCCGGTTGACCGAGGGTCTCTTGCGCCAGTACCGGTCGTGCGCTTCGAGGACCAGCTCCACACCCGGGGTGTACGACACGAACCTGTACGGTCCGGCGCCGACGGGCGCTTTCTTGAAACCATCGTCGCCGACCTTCTCGATGTATTTCTTCGGCACGATCCACGCCGCCTTCGTCAGCGGCGTCGCGTAGGCGCTCATGAAGTCCGGCGACGGCGCCTTGAGCCGAAAGCGGATGTGGAGGGAATCGACGACATCGACGGCGGCCACCCGTTCTTTCAAGAGCTTCGCGTTCGCGCCGCGGTAGCGATCGAAAGAGAACTTCACGTCATCGGCCGTGACCCGTTCGCCGTTGTGGAACAGGACGCCGCTCCGGAGCGTGAACTCGTACACCAGGCCGTCTTTCGAGACCTGCCATGACTCGGCGAGACTCGGCCCGAGCGCCTGGCCGGGCATGGGCTTCACCAGCGCATCGTGGAGTGCGGACATGACCACCAGTGATGTCTGAACCGGAGAAATCTCGCCGGGATCGAACCACGCGGGCACCAGAGACACCGGAAGGGCCCAGGTCATCTGCGATTGCGCGCTGGCCGTGGGGACGAAACCGACATCCAGCGAGAGGAGGATCAGGATGCCTGAGATCAGCCATGCACGGCGGCGATGTCGCGCCAGCGGTTGCTCGCGGTCAAGCGTCATGAGGGGCCTCCGCTCCATGTAGTGTCGGCCAGAACCGGAAATTCTGAAACGGACGGTACGTGACTTTCTGGGTAATTCCGGGGGGAATAGGGTGATCGCTCGGCCACCTCGATCCTCGGTCGTATCCCCCGTTCTTGGTCCATCACCCTAACTCAGCCATTTTCGTCTCCGCCTGCTCCAGCCAGAACCGCATGTCCATCTCGCGGTACATCGTCGTCGCGGTGGTGAGGTGCTCCTGCGCCGGCTCCCGCTTGCCCGTGCGCCGGAAAAGCTTGCCGAGGCCGAGGTGGCAGTGGGCGACGAGGGGGCGCATGCCGAGGCCGGTGGCCAGAGCGAGCGCCTCCTGATAGTGGTCCTCGGCCCGGGTGCCCTGCGGAGGATCGTGCCGCGCCGCGACCTCGGCAAGGAGCCGCAGTGCCCACGCCTCGTAGCCCCGCTCCTCGCCCTCACGGGCGAGTCTCAGGCTGCGGTCGGCGAGATCCATTGCCTCGTTGGGCCGGCCCGCCATGAGGTAGCCCTCGGCGGTGACACCGATCTGCCACGCGTGGTCGCCCGTCCCCTTGGCACCGTGCTCGATAGCCTGCTCTAGGAGAGGCATCGCCTCCGACGCGCGTCCGGAGAGCGCATACGCCAGGCCCAAGCACGGGGTGGCCCAGGCAGACACGGTGAGGATCTCGGATGTCTCGCACAGTCGAACGTCACGTTCCAGCACCGGGATGGCGGCGTTGAGATCGCCGCGCCGGAGCAGGATCGCGCCGAGCCAGCACAGCACGACGACGAGACTGTTCAGGTACTCGATGGCCTCGGCAAGGCGGACGCCCTCTTCGGCCAAAGGGACCGCGTCTGCGAACTGTCCCCTCTCGGCCAGGCAGCGCACGAGATAGGCATACGACATCACCGCTGTCAGGTTGGGTCCGGTGAACGCTTGATACGCTCGGTCACCACAGAGGATCTCGATGTTCCGCCGGGGCAGGGCGATCCCGCGCGGATAGTTGCCGAGCGCGTGGTGGACCATGGCCAGGCGGAGGTTCAGTTCGGTATCGAGCCTGAAGTCGTCCAGGCCTTCCGCTACGGTGAGGCCCCTGTGAAGCGTGTCGATCGCACGCCGATGATCTCGCGAGATGAAGAAGTTCGTACCCATGTACGCGAGGACCCGAGCCAGCCGGGATCGATCATCAAGAACGGTCGCAAGTGGCTCCGCTGCGCAGATGTGCTCAACCATCCGGTCGTGCTGGCCGAGGGGCATGTGCGCGTTGCGGAGGTCCAACCGGACGTCGATCGCCTGCTCGATCGACTCCCGGCTGTCCGGAAGATGCTGCAGAGCCACCAGCGCGTCGTCGAGGCATACCACGGCCTGCCGGTGGGCGCAGCGGGCGATGGCTTTGGCGCCCGCCCGCCGGAGGTAGAGCAGAGCCTTCTCCCACGTCTCGCCCCTGAACGCGTGGTGAGCCAGCCGCTCGGCGTGCTCGGCAAGGCGTTCGGGATACACGACCTCGATGACCTCGACGATCCTCTCGTGCACGGCGCGCCGTCGCTCCTGGAGCAGGCTTCCGTAAGTCACGTCGTGGGTGAGGGCGTGCTTGAAGGTGAATTCCGGATCCGGGAACAGGCTCGTCTCGTGAAGGAATTCGGCAGTCTGGAGCCGGGCGAGACCACGGTGGAGATCTTCGTCAGAGATCTCGGCGATGGCCCGCAAGAGGACGAATGGCACGTCCTTGCCGATCACGGCCGCCGATTGGAGGAGCCGTTTGTCCTCCGGCGGCAGCCGGTCGATCCGCGCCGCTAGGACCGCCTGCACGGTCGGAGCGACCTCGATTGCCGTGACGTCGCGCGTGAGCTGGTACGCCCCGCGCTCGCCTGACAGCGCGCGCGTCTCGACCAGGGCGCGGACGCTCTCCTCGAGGAAGAACGGGTTGCCCTGCGTTCGCTCGATCAAGAGCCGCGTGAGAGGCTGAAGGGCCGCGTCACGACCGAGCAGCGAGCTGAGCAGGTCGTCGGCGCTTTCGGACCGCAGGGGGTCGATCCTCACCTGCGTGTAGTAGCTCTTGCCGCCCCAGCGGTGCTCGTACTCAGGGCGGTAGTTAACGAGCAGCAGCATCCGCACGCCGGCCAGCATCGCGACCAGGCCGTCGAGCAACGTCTGGGACTCCTCGTCGATCCAATGGAGGTCTTCGAACACCACCAGGAGCGGCTGGGCTTGACTCTCGCGCAGGAGGAGGCGCTTGATGGCGTCCAGTGTCCGTTGCCGGCGCCTGGGCGGATCGAGGGCCTGCCACTGGGCGTCCTCCACAGGCACGTCGAGCAACGCGAGGATCGCAGGCACCGTGACCTCCAGCGAGCGGTCGAGCGTGAGCACCTTGCCCGTGACCTTCTCGCGGATCTTGCGGTGATCGTCGCGCGGCTCGATACGGAAGTAACCTTGGAGCAGACTGATTACTGGCAGATACGGCGTGGCCTTCCCGTAGGAGACCGAGCCGGCCTCGATGACCAGCCAGCGACTGGCATGTTGCGACTGCGTGAACTCGTAGAAGAGCCGTGACTTGCCCACCCCGGCCTCGCCGACGACCGCGACCACCTGCCCCTGCCCGCTACGCGCTAGCTCGAGCGCGAGGCGGAGCTGCTCCACCTCCGCGTCACGCCCGACGAACCGTGTGAGCCCGCGCCGGGCAGCTGCCTGCAAGCGCGTGCGCGCGGGGCCCGGCCCCGTCACTTCGTAGACCTCCACTTGGTCGGCCAGGCCCTTCACCGGCACCGGGCCGAGCGATCTCACGGCGACGTAGCCTTCTACTAGTTCCTGGGTCGACGGCGTGAGGAGAATGTGGCCAGGGCTCGCAAGTTGCTCCATCCGCGCGGCGAGATGCGTCGTCTGGCCGACGGCCGTGTAGTCCATGTGCAGATCGCTGCCGATGGCGCGCACGACAACCGCGCCCGAATTGAGCCCGACGCGGATCTGTACGTTGACGCCGTGCGCGCGGCGTGCGTCTTCCGCGTAGCGTGTCACCGCCTCCTGCATCCGCAGGGCGGCGTAGCACGCGCGTACCGCATGATCCTCGTGGGCGAGCGGCGCGCCGAACAGCGCCATGATCCCGTCGCCCATCACCTGGTTCACGGTGCCCTCGTACCGGTGGACGGCCTCCATCATCCGCTCGAGGACCGGGTCGAGAATCTTGCGCGCCTCCTCCGGATCGCGATCGGCGAGCAACTCCATCGAGCCTTTCAGGTCGGCGAAGAGGACGGTGACCTGCTTGCGCTCGCCTTCGAGGGCGCTCTTCGAGGTGAGGATCTTCTCGGCGAGATACTTCGGGGTATAGCTGTGCGGTGAGGTGAATCGCGGCTCGGCGGGAGTGGGGGCTGCGGCCAGCGATTTACCGCAGCCCCCGCAAAACTTTTCGCTGCCCTCGTTCAGGAAACCGCAGGACGGACATGCGGAGGCGAACGAGAGCCCGCACTCGCCGCAGAAGCGGCGACCTTCACGGTTCTCCGCATGGCACCGGGGACACTGCATTCCCTCGCCTCCGATGGTTCAGCCGGTCAGCAGGGACGTGGCTGCGCGAGCGTAGCCCCGCGGCAGAGACGGGTCAAGGCGACCGGGCATCCCCTCAGGGACCCAGAGGGCCAGCGCTGAGTTTGCGCTGAGCCGCACCGGGAAACGCGGGTAAGAGCGGGTACAAGCGGGCACGGGAGGGTAGCCCGATACGATCGGAAAACGACACGACGTCTGGAGCTTCGCGGAGGAACTGCGCGTTAACGGCTACTTGCGAAATTCCGCTCTGCCCGCTTAGAAGTCCGATGCTCTATCCTACTGCGCTACAGGCGCGTCAGGTAGGTACGATACACCAGCGACGCGCCAAACTGACGGCGGCTAGTTACGGGCTAGTTCTGCTGCTCACCGTGGCGTCCGTATGCGGTGAGATTTGAGCGGTGGGTCACGGCCCTGGACGAGGGTCGCGACATGGAGGAACGCGGGTGATGACGACCCTGAAGCGAATCGCTCTCTTGGTTGTGGTCCTGACGGTACTCTTGATCCCCCAGCCGGCGTCGCTGCTGGAGACAGAAGTGCGACACGGCGAGTCTCCGAAGTGGTCCGGCCCGACCGTTGGTCGCTATGCGGTCACCGTCGTTGGCTACTACACGGACCGCCCCGACCTCGTCAGAGCTGGCGTGCGTAAGGTCGAGTGGCAATCCGACGCGCAGGCGAAGCGCCGCGCCGAGATGCTCGCCCTGCGGGCCGCATTCCTCGATTGGTTCGTCGAGGAGTGGGTGCGACAGGGCGGCGTGCGTGCGGACGGAGTGCACCAGATCCGCGGATATCCACTTCGATGACGTGCCCTGGCACGCGACGCAGCGGGCGGCGTAGGGATCGCGTTACTTCATACCGACAGCCCGCACCCGGTGGTTCATCCCGTCGGCGATGTAGAGATGACCCTGCGGGTCTATCCCGCAGCCGTGGGGACGCTCCAGGCCGGCTTTCGTAGCAAGCCCGCCGTCGCCATCGCCTCCCCGGTGCCCGCCGGCGATGGTGGTCACGATCCCGGTCACGGCATCGATGCGTCGGATCGCATGGTTCTCCGTATCCACGACGATCACGTTGTCCTGATGGTCGCACCGGATGGCCTTGGGCGCGCCCCAGGTGGCTGCGAGGGCCGGGCCGCCGTCGCCGCTGTAGCCCCGCTCGCCGGTACCGGCGAAGGTGGCCATGATGCCGCTGGCATCCACTTTCCGAACGCCGTTGCCTTCTCGCTCGCAGATGTAGGTGTTCCCCTTGCTATCCATGCAGACTGCCCGGGCGCCCATGATGGAAGCTTGCGCCGCGGGTTTCCCATCCCCGGCCCGACGCTTCTCGCCATTGCCGGCGAAGGTCGTGATGATGCCGCTTCTCAGATCTAGACGGCGTATCCGCTGGTCCTGAATATCGGCGATGAGCAGGCCGCCTTTACGGTCCAGGAAACAATCGTTCGGCTCACGAATCTGGGCTAGGACCCCGGGGCCGCCGTCGCCGCTGTAGCCCGGCTCGCCCGTCCCAGCCACCGTGGTGATGATGCCCGTGGCGGCATCGACTTTGCGGATGGCGGCGTTCAGCCGGTCGACGATGTAGATATCGCCGTTGGTGTCGACCTGGAGCGAATACAGGTTATTCAGGGTCGCCGCGGTTGCCGGGCCGCCGTCGCCGGAGTAGCCCTGACGCCCGCTGCCCGCGACGGTCATGATGATGCCCGCGCCCTTGCTGATGCGGCGGACGGTGTGGTTGCGCCCGTCGCAAATGTAGAGGTTGCCCTCCGTGTCGAAGTCACAGCCGTATGCTTCGCCGATGAGCGCCTGAGTCGCCGGGCCGCCATCGCCGGCGTAGCCTTCCTCGCCCGTTCCGACAACCGTCTGGATCTTGCCAATCTCGAACGCCATGCGCGATTTCCCCCAAGTGAGCCGACGCAGAATGCCTGACGGAGCGTACACCGGGATTATCGCCCGCTGACTGGGCCGGAGTTATCCCGAAGTTCTGCCCCGTCCGCCGGCCTCGGCTTGGCTTAACATGAAGCTCTTGCAGCGCGCGACCCGGTTTTGCCGAGTCACCGACGGGAGAGAGCCGCCATGCACAAAGACCTGGAAGCCTGGCTGCATCAGGTGTGGACGGAGAAGGATAGGATCATCGGCCTGTCGCCGACCGGGCATTCAGGCCGCGGCGTTCATCTCGGAAACGACAACCCGGCGATCTGGGAAGTCTACGGAATGTACAACGACGCCGGCGGCGCGACCTCGAACGACATGTCGGCGGTTCCTCCCTTCATCGACGAGCTGGACAATCTCGAGAAGGCGGTCGGCGTCGCGGCGCTCCTTCAGGTCGGAAACGACTTCGTGGACCTGAACCGCGGTCAGCTTTCCAACATAAAGACCACGCCGTTCAAGACGCAAACACGGAGGGGGCAGAAGAAAGTCACCGTCGATCAAGCCGTCGTGGGCGGCGCCTTCGTGCACTTCGCCAAGGGTAATGCCGACGCGACCAAGCATCGCGTGTACGTGAACGTGAAGCGAGACCATCTGGGTCCAGCCTTCAGGAGCATCGCGACGGCCATCTGGCCGGAGAGCTGCCTGAACAGCGCGAAGGTGGGCGGGCCTCTGGGGGCCGCGCGCGCCGATTCGGTGGTCATCTATCTCTCGGACGGGCAAAAGGACTCCGTCCTGGCGAAGCTGCGCGCCTACTACGACAAGAACAAGGGGCACTTTGGCGCCGACACGCCCAAGCTCACGGTGCCGGTCGAGGGCATGCCCGGCGTCGCGCTCGGCATGGAGCCGCCGGGCCTGGCTGTCATCCGGAGCGGGGGCCAGTACTACGCCGAGAAAATGCCCCAGAGCTTTGGCTTCTACCGCGCCATGCTCATCTTCATGGCGCTGGACCGGACGCATTTCACGCGTCCCGGCCAGACCGACCCTCAGCGCTGCGACGCGTTCAAGCGCCGGACCGAGAAATACTTCGTCCACGCGGGGATCGACCCCGATCGGCCGGCCGAGCAGTCCGCGCCAAAGGCGCTCAAGCCCATCTCGGAGCTCGACCGTACGATTCAGGCCAGCGGGGACGAAGACGGGGGCAAGCAGGTCATCATCAAGCGCTAGCGCGATCTAGTAGCCCCGCGACCACTCGATCACGTTGGCGAGCGGCCGCCCGTCCAGATAGGCTCGCAGATTGTCGGAGAACACTTCGACGACGCGATGCTGCCGCACGTCGCTACCGCCGGAGACGTGCGGCGTGATCAGCACACGCTCGTCCCGCCAGAGACGGGGGTCGGGAGCATGCTCGAATTCCCCGACGTAGACGTCCAGACCGACGCCGCGCAGCTTCCCCGACGCGAGCGAGGCGATCAACGCTTCCTCGTCGACGATCTCGCCGCGGGCCACGTTGACCAGCACCGTCCCCGGACGCATCGCCGCGAACGCCGCGTGACCGATCAATCCGGTCGTTTCCGGCGTCCACTGGCAACAGACGGCCACGAAGTCACTCTCCGCGAGCAGCGGGTGGAGCCGCTCGGGACGTTCGACGCGGCTGAATCCGACGGGCAGAGCATCGCCGGGCGAGACGTGCCGGCGCGTGCCGACGACGCGCATGCCGGCCCCGGCGCACAGAGATCCGACCGCCTGCCCGATGCCACCGGCGCCGACCACACACACGGTCTTGCCTTCGATCAGGACCGGCCGATAGGCGCCGTGCTCGAATTCCTGCCGCCCTCGGTCGCGGTAGGCCCGATGCAGACCGCGCGCGAAATGTAGGAAGCAGGCCAGCACGTACTCGGCCATGGCCCGGGTATTGCCGTGGCCGCGAGAGGTGGTGACGATGACGTCACTGCCCCACAGATCTCCCCGCAACAAGTTGCTGGCTCCCGCCGGGCGCTGATGAAACCACCGAAGGCGGGGTGACCGCGATCTGAGATCCAGAGGAAACGGCCAGCCGCCCAGGATCACCTCGGCCTCCCCCAAAAGGCGGTCGCGCTCGGCGCGCGTGCTCGGGGGACAGGGGCGCTTTCCCAGGTAGCGATCGACGCTCCATTGCGGCCACGTTTGCCGGAACTCGTCGTCGAACCAGCCGCGGGCGTCGACGACGCGCAGGCGCGAATCGAGACGCGCGATCTGCGCCAGCTCCTCGTCTCCGATCGGCTGGATGACGAGGACGTCAACCCTGTGCATGCGTCCTCCGGCGGGCTGCGCCGATCAGATCGGGACGCCGCTCGGCTTCACGGCACCGCCGGCGGCCGGGAGCCCGACTGCTTTGCGAATCTTCGCGAGCTGGCCGGCGTGGTCGTTCCAGTGATAGCCGAATATCGCTCCCACGAACTTCGGAATCGTGATCTCGTCGGTCCCCATGAACTGCTTGAAGAGCGGGATTCGCGCCTTGCGCGCCAGCTGCGTCTCTGGCAGGCCCCCGAGATACTCGAGCACCGTCCGGCGCTGCGTGTCGAGCGCATCGGCGAACTCCTTCAGCGTCATCCGGCGGCGGCGGTCGTCGAGATGGGTCGCGCCCGGCGTGATCTCGACCAGCGGCAAGTCTCGATCGGCAAACGTCTTGAGGAGCACCACCGGGTCGAAGCCCGGTTGAAACAGGAGATGCGATAGCACCTCGCGCGCCGTCCACTCTCCGGGCGCGTCGGATCGCTCCAGGTTCGGTTCGAGTCCTCGCAGCTGGCCGCTCAGATTTCCGTGTGCCGCATTCACATTGCTCTCGAGGTCTTTCACGCTTTGGCTTGCCATCGGCTCCTCCTGGGCACGTCGGTCGCGGGCAGATGGAGGGAGTCTAGCCGAAGCTCCCCACGCGCACCATCGGGCTGACGGGCGCGCGCCGGAGGCCCATTAAGAAGGGGTTACCGGACGATGGCGTCACGATGTCGGCGGCGCCCGCGCGAGGACGTCCGGCGCGCCGGCCACGCGGCCAGCTCGGCGATCAACGCGCGCGCCGCCCCGCTGAGATACGCGCGCCGGCGATGGATCAGCATGACCGGGATGGTCACGCGCATGGCCGGGATCGGCAGCGCGCGCAGCGTTCTCGCGCGAAGCTCCTCGTCGACGCTGCTCTCGGGCACGAGCGCCAGCCCGAAGCCGGCCTCCACCATCCGCTTCTGCGCGGTGAGGCTGTCGATCGGAATGATCTCGGCCGGGCTCAACCCGCACGCGGCGAGCCGATTCTGGAGCGACCACGGATACGGGTCGTAGAACGCGCCGTCGCGCGGCGGAAACGCGACCCACGCCTCGGCGGCGAGCGCCGCCGGCGCAACCCGGCGGCGGCGGGCCAGCCGGTGGCGGGGCGAGCACACCACGATCATCGGCTCGTCGTAGATGGCGAGCGCGCGCATCTCGGGATGAGGATCCGCGCCGTACCGCACGCCGAGCGTCGCGTCGCCGCGACGGACCAACATGCTGATCTCCTGGCTGAGGGCGGTGCGGATCCGCAGCTCCGCCCGCGGGTGCGCGTCGCGAAAGCGCTGCAGACAGCCGGTCAGCGTCGTGCTCGCCAGGGTTCCGACGAGCGCCAGCGTGATGGTTCCGCGGTCCGGCTGCCGCAGCGCCCTGACCGCGTCGAGGCCGTCGCGCATGCTCGACAGCAGTCCTTCGGCGTGCGGCAGGAACGTCTTGCCGGCCTCCGTCAGCAGGACGCCCTTCGGCGTTCGCTCGAACAGCGGGGCGCCCAGCTCGCGCTCGAGCAGCTCGAGACGCCGGCTCACCGCGGGCTGCGACAGGTGCAGGAGCGCCGCGGCCCGCGTGAAGCCGCCGCCGCGGACGATCGCCACGAATGCTTCGACCTGATCGAGCTCCACGGCGATCAGCATAGCCGATGACCATCCTCCGCTCTCTGCATTGGACACGCCGCCACGTGCGCGGCTACCGTGCGGCCAGGAGGTGCGTCATGCTCGACAACTCGGTCCTGGCCGGTGAAGTTCTTCGCCACGGCGCGTACGTCTGTCTGCGGCTTGCCGACGGCGCCGATGCCCGCGCGGTGGCCGGCGCCGCCATTCCCGCGCTCGCCGAGAAGCTCGGTCTCCAGAACGAATTTGCGCCCGCCGCCGGCCCGCCGTCTCAATCGATCGCGTTTCTGCGCCGGCACGGCGCGACGCCCGGCGCCCTCGTCGACGACGGCGTCGCCCAGGCCGACGCGGTCGTGCACGTCGCGGCGCCGACCGCGTCGCCCGTGAGCGACTTCTGCGCCGAGGCCACGCGCCTGCTCGGCGCCCTCGCCCGCCTCCGGGTGATCGGCGGCGTCGTCCGCCCGCGGACGTACACCGGCGCGGCCATGAACAACTTCGCCTACGCCCACCAGGTCGTGCAGCAGCCCGGCCGCCTCATGCCGAACGCGTTCCTGGTCCCGATGAACAAGGTCGCCGCGTGGTGGGCGAAGGACTGGATGGAGCGCCACACGTACTTCCTGCCGCGCTACGACGACGAGGGCCGGATGAAGAGCGAGGGCCACGCGCTGGCGTCGGCCGCCGGGATCCCGTGCCTGCTGCGGCGCACCTACAAGAGCACGTCGGCGCCGGCGCCGGAGGGCGCGTACGACTTCGTCACCTACTTCGAGTGCGCCGACGCCGACGTGCCCACGTTCCACCAGGTCTGTGCCAGCCTCCGGGACGTCGCGCGGAATCCGGAGTGGAAGTTCGTGCGGGAGGGACCGACGTGGCACGGCCGGCGTGTCGCGACCTGGTCGGATCTCTTCTCGAGCGTGCGGTGACTTGCCGGGCGAGGACCGTCTCTGATACGGTGGCGCCGCCGACCGACTAGGGCGCGCGGCTCCGTCGTCTCACCTTTCGCTCGGGAGGGGCACTCATGGCACCAGAACCAGGCGGCCTCAAGATCGGCAGCGGGATCTCGCGGCGGCGATTCATGCGGGCAGTGGGAGCCGGCGCCGGCGCGGCGGCGCTCGTGCCCTCCGTGGTGAGGGCTCAGGCGCCCGGCAAGCCCGCCGAGCCGTCGAGCACGATCACCACGCCGCCCCGCGAGTGGGGGCCGTCGGCGCCGCCCGTCACGTACGTCGATCCGGACGTCATCACGATCGATCCGATCTTCAACAGCCTGCGCCAGGGCAACACGCCGATCAAGCGGCTGTGGACGGGCGCGCTCTGGTCCGAGGGCCCGGCCTGGAGCGGTCAGGGACGCTACCTGGTCTGGAGCGACATCCCCAACAACCGCCAGCTGCGCTGGCTGGAAGACGACGGCAGCGTGAAGGTGTTCCGGAGCCCGTCGAACAACAGCAACGGCAACACCTTCGACTTCCAGGGTCGCCAGCTCTCCTGCGAGCATCTCACGCGACGGCTCGTGCGCTACGAGCACGACGGCTCGGTGACGATCGTCGCCGAGTCGTACAACGGCAAGCGGCTGAACTCGCCCAACGACGTGGTGGCGCATCCCGACGGGAGCTACTGGTTCACCGATCCCCCGTACGGCGGACAGCTCTACGAGGGCACGGTCGACGCGCCGGGCGGGCCGACCAACCGCGCGGGGCGGATCAAGCATCGCCTGGGCCAGCCGCCGGAGGTCGCCGCCATGAAGCGCGAGCTGCCGACGAGCGTGTACCGCTGGGACCCGAGCGGGAAGCTCGACCTCGTGATCACCGAGGATCAGCTGCCCGACCCGAACGGGCTCTGCTTCTCGCCCGACTACAAGAAGCTCTACGTCATCAGCACGGGCCGGGGCCCCGGCGACGCGCACGCGGGCGGCAAGCGCGACATGCACGTGTTCGACGTCGGCGCCGACAACAAGCTATCGAACCAGAAAGTGTTCAGCGATTTCATGGTCGACGGCATCAAGTGCGGCCCCGACGGCGCGCGCTGCGACGTCGAGGGCAACGTGTGGGTCTCCAGCAACGGCAACCCCGGCGGGCGCGGGCTCGGCTACAGCGGCGTGACCGTATGGACGCCGGAGGGCAAGCTCATCGGCCGCATCCGGCTTCCCGAGGTCTGCGCCAACATCTGCTTCGGCGGTCCCAAGCGCAACCGCCTGTTCATGTGCGGGAGCCAGTCTCTCTACGCGCTCTACGTCGCCACGCAGGGCGCCGCGCCGGCGTAGTCGACGCCGCCGTCTCCGGCGAGTCATGCCTCCAAGTTAATGGCACCGCGCCGAGGCCTCGCGGTGATAGAGTGCGGTGCGACGCGATCAAATTTCCGGAATAATAGAGGGTCTTCGATCGCCGGGATGCGCGGCCCGCTGACTGAATGAGAATCATCTGCGCGTCGTGCCGCGTCGAGGGCAGGTCCGGCGACATGGGCGAGAAGGCGCCCTTCGACGATCCGATCGAGACGCACGGCTACTGCGCGCGGCACACCGCGCAGCTCCTGGCGACTCTTCCTTCTCACGCCTTCCCCGACGTCGACCTGCTGATCGTCGTTCGCCGGCTCGACCAGGCCCTGTTCGACTACCTCCAGAGCCGGCTCGTCGGCGTGCGCGGCGTCCGGGTGATCGTCGAACGGCGCGCGGGCGACCGTCGCCGCGCTCTCCACGGCTTCTCGAGGGACCGCCGACGCCTGGAGCGACGCCTGCGCCCCGGTCAGGCCTCGTCGCTCGGCTACACGATCGTCCGCTTTCGACGACCGTGACCGCGGTGCGGCCGCTCCCGGCTATCCGCTGATCCAGCCGGTCTCGGTGACGTCGATCTCCTGGCCGTCCGGCCCGCGATACTTGATCTCGTAGTACGAGCGCGCGGCGGCGGCTCCGGCGTGGCCCACGTCAGCGCGGCTCGTCATGGCCTGGGCCCCTGACTCGTCGAGCTTCCGGCAGGTCTCGTCGACGTCGTCCACCATGAAGCCGAAGTGATGGATGCCGCCGTACCCCGGCACGTCGCGAGGGCTCTCGCTGTCTCCGTCGTCCTTGGACTTGAGGATCGCCAGGTTGATGTAGCCGTCGGAGAGGTAGCAGCCCGTTCGCGCCTGGCCGACTTCCTTCAGGCCGAACACGTCCTTGTAGAACGCCGCGGTCTTCTCCGGGTCCGGTGTCCGGATGGCAATGTGCTTGATCCTGGCCATGATCGTCTCCTTTCGCGTCCGCGCCTTACAGCAGCCCGTACAGCTTGCCGGCGTTCTCGCAGAGAATCTTGCGCTGAACGGCCGGGCTGACCGATCCCAGGTCCTGGCTGATCCACTTCTGCGAGTCGGGCCAGATGCCGTCGGGGTGCGGATAGTCCGACCCCCACATGATGTTGTCCTCGCCGATCAGCGGAATCATCACCGCCACCGAGGGCTCGTGCTGATAGGTCGAGAACCCCTGGCGCCGCCACAGCTCGCTGGGCTTCATCGACAGGTTGAGCTGGTAGTAACGGTCCTCGTACTCCTCGTCCATCCGATCGAGGATGTAGGGAATCCAGGTCACGCCGGCCTCGCCGAGCACGAACTTGAACTGCGGGAAGCGATCCAGGGCGCCCGAGAAGACGATGCTCGCGAGAAACTCGGCCGCGACGATCTGGAACATGGTGGTCCGGGTGGCGCGATACCTCAGATCGTATTCCTTCTTCATCGCCTCGTCGGAGGGCTCGCGCGCCGGATAGCCCGTCGTGTGGAAGGAGATCGGCATGCGGCACTCCTGGGCTGCCTCCCAGAGCGGATCCCAGGCGCCGTGCCAGATGGGGTACGCGGCGGTCGACACGGCGAAGTCGGCCCCCTTGAGCCCGAGCCGCGCCGCGCGCCGCAGCTCGCCCGCCGCCGCGGCCGGATCGTGGCTGGGAATGCACGCGAGGCCGACGAAGCGCTGGGGATTGCTCTTGCAGAAGTCGGCCGCCCAGTCGTTGTAGATCTCGTACACCGTCTGGATGAGCTCGCGGTCCTGCATGCGCAGGCCGATCCCGAGGATGCCGTACATCACCTCGGCGTCGATGCCGTCGATCTCCTGGTCCTTGAGCCGTAAGGCTGGCGTGGTCGGGTGGGGTCCCCCCTCGTAGAAGCCGGCCTGGAACATTCGCTCCACGTGCTTCGAGAAGTTGCGCTGCACCTTGTCGAAGCCGAACCCGAGGCCGCCGAAGACCCCGAGCTCCTTTTCCTCGGCAAACCAGCGCGGGCCGTCCGGTGTCTGGCGCACCTGGGGAACCTGGTCCCTCATCCGCGCCGGGGCGTTCTTGACCCAGAGATCGCCGGGCATCCAGGTCATATCGATGTGGCAGTCGGCGGAGATGATACGGTAGCTCATCGGCTGACCTCGCTCGGGTGGAAGGGCGCGGCAGGGGCTTGCACGGCCGAAGACATAGCCCCCGGACGACCGGCTGTCAAGACCGGCGCACCGGCAGTCTTCTTGCACCCTCGAGTGAATGGACATATCCACAACGTCGGAGGAGGATCTACATGCTCATCTACTACGCCGCCATCGCCCTGCTGGGGCTGATCCTGGCGGGACCGGCTCACGCTCAGGTTCACGTGGATATCGGCTTCAGCCTGCCGGCGCCGCCGCCCCTCGTGGTCGTCCCGGCTGTCCCGACGGTGCGTTACGCGCCGGACGCGCCGGGTAATTTTTTCTTCTACGGTGGGCAGTATTGGGTGTTCACCCCCTCGGGCTGGCATGTGAGCCGGCGCCACGACGGCCCGTGGGTCTTCGTCGCTCCGCAGTTCGTTCCGCGGCCCGTCCTGACGGTGCCAGTGCGTTACTACCACGTGCCTCCGGGACACTGGAAGCAGTGGCAGCGCCAGGCGCCCCCGCACTGGGGCCACGAGTGGGGTAACCACTGGGCGGAGAAGCGGAACTGGCAGGATCGCGACGGCGGACCGCAGCCCCCGCCCAGGGAGGCGCGCGCCTCGGACCAGGGCAAGGACCACGGCAAGGGCCACGGCCACAACAAGTAGCGACGTCGTGTAGCGACGATGGAAGCCCGTGAGGGGAACCGCCCCTTACGGGCTTTCCTGTCTGGCGGGGCCCTCCCGAGCGATCAGGTCGAAGCTCGCGACCGCGAGCTGGTAGGTCTCCCCCTCCGCGAGCGGCGGCAGCGAGAAGAACGTCCGCGTCCCGGGAACCGCGTTGCCGAATACGGAGACGACCGTCTCGCGGACGACACGCCCCGAGCCGTCGACGACCTGTGCGCGGATTCGAACGTTGGTCACGCGCCAGCGTGACTCGTTGTAGAGGTATCCGTCGGTTCCCGGGCGCATCCAGCCCGGGCGTCGCGACCATTCGATCCGGAACGACTCGGCCGTCGGACGGTCGCTCTGCGCATAGCTGCTCGTGCCGCCGGCGAGCAGCATCGCCAGCACGAGCACCAGAGCGCGACGGCGCATGACGAGGGGCTAGAAGACCTCGGCGAGCTTCAGCGGCTTGGGCCGCTCGCGCCGGTGCCCGCGCCCGAAGTACTCGGCCAGTCCCTGACAGATGATGGGCAGCGCGATCGTGACGTCGGCGAAGCACATGACGTTGTCGCTGCCGTGCGCCTCCTTGCCCCAGGAGATGCACTCGGTCGCCAGCGTGGCGCCGCCGAGCCCGCCGAAGACGGTGTTGTCGGTCGTGATCTGTATCGAGGCCTTGTGCGGCGTGGGATCCACGTTGCCGTGGCGGGTCCGGACGCTGGTTGCCGTGATCTGCAGGAAGTCCTTGGGCACGCCGCCGCCCAGGAAGACGACCGACGTCCCGCGCTTGGACGTCATGGCGCTGTCCATGATGTCGGTCGCGATCCGGTAGTCCTTGAAGAAGTCGACGACCGGCGCCTGCTCGGCCTTGGGCGAGGTGCTGTAGCCTTCGCCGATCGGCCCGTCGGGCAGCCCGCAGCAAAACACGGGCACCTGGCTGCGCGCCGTCGTCGCCAGGATCGACTTCTCGAACCCCTTGGCGTTGAGCCAAAGGCCGAGCTCGAACAAGAGGCGCACCGTCGGGATGGTGGGCTTGCGCCAGGTCTCGGCCAGCTCGTCGAAGAACCGGCCGGTGACGACCGTCTCCATCTGGTCGTACTTCTTGGACGAGACGATGTGGTCGTAGAACCGGTAGTACCCCTTCTCGGCGAGCGCCACGTCGTCCACGTGCTCGGGGTCGACGCGGTAGACCCGCGTGCCGTCCATCATGTCCAGCAGGTCCTCGGTAATGTTGGCCGAGGTCGACGCGAGCACGTCGACGTAGCCGCGCTCCACGAGCCACGTGACGAGCGGCCACATGCCGGCGCTCGACATCGACGCCGCGTAGCCCATGCAGATGAGGCTGTCGCCCTCGATCATCCTCTTCCAGGCTGCGAAGGCCTCCGCGAGCTTGCGCCCCTGGAAGGCGGATTTCTCCATCCGCCCGAGCAGGGCGAGCACGCTGCCCCGCCCGCCGTCCTCGGTGACGGTCATAGGTTCGCGGACGAGGCTCGGGTCGTCGAAACGGAGGTCACGAGTCATGGTCGCTCCTATCGCTGGGGTAGCCAGGTGCGCGACTTGGCGTGTTCGTCGGCCCGCTCGGTCCGGAGATACCGGTAGCGGCTGCCCCGGGCGATCAACGCCTCCTGCACGCTGCCGCCGGGGAACTGGGCCCGCAGCCGGGGCACGACGAACGACCGGTCGAAGAATCGGCACGAGAAGATGTCGAAGTAGGCGCGCTCCTCGCGGGGGAACACGTGCAGGCTCACGTGGCTCTCCGCGATCATCGTCATGGCGCTGAGCACCGGCTGGCCGCCGACCTCGTCGCGGATGACGTAGGGCCGCATGATCGGGGTCATGCCGATCTCGGCCGGGAGCCGGTCGAAGAGGTTGAAGAGCGCGTCCAGGTTCTTCGGACCCTGGTAGGCATCGATGTTCAGGAAGAGATGGGGGCCGAAGTCGTTGTCGACGTCCGGCTCGGAGTCCTTGAGATCCTGCCGCTCGACGGTCCTGACGCTGGTGAGCGCGCACGGAAACACGGCCTCGAGCAGCCCGCGGAGCCGGGCGGGGTCGAAGTCGTCGGGCGCCACCAGATCGGCAAAGTACGTCTCCCGGAACGAGAAGGTGTGGAGCGTGAAATGCCCGCCGGCCAGAAATACGAACGCGCTGATCCCGCAATCTTCCGGGACGACCCCGTTGTAGTAGGGCAGCACGAAGGCCGGCATGGCCCGCCGCAGTCCGAGCTGCGCGGGCGCGTCCTCGAGAACCTCCTGGATCAGGTGAGCGTCGTCGAAGCGAGAGCGGAAACCCCGAAACCCGTCGATCGTGAAGTGGAGCATTCGCCTCCCTCCATGGCGCCTCGGCGCTTCGCCCATCTTAACGCGGTTCTCTCCGTCCTTTAATAGCGAAACGTCGAATTATTTCCGCGAGCAGCCCCGGAAGGTGCCGCTGGAGGAGCACCGCGGCCTTCCCGAAGCCGGTGATCACCACCTCTCGGCGCCGCCGCGCCACGGCGCTCACGATCTTTCGCGCGGCGGTGGGCGTCGCCATGACCAGCGCGGCGGGAATCGGCGGCGCCGGCTTCTCGGCGCGCCGGACGCCGCGGTTATCGACCTGACGGATCTCCGACTCGATGAAGCCCGGGCTGATCAAGGTCACCGAGGCGCCGTGCTCAGCCAGCTCGTGCCCGAGCGAGGCGGCCAGGCCGCGCACCGCGAACTTGCTCATGGAGTAGGCCGAGGAGCCGGCAACGGCGACGTGGCCGCTCACGCTCCCGATCACCACGAGCCGCCCGCGGCTCTTCTTGAGGTCCTCGAGCGTCGCGTAGATCGTGCGCAGGACTCCGAAGACATTCGTCTCGAGCTGGCGGCGGTAGTCGTCGAGAGAAAGGCGCTCGAGGAGCCCGGTGACCCCGAACCCGGCGTTGGCGACAACGACGTCGAGCTTGCCAAAGGCGGCCCGGCCGGCGGCGGCGGCCCGCTCGAGGTCGCCTTCCCGGGTGACGTCGCACGGGGCCACCACCGCCCGGCAGCCTATGGCCTCGATCTCGGCCGCCAGCGACTCCAGGCGATCGCGCCGGCGGGCCGCTAGCACCACGTCGGCGCCTTCACGGGCGAATTCAAGGGCGAGGGCGGCGCCGATGCCGGAGGAGGCACCAGTGATGAAGACGGCGCTGCCGGCGAATCGCTGGCGTCGACGTCGCACCGCCGGGCGAGCTATGGGCTCTGGAGGATGATGGCCTCTTCGGCGAACGCGACGGCGGTCCTGGCTTTGCGGACCGCGTCGCCGTGGTCACGCTTGGTCTTGGCGTTCTCGTGGTGGGCCCGCGCCTCGCCAAGGAGCTTCTTGGCTTCGTCGATCAGCTGCCGGGTCTCGGGCGTGACCTTACCCGCTTCGGCCTTCTTGACGAGATCCTCGGCCTGCTTGATCACGACGGGGCAGGTGTAGGCCCAGGCCGCCGCGCTGGTGAGAACGAGCAGCGCGGCTACGAGCATGACGACGGCTCTCACGCGTTCTTCCCTCTCAGAGATGGTCGGGGTGAGAGGATTTGAACCTCCGGCCCCCTGCTCCCAAAGCAGGTGCGCTACCAGGCTGCGCCACACCCCGTCAGCATGATCTGTCGAGTCGTCCGGACCGACTATATCACTCGCTGAGGAGTCGTCGGGCCGCGTCCAGCGCTTTTCCGCGGTGGCTCACGCGACGCTTCTCCTCGTCGGAGATCTCGCCGAACGTGCGGCCGAGCGCCGGGTAGAAAAATACGGGGTCGTAGCCGAAGCCCCCGCTCCCGCGCGGCGCCTCGGCGATCAGGCCCTCCACGACGCCCTCGACCATCTGCTCGCCGCGCGCCGGGCCCGCCAGCGCGATCACGCAGCGGAAGCGCGCCGTCCGCCGGGCCGGCGGCACGTCGCGAAGCCGCTCGAGCAAGAGCTCCCAGCGCTCCCGGTCGCTGAGCCCCAGGCCGCCGAACCGCGCCGTGTGGAGCCCCGGCGCGCCCCCGAGCGCGTCCACCTCGAGCCCGGAGTCGTCGCCGAGCGCCAGCGCGTCCGTCAGGCTGAAGGCCGTGCGGGCCTTGACGAGGGCGTTCTCGGCGTAGGTCTGCCCGGTCTCGTCGGGTAGTCGGGCGCCGGGAAACTCCGAGAGCAGCTTGATCTGAAACGGCACGGCGCCGAGCAGCGCCAGGAGCTCGCGTCCTTTGTGGGGATTGAGCGTCGCGAGGACGAGAACCGGGCTAGAGCTTGAAGGTGCGCTCGGCACGCGCGTCGAGGGCACGCCGCTGGAGGCCGACGAGGCGGCGAATGCCCGTCTCCGCGACGGCCAGGAGCGCGTCCAGCCGGGCCCGGCTGAACGGCACCTGCTCGGCGGTCCCCTGCACTTCCACGAAATCGCCGGCGCCGGTCATGACGATGTTCATATCGACCTCGGCCGTGGAGTCCTCGACGTAGTTCAAGTCCAGCAGCGCCTGGCCCTGGACGACGCCGACGCTGATGGCGGCGACGCAGTCCCGGATGGCGGCCGAAGCCTGGAGGCCGGGAATGCGGGTGATGGCGTCGGCAACCGCGATGAAGCCGCCGGTGATGGCGGCGGTGCGCGTGCCCCCGTCGGCCTGGATCACGTCGCAGTCCACCCACACCGTCCGCTCGCCGAGCTTGCCCCGATCGATGACGGCTCGGAGCGCCCGGCCGACGAGCCGCTGAATTTCCTGGGACCGGCCGCTCGGCCCGCGGTTCTCTCGCTGCGTGCGGGTGTTCGTCGACCGGGGAAGCATCGCGTACTCGGCGGTGACCCACCCTTGGCCCTGCCCCTTGAGAAAGGGCGGCACCTTCTCCTCGACCGACGCGGTGCAGATGACCTTCGTCGCGCCGAACTCGACGAGGACCGAGCCCTCGGGGTGCAGGAGGAAGTCCCGCGTGACGACGATGGGCCTGAGCTGGTCGGGGGCGCGTCCGTCGGGCCGGGGCATCGCTAGCGGACCCGCGTCACCGGCGAGGGCTCGGTCGCCGCGCGCGCCCGCTGGTCCCAGGCCCGCTTGTACTCGACGAGCCCCGCGTAGATCGCGCGCGCGATCTCGTCGCGGTACTTCGTCTCCTTGAGACGCCGCTCTTCCTTGGGGTTGGTGACGAAGCCGATCTCGAGCAGGATCGCCGGCATCGCGGCGCCGCCGAGGACGTAGAACCCCGCCTGCTTCACGCCGCGGTTGGAGATGCGCAGGGACTGCGTCATCGAGTCGTGGACGACCTCGGCGAGGCGCGAGGACTCCGTCTGAAACTCCGACTGGGCGAGGTCCCAGAGAATCGCCTTCACGATGTCCACCTGACCGGCCGAGCGGCCGGTCGGCTGCTCGAGCTGGACGACGCCGTTCTCGAGCGCCGCCACCTGGCGCGCGGCACCGTCGGTGGCTTCCGACGACAGAAAGTACGTCTCGACCCCGTCCGTGGCGGTCTCGCGGTGCGCGTTGGCGTGAATCGACACGAACAGGTCGGCGCGCTCCCGGTTGGCGATGCTGGTGCGGTCGCGCAGCGTCACGAAATAGTCGGCGTCCCGCGTCAGGCGCACCTTCAGGCCGAGCTTCTCCTCGACCAGCTTGGCCACGCGGCGCGTGACGTCGAGGACGAGGTCCTTTTCCATGAGCCCGGTGGGGCCGGTGGCGCCGGAGTCGTGGCCGCCGTGCCCGGCGTCGAGCACGATCATCTTGAGCGGCCCGATCTGCTCCCGGCCCTCGCGGGTTGTGGGCTCGGCGGGCCGGGCGACGTCGAGCACCAGCCGCGGCGGATCGGCCAGCGTCGTGGGCCGGATCGTCCCGGCCGCCCCCTCGAAGACGACGCGCAGGAGCCCATCGGCCCCGGCGCGCTCGAACCGCACCTCCGCGATCAACCCGTCGTGGATCCCCTCGACCCGCGCACCGTTCCCGAGACCGAGCAGCCGGACGCGCGCTTCCCTGGGTCCACTCGACTCGATGCGGTGGGGAACGGCCGCCGACGTCTCGACGACGATCCGGGTGAACGAGGGATACGAGCGCACCCGCACGTCCTCCAGGGTGACCTCGACCGGCGCGGCGACCGTGCGCACGGGGGCCGCGTCCGCCGGCGCCCCGGCAATGAGCGTGGGGACGACCCGGCCAACGAAGGATTCGGGCACGAGCCACACCCCCTGCTTCACGCGGACGGGCGCATCGAGCATCACGGGCTTGCCGTTGACCAGTACCTGGGACCAGTTCCGCGTGAACGTGACCGTCTTGTCGCGGGTTCGCAGATGGGCGCGCGTGCTCGCGGGCGTCGCGTCGAGCTTCGTCTGGAGCGAAGCGGCCACCCGGCGGAGCTCGACGTACGGTCGGCCGTCGTGAGTCACCGTGGGCAGTCTGGTCCCGGCCCAGCTTGTCGCCGAGAGCAGGACAACGATGAGGGTGCCGGCAAAGCCTCTGGCGCTCATGGGCGGGCTAATTCTAACAACGGACGCCACGGGCCGGCCCGTTTAACTGACGCCGGCTGGCCCGACGCCACTCCCCCCGAGGCCCCCGATCGGCTCACGGGGCCGCATCAACGCGAACACGACGAGGCCGATGGCGATCCAGACGACCTCGCGGACCCGTCGAACCAGACTGAAGGAGATGGCCGCGGGCGCCGAGAGCCCCAGGGCGACGAACGTGGCGAGAAAGCCGCCCTCGAGCGCGCCAAGGCTCGCCGGGATCAAGAAGGTCGCGACCTTGATTGCGGTGCCGAACGCCTCGATCACGGTGGCGGTGGCGAACGAGACCTCGACACCGAGAAATCTCAGGATGAGCCAGGTCTCGAGCGAGCCGAGGAGCCAGGCGCCGAAGTGGAAGGCGATCGAGAGCGCCAGCCGGCCCGGGGCCGTCCGATAGAACTGGCCGAGTGCGTCGTCGACCCGGCCGAGCGTCGACCGGCCCCGGACGGCGCCGACGCCCAGCCGATCGAGCAGCCGGCCTGCCCACCCGAACATGCCGCGGGTCTGGACGAGCACGAACAGGGAGAGCGCGATCGCCTCCAGCGCGAGGAGCCAGAGCATGCCGTAGAAGAGGAGGGACCCCTGGAGGAGCGTGCTCCACGCCACCACGACGCCCAGCAGCAGGAAGATCCCCTGGGCGATCGTGATCGTCGTCTTGGCGACGATGACGGAAGCCAGGCTCGCGTCGAGCGGCACGTGCCCGCGCAGGAGCCAGGCCTTGACCGCCTCGCCCCCGAGCGCGGCGGGCGTCGTCAGGTTGAAGGCCTCGCCGGCCAGGCGCGCCGCGAACAGGACTCGGAAGCGGACCTCGCGCAGGAAGGCGAAGCGCCAGCCGAGCGTGTCGAACACCGCGACGAGCGAGACCGGAAAGCACAGAACGATCGCCAGTCGCCACGAAAGGCCCGCGATCGAGCCGGCGATGGTCGCCGGGTCGTTCTGAGCGACGAGCACGGCGAGCAGCGCCGCGCCGAGCAGGAGGAGCGCGACGCGAAGGTAGCCCAGCTCAGCTTTCCCGGTAGAACACGAGGACCACCCCCACGAGCGTGAACGCCAGCGGCCAGATACGACTTGGAAGCCGGCCCGCCTGGGTCGGCAGCCGAAGCTCGAGCCACCGCCCCCAGCCGGCGACCATCGCCAGGATACCGAGGGGAACGTGCGTGACCTCGATCAGGAATTCCTCTTTCAGATTCAGCCCGGCGTGCGAGTGCGTGAGGAGGAGGCCGCCGCCGACGGCACAGAGGAGCGGAAAGACGAGCGCGGCCTGCGGGGCGCGCAGCCGACCCGTTCGAACCGACCATTCAAAGAGGCCGAACGCCACGATGAGCAGGACGAACAGGCGGTGCTGGAGCACCTCGGGATACTGCAAGCTCTCCCAGAATCCGAGCGGCCCGAGCGGCCACGCGCCGGGGTCGATGCGGATCATCAGAAAGCCGGCCAGGCCGAGGAACGCGAGCGGCCAGTGCCGCGCCCAGGGCGCGCGGCCGGTGGCGTTCAGGACGGAGAGGACGCCCATGGCGAGCACGAAGAGACCCGCGACATGATGGTTGAACTCCGACCAGGCGCGGTCGGCGGCCGTGCGGGGCGCGTTGCGATCGTCGACCGGCATCTCGGCGATCCGCGGCGATGTCAGCGCCGGCAGCCGGGGCGTGAACCGCAGGGCCACCTCATCGAGCGGCGCGCGCTCGGCCACGACGTCTCGCGCGGGCGGCAGCGACGTCAGCGAGGCGGCGACGAACAGCACCGTCAGACCGAGCCCCAGCTCGACCTCGACGAATCGTCGCAGCCGGGCTCCGGGGCCGTCCGAACCGCTCGTGAGGCGGCGGACGGCCAGGAAGTTCGCCGCGCCCAGGACGAGCAAGCCGGCGAGAACCGCGACCTTCGCCAGCACCATGACGCCGTACGAGGTGCCGAGGAGCGCGCGCGGGCCGTCCACGTAGGCGAGCGTGAGGCCGATGCCGGCGAGGACCAGAACCGCGACGGCGACGCTCGCCATCGTCGAGAATCCCTTGAGGAGTGCCGACGACGCGCCGGCCCCGCGTGACGCCCCGCTGACGATGAGATGAAGGAGCCCGCCCACCCATACGCCGGCGGCAAGCTGATGGAGCGCGTCCAGGACCAGCAGGAAGGCCCGGGGCCCGAGGCGGCCGGCCGCGTGACTCGTCCACGCGCTGGCTGTTCCGAGAAGGACCGTGAACCCGCCGAGCGCGATCCACCACCCGGTCCGGTCCGGTCGCCTGGCGAGCGCCACGCACCCGGCGACGATTCCGGCGCACGCGACGATTCGCGCGAGGCTCGCGCGAAAGTAGCTCGTGGCCGCGACCTCGGCGAATGGCCACCCCGTGCGCGCGTCACCGAGGACCGAGAGCTGGATGGTCTGGGACAGGGCCTGCGCACCCGCGACGACGATGGCGCCGGCCGCCGTCAGCACGAGGCTTCTCACCAGACGCCGGCGCGCCGCCGGATCCTCGCTCGACGCCGGCCGCAGCAGCAGCAGCGCGAAGCACACGCCGCCGACGGCGATCGCCTGACCGCACAGGGCGAGCCCCCGGAGCAGCACGTCGACGAATCCGGCCACGAAGCCTCAGGCGCGGCGCCGAGCGCCGATCGACAGGAGCAGGAGGAAGAAGATCGGCGTGCCGACGGACGCGAAGATCAGAAACCAGTGGGCCTTGCCGAAGGCCGACATGGCGACGATCAGATAGATGAAGTCGCGGCTCGAAAACGCCTCCGCGAGCCGCGCCATCCAGCCGGCGTCCACGCCCACCGCGGTGTCCTGCATGATGTGGCTCGACTCGCGCGCCGCGGCGGCGAGCGTGGCGGCGACCGTGAGGGCGCCGAGCGCCAAAGGCCAGGGCGCCTCCTGGGCGAAGCTCAGGCCGACGGACATGCACGCGAACACCGCAACGTGCACGACGTTGTCGCCCCAGAAGTCGAGGATGGCGCCGTGCGGCGACTCCATGAACTTGAGCCGGGCGAGCTCGCCGTCGCAGCCGTCGAGGATCGAGTGGAGCAGGAACAGGAGCGCGCCCGTCAGCTGATAGGCCGGCGACGACGACAGAAAGAACGGCGCCCCGGCGAGGCCGATCGCGAGACTGACCAGCGTCATGACGTCGGGCGTGATGCGGGTCACGGCCAGCCGCCGCGTGATCGCCAGCGAGATCTTCCGCTCGAAGTGGCGCGACATGAAGCCTTCGCGCTGCTTGATCAGGCTGCGCAGGAGCCACGTCTCGGCCCCTCCCGTATCCGACGCGGTAGCGAGCGGGAACCGGCCGGCGTCGTCGGCCTTCAGATCGGTCCAGTCGAACCGCGCGCGCAACGTCTCGACCAGGTGGCCGACGCTCCGGCAGGACGCGGCCGCGGCGAGCACTGCCGCCGGCTCGTCGGTGTCGATGACCGCCGCGGCCCCGGCATCGGCGTAGAGCCGCTCCGCCTCGATCTCCGATTCGCGTAGCCCCCGGAGCCAGCGCGGCTGGGGGACCACGTTGGCGGCCAGAATGACGATGCGGCAGCGCGACGCCGTCAGCGGCCGCGCGGTCCCGCTGAGCGCGGTCGCCGCGGTCCCACCGAGCAGGCGGTCGAGACTGGAGGGATCGCTCTGAACGAGCACGCGCGCGAACCCGGCGCGCTGGCCGGCGAGGACGATCCGGCGCAGCAGCGGGAGCCCGGCCACGACCGTGTCGGGCGCGACCGAGCCCGCGGTCCCGGGCGGGACAACGAGAAGCAGGCTGTCCACCGATTGCGTGGCAACGGCGACCGCGGTCGTCAGCTCAAAACCTCGGAAAGAGGCACCTCACGCCCGCCGTCGAGGCTCGACGCGCGCGCTCCGCGCTCCAGCGCGGCGCAGAGCGTCGCCTCGGCCAGATTCGCCCCGCGCGGAGCCGCGCCGGCCGCCTCGGCGAGGAACTGGTTCGCCACCCCGTCGAACCAATCCGGATGATGCGAGCCGTCGGACATCGCCGGCGGGCAGGACCACGCGAGATCGGCGCCGCGCGCATCACCCTTCAACACCAAGGTGTCGTCGCGAAGCTCGAGCACCCCGGTCGTGCCGCGCACCTCGGCCCAGTTCCGTCTGACGTCCGATGCCCAGGTCAACAGGATCTCGGCGATCGCTTCCGGGTAGGTCACCCGCACGCTCGCCGTGTCTTCCACATCCCAGCCGGTGTGCCGCCGCCGCTCCAGCGTGGCGCTCACCGACAGGGGCGGCGCGGCGATCCACCGCTGAACGACGTAGAACACGTGCCAGCCGTGATCGGTCAGCACGCCGCCGCCGGCCACCGCGGGATCGACGCGCCAGTTCCCGCCGCGCTCGTCCCCGGCCGCCGCCGGCCGCGTGCGCAGCGTGTGCCAGACCACGTGATTGACTCGGCCGATCCGGCCCTCGTCCACCAGCTCGGTCGTCCGCCGCACGATGGGCGCATGATGCCAGTTGTGGACGGTGTACAGCACGCGCCCGGTCTTCTCGGCCAGTCGCGCCAGCGGGGCCAGGTCGTCGCGCGCGCCGACCAGCGGCTTCTCGCAGAGCACGTGCAGTCCGCGCTCGAGCGCGCTCCGGATCAGCGCCGCGTGACTGGCGGGCGGCGTGCAGATGTCGACGAAGTCCAGCGACGCCTCGGACAGGAGCTCGGCGGTGGTCGGATACCAGCGCGTGCCCGGCGCGTGGGCGACGAGGACTGTCCGCTGCTCGGGCCGCGCGTCGGTGCCGCCGACGATCTCGACGTCACGCCGGCGGCGCCAGCCGGGCAGGTGGCCGTGGAGGGCGACGTTGCCCAGGCCGATGAGCGCGCCGCGGCGCATCCTACTTGAGCCCGTGCTCTCGCACGATCACCCCGAGCGCCTCGTCGAGAATCGCGAGCCCCGCCAGCGCCGCGTCCTCGCGGATGGTGAGCGGCGGATTGATGCGGACCGACGGCGCGTAGGTCATGGCGACGAGGCCTCGCCGGAGACATTCCTGGTAGAGCGCTTGCGTCACCGTCTTCGCGAGCGGCTCCTTCGTCGCCCGGTCGCGCACCAGCTCGATCCCGAGCATCAGCCCCTTCCCGCGGACGTCGCCGACGCACTGGTACTTTTCCTTCAGCTCCTCGAGCCGGCCGAGCATCACCTTGCCGACGCGCTCGGCGTTCTTGACCAGATCCTGCTTCAGGATGATCTCGAGCGAGGCGAGGCCGGCCGCGGCCGCCAGCGGGTTACCGCCGTAGCTGGACGAGCTCGCGCTCGGGTTCGACCAGGGCTTGGCCGCCGTGGTCCGCTCGCTGGAAATCACGCCGGCCAGCGGAAAGCCGCCGCCCATCCCCTTGCCGACCGTCATGATGTCCGGCACAACCCCGTCGTGCTCGGCGCCCCACATGGCGCCGGTCCGACCGAATCCGGTGATCATCTCGTCGGCGATCAGGAGCGCGCCGTGCTCGCGCGCGATCCCCTGGACGGCGCGCAGGAATCCGTCCGGCGGGATGACGTTGCCGGCGGTGCCCTGCATCGGCTCGACGATGATCGCGCCGATCTCACCCGACGTCTGATAGCGGATGACGTCGCGCACGAACTCCGCGCACGCGATCCCGCAGTCCGGATAGCGAAGCTTGAACGGGCACCGGTAGCAGTCGGCGTAGGGCGAGAGATAGCGGCCGGGCGTGAAGGGCCCGAGATGGTGCTTGAACTCGCTGCCGAGCAACGGCAGCACGCCGCCGGTCTTGCCGTGGAAGCCTCCCCAGAATCCGAGCACCTCCGACTTGCCGGTCGCCGCGTGCGCGAGGCGCAGCGCGGCCTCGACCGCCTCGGCGCCGCCGGAGAACATCTGGATCCGCGTCAGCCCCTCGGGCGTGACGGAGGCGACCAGATCGAGGAACTTCGCGCGCGTCTCCGTCGTGAAGCTGCCGAAGGTGAGCCGCTCGACCTGCCGCTTGAGCGCCTCGACGTAGTGGGGATGGCAGTGCCCGACGCTGCCGACGGCGATGCCGGCGATGAAGTCGATGTACTCGTTGCCGTCCTCGTCGATCAGGGTGCAGTCGACGCCGCGCGCCATCGCGAGGCCGGCGTAGAGGGAAAAGCCCTGGGCGCCCGGCGCCAGATGACGCCGCTCCTGGGCGACGATTTTCTGCGAGCGCGGCCCGACCTCACGACGCTGAGTCACCGCCGACCTCCCGAGAATCGAAGGGCCAGATAGGCCGCGATGGCCGCGGAGGCCTCGTCGCGATACAAGGCGAAGCTCGGCCACGCGTTCACGTCCAGCAGCACCAGCTCGCCGGACGGCGTCGCGATCGCGTCACCGCCGTAGACCTCGAGACCGAGCGCGGAGGCCGCGCGGCGCACGAGTCGCGCGAGCTGGCGCACGTCCAGCGGGTGTCCGGCCAGACGCTGATCCTTGTGATAGAACCAGCGGAACCACGGCGGCTCATGATGGTGGCCGCCGCCGGCGCCGATCCCGTAGAACTTGATCAGGTCGCCGTCGACATGCGGCTGCAGGACCGCGCGCGGAATGCCGCGCGCCGCGAGTCCGCGAAGGGCCTCATGAATGGCCGCCGCCGTCCGCGCCAGCACCACGTCGCCCTCCTGCGTGTTGTGGACGTCGCCGCGCTTCACCCAGACGGGAAACGCGTCCGCGTCGGGCTCTCCGGTGGTGGCGACGATACGGCTCTGGATGAAGGGCACGTTCGCCTCGTCGAGCACCACGATCATCCGATCGCGGTACGTGTTGTGGACGGCGCGCGGGCTGTTCACGTGCGGCACGCCGTCCACCTCGAGCGTCCGCAGCCGTTCGAGCACCTCGACCCGCTCGCACATCAGGAACACGAACCGCGGCCGATCGGTATCGACCTCGGTGATCTCGTCCGCGGTCCTGAGCTCGACGTGGAATCCCTTCGCCTCCAGGTGCTTCCCGGTCAGGCGCAGGATCTCCGTGTCGTCGGACTCGCGGCCCGGTGAATGGGTCGATTCACGAAAGATGCCCCAGCACGAGTTGGCCACCCGAATCCTCCTCAACCCACTCATGATACTCGTCCCGCCAAGGCCAGCGTCTCGGCAAGTGCGACATCCTCGGCACGATCCACGTCGATCACCTGCTCGATGATCTCGCCGTAGACCGGCTCGCCCGCCCGCACGAGCCAGCGCAAGAAATCACGGAGCCGCGGCAGCTCGGCCGGAGGCCGGAGCCCGCGCACGCGCTCGGGCACGAGGTAGATTCCGGCCGTGACGAGGTCGCCCGCGTCACCGCCCACGTCCGTCACGCGACCGTCGGCGCCGACGGCGACCCGCAGCGGCTTCTCGTCGGCGATCAGCGGCGTCACCGCCAGGACCGTCGCGTCGAGCGGCCGCCGGGCCGCCGCGTCGACGAAGCGCACGAAGTCGGCCTCGACGCACCAGGCGTCCACCGTCGACACAAGCATGCGGCCGCCCGGATGGCGTGCGATGACCTCGCCGAAGCTCACGAGCGATGACGGCGTCGTCTTGACGATGAACTCGATGTCGAGATCGGGAAAGCGCGCCCGCACCCAGTCCACGCACGGACGCTCGTCTTCGTTCACGATGACGGCGAGCGGAGCGATACGCGCGGCGCAAAGGTTCCGGATGACCGACTCGATCAGCGGCACGCCGGCGATCGGCACCATCGGCTTGGGCATCGCGAATCCGCCCTGCCGCAGCCGGCTCCCCTCACCCGCGGCGATGATGCCGCCCGCCAGCGACGTCCTCACAGCAGAATCGCCTCGAGCTCCCGGAGCGAGCTGATGCGCCGATCGCCGCGGCAGCACGGGCCGTCCGCGGAGGGCTCGGCGCCCGCGAGCCAGATGTGGCGCATGCCGACGCCGCGCGCTCCCGCCATGTCGCGGGGCAGCGAATCGCCCACGAAGGTGGCGGCCGACGCGGGGACACCGAGAGCCTCGAGCGCGCGCTGAAAGATCCGCGGGTCAGGCTTCGTGCACCCGACCTCGGCCGAATCGACGAGAACCTGGAAGAAGGAATGAATACCGGCATCGTCGCATACACGCGCCAGGTTTCCGTAGAAGTTGGAGACGACGCCGAGCCGGTAGCGCCGCGTCAGCTCGCGCAGGAGGGGGACGTTCACGGCGATGTTCGCCAGCGAATCGGCGATGAACCGGCGCGCCACGCCGGCGGCGATCGAGCGGTCCGGCAGCCCGAGCGCGGCCGCCACGCCCGCGACCAGCCGTGCGACCGTCTCCTCGAAGGAGGTCGTCGGCGGGATGGCGCCGACGAGCGCGTCGTCGGCCTTATAGAAGGAGGGGTCGAAGCGGTCGCGGGCCACCACGGCCCCCGCCTCGACGAACAGGCGGTACACCCGTTCCTTCCAGGGGAGCCCGTCGGCGTCCAGCGTTCCCCCGAAGTCGAACAGCACAGCAGCCGGTTCGTGCGCGATCAAGAAAGCCGCTCTTGACGATGTATATGGTGGAGGCGGTGGGAATTGAACCCACGTCCGGAAACCCTCAGCCGCAGGCGTCTACGTCGATAGCCGACCTACGCTACTGCTTCTCGCTACGCGGCACTCCGATCGGCAGGATCACCGCGCGGCCAGCCTCAAAAGTCTCGCCCCTCCCCTGAGGCCAGGTTTGGAGCCAGCCACCAGAATATGACGTCCGTTCCCGGTCCCTGATGGCTCGAGCCGGCGGACGCTGACGGGTGTTAGGCCGCCAGAGCTAGCTGTGTGTTGGCAGCTATACCATTCTCTCTATTTAACGAGGGGAGAGAAACCTCGAGACGCAGCCTGGACCTCACTGATCCCCGTCGAAACCTGTCGCCCCCCCAACCATGTGATTTTTTTAAAGTATACCACGCGCTACCACGCACCGCGTCGAGCGCCCCGGGCCGCCTTGTCCATCTCCCGCCGGACTTCCCGCTCTCGCAGTGTCGAGCGCTTGTCGTGGAGCTTCTTGCCCCGCGCCAGGCCGAGCTCGACCTTGGCCCGGCCATCCTTGAAATAGAGGCGCAGGGGGACCATCGTGAGGCCGCGCTCGCTGATCTTGCCGGAAAGGCGTGAGATCTCGCGTTTATGAAGGAGGAGCTTTCGATCCCGCTCGGGGTCGTGGTTCGCGTCGGTGCCGTGGCTGTACGGGCTGATATGGCAGCCGAGGAGCCAGCCCTCCCCGTTCCGGACGGACGCGTAGCTATCCTTGAAGTTCACCAGACCTGCCCGGAGCGACTTGACCTCGGTGCCGCGAAGCACCAGCCCCGCCTCGACCGTCTCGAGGATCTCGTACTCGTACCGGGCCCGCCGGTTCGTCGCGATCGGGCGGTCTCCGCCTTCCTTGGCTTGACTTGCCATGTCCGAAAGGTATTATGACTCACGCTTTTCAGGCCGAAGTGGCGGAATTGGCAGACGCGCCAGATTCAGGGTCTGGTGCCCGCAAGGGTGTCGGGGTTCGAGTCCCCGCTTCGGCACCAAAACATCCTGGGTAGTTACCGCGACGCTCCTCTCGACGCACTCCGAAGCGCGGGCGCTCGAGCCCGCGCCGCCTCGCAGTAGACGCTCATCCCGGCGCAGCCGTAACGGCAGCTTCCACGACCGCGGCGTCAGACCCCAGGCGCATGGCGCGACACCAATCGCGCAACGTGGTGAAGTCGTCGCGTCGAAGATGCCCCACGTGCTTGCCGCCTTCTATTAGGGGTTTGTCGTCTCGGGCTTTTTCCAGCGCAGAGACGATGTTCTCAGGGAGCCTCGGTAGCGGCCTTGTCGTCGGTGTGGGGCTGTTCGGCTCGACGTCGCCATGTATTACGCGGGCCAGGGCCTCCCCAAGCACGAACTCGCTGGCCGGTTCTGGCAGGCTCGACACGCGATCAAGAATTCGCTTTATCGTTGCAATCGGCAGGGTCACAACCATCGGCGACTAGGCCTCTTTTTCTTGCGACCAGACTGGACGGCGCCCACGCTCCTGCGGGTATTGGCTCGCTGGAGGTGAGGCCGCCTGGGCCTGCTTGATGCGTGGGCGTCCAGCCCGAGCGGAGTCTACACCTGCTCACCCACAGCAGTCCTGTCGAGGTGGCACGCTCGTGACTCCATGCCTTCCAGATCGACGGGTCCATCCTTCTTGTTCGTACGCGCTTCCTGAGAAGCGGCGGATATTGCTGCCGGGCGATGGGCTCATGTGGGCCACGCCCATCGATCGGTCTGGCACATGGAGTGCTGAAAACAGGGCTGAGACCGATGACTCCCACAACCTGCTCGGTCACGTTGCTGAGGCCCGGGGGTGGGCCCCCCTGGTCAGCCGTGGACATTGTCGGCGCGGTTCCGATTGCCCTGACCGCGGGATTTGAAGCCAGAGCGGAGGCCCGTGTTCGCCAGGTGGCCTGGGACCTCGCAGAGCGCTGGTCTTCACTCCTGCCGGTCGAGGCCACCTGTACGATTCGCTCGAGCGCTCGCCCCCGGCCTCACACGCAAGCCGGCGTTGTCCTTGTCGACCGGCGCTTCCCGATCTGGCTCGTCGTGCTGGATGAGTGTGTTGTCCTGTCGGTCGAGACCGCGCTGCTGCACGGGCGAGTACGTGATCGCTTCAAGGCGGCCCGCGCTTATCTCGAACGTCTCGTCGACCTCGGGTATGCCCTCATGGTGGATCCGCGGACCGAAGAGGTGGCCGATGCGGTGGACCGCTTGCCCTTCCTCGTTGCGGATCTGGCCCGAGGCGGAGCCACCGGGCGTTTTGAATCTCTGAAGCGCGATTTCCGTCTCGGGTTCGTCGCCGCGGCGCTCGCCGTCATGGCGCTCGATCAGATCGGCAACGTGGCTCGTTCCGTGCCGCGCAGCTTTCTGACGAGTGTGGTAAACGGGCTCGCCCTCGGCACGGTGCTCGCCGGTCTCCAGCATTTCTACGCCCGTCGCGTGCTCCGCGAGCGCCTGGATCAGATCCGCCGGGCGCTCCTGGGGGACGATCCGGTTGCGGGTGAGCGGCGGTATTCGCTTGCCCGATGGTGGGTCTGGCTCCAGGGTGGCTCGACCGCCTTCATCGGCGTCCTGGCCGTCGCCTCGTTGGCCGCCCAGGTCCCGCTCGGGATCATCGTGTTCGGCGGGGTCTTCCTCGGCGGCGTCGCGTCGATCGTTCTCGGGCGCCGCGCCTTCGTCGTTCTCGACGACCACGGGATCGAGGGCCTCGGCCTGCGAGGTCGTGTCCGGATCGCGTACTGCGATGTGGAGGATGCGCGGGAGCAAGTCTTCACCGATTTCTTGGTGCTGACGACGAGCGAGAAGCGGATCTGGATCTCGAAACATCTTCATCGATACGGAGAGCTGGCCGAGATTCTCGCGGCGCGTCTTCATCGCCGCGACACCGCGCCGTCCACTTCCGACGTGGAGGCGGCCGCGCTGACGCGGCTCCGCGCCCGCCTCGACGACGTCCGGCGCAGGCATGCGTTCGGCCTGGAGCGCGACATCGCACGGTCTCCGCTCTGGATGGTGCTGCGGGCCCGGCGGCATCCCTTGCGACGGCAATACCGGCAGCAACGTCATCTCTTGCGGCACGGCTCGGTAGTCTGGGGCTACGTGATGGTCGCTCACGACAGCTTGTTCGAGGCGCCACTGGACCAGCCTCTCCTTGACGCTCCGGCGGTTGTGGTCTTCGACCCGGCCGGCGGCGACATCGCCGACCTGCTCGAGTCGCCGAGCGGGTCGCCTCAGCCGTTTTCAACCCGGACCCAGCGTCGTCTCATGTCGCTTCCCTCGTGGCCTGGTTCAACGGGGGCACGGACAGCCCCCTCAGCACAGCCGTTCCTTGCGACTTGTCGGATGGCCGGCCGATGCGTTGCTCGCGGCTGATGGTCGTGCGAAAGCATCTCCCACTTCGGTGCCTGAGATCGCCCTGGATCCCGCTTCTGGTGGATCCCGGCGCCTGCGACTGCTGCATCGTCGTTCCACGCCGGTATTGGGACGCGGCGACCCGTCGCGCCTGGCAGACTGGAGCTGCTCCAGCAGCGCAGTCCGCCAAAGTCTGACGGCCGTTATCACTTCGCCGGAGCTCTCGCCAGCAGTCGAAGTGCGTGGAAAGACTGAAGACCGGCCTCCCTTTCAGGGTTCCAGTCCCCAGTCACGAGAATTTTTTCGCCCGTCACACCAACCTCCTGCGTCAGCTCGCGCGGTGTCTACCGTGTATGGTGGCAGCCGATTTCGGCGCCGCCGCGTCGTTTGAAAGGCCGCGATTTATTTGGCAATTTCGGTGGTTGTTTTTTTTCGGATTCTCTCCGCGCCGTGAGACGTTGAATTTCAGGAGGAACACATGAACCGACTCATGGTGCGTGTCGACAGGGCAGGGGCCGGGCAACAGGTGTCGCGCTGGAAGAAGCGCATGGATCAGACGATCCGTCGAGCCGTCAAGGCGAGCCGCCGGGCGATCCATATGTCGAACAACGGATCGTCCTTCAAGGCCGTTCGCATGGCGACGAAGATGAAGCGCGAGGTGCTCAAGGCCGCTGCGGCTCTGTAACGTGTCGGAGGAGTCCGGTTTGCGTGGGCCGGGAACAACCTTCCCGGCCCATTTCATCTAGCCCGACCCGAGTCGCTCAGGACGCCGCGGTCCCCAGGAGCCAGCCCACCAGGAACGTGAGGCCGGCCGCGAGCGAGACCACGAAGACCTGCCGCATTGCCGACCAGAGCACGTGGCGACGTGTCTGCCAGCCGAGCACGCCGCCGATGGTGGCCGCCGCGGCCAAGCGAGCACGAACGACACCGGCGCGACCCTGGGCCCGGTCGCGATGAGCCAGGGCGCGAGCGGCACGAAGGCTCCGGCGGCGAACGTCACGAGCGAGGAGAGCGCTGAGGCCCACGGCGAGCCCAGCTCGGCCGGGTTCACTCCCAGTACCGCCCGCGAGTAGATACCGAGCGCCCGTTCCGGATCGCGAGAGGCCTGACGGCAGATGGCTTCGGCGGCCTTCGGGTCGATGCCGTCACGGAGCAGGACCTCGCGCAGGATAGCCGCCTCCCGCGCGGGGTTTCGCGCGATGGCCTCCCGCTCCTCGGTGAGCAGCCGTTCGAGCAGCTCGACCTGAGCGCGCATCGAAATGTACTCTCCGACCGCCATCGAGCAGGCGCCCGCCACCAGACTGGCCAGCCCGGCGAGGCGCACGACCGAGGGGTCGGCCGACGCGCCCACCACGCCGAGAATCAGGGCGATGTTCGTGACCAGGCCGTCGTTGATGCCGAGTACCGCTGCGCGCGCCGTGCCGCTCTAGACGCTGACGGCGAGCTCGACCTGCTCGGCCACACCTTCGACGCTCGGCGCGCCGCTGGCGCCGGTGGCACCGGCGTCGCTCGATTGTGGATTCGCGCGGTCCATGTCGTTCCTCCGGGCGTTCGCGTTGCGCCGCGTCAGAGCGAAACGGTCGCGCCGAGTCGCGCTGATTGCGCGGCCGCCTCGACCACGGCGAGAGCCCGCACCCCGTCGGCTGCGGGAACGGGGTTCGCGGCGCGGCCGGCGCACGCGTCGAGGAACGCCTGCAGCTCGAGTCGAAGCGGCTCGTCGCGTCGCGTCGGCAGCTCTTCCTTCCCGGTCTCCACGGCCTCCCACGCGTCGCCGCGCTTGAGGTGCGTGCCGAGGTGAAGGGTCACGACGGAGCTGCCGTAGTCGGCCACGAGCGCGCCGCGCTCGCCGACGATCACGCAGTCCCGCCAGGTTCCGGGGACGAAGTAGTTCGCCTCGACGATCGCGGGAATGTCGCCGTAGTGCACCACCGCCAGCGACAGATCGTCGAGCCCGCGGCCCAGAAAATCGCGCTGCATCGCGCTGACCCCGGTCGCCTCGCGGCCCAGGAGGTACGCGAAGAGATCGATGTAGTGGATCGCGTCCGTCTGGGTGACGCCGACGTCGGCGCGCGGGCGCTTGAAACCGGCGAACCGCCCGGCCGCGTAGCGGACGCGGCCGATGCGACCGCTCTCGAGGGCATCGCGCAGCGTCGCCGTCACCGGGTGGAAGCGGAAGATGTGGCCGACTTGCACGAGCCGTCCCGCGGACGCGGCCGCGGCTTCCAGCTCGCGCCCCTCGGCGGCCGTCCGCGCGAGCGGCTTTTCGACGAAGCAATGCAGGCCGGCGGCCAGGCACTCGCGCGCGACCGCGTGATGGCTGTCCGCCGACGTGACGATGTCGGCGGCGTCGACGTGGGAGAGCGCCTCGCGGTAATCGGCGAGCGCGCGGCGTGGCTCCAGGCCGTGACGGACCGCCCACTCCCGTCGCGCCGCCGACACGTCGGCCGCCCAGAGGGTGACCCCGAGCTCGCCCAGCACGCGCAGGTGCTTCTCGCCCCAACGGCCGAGGCCGACCAGCAGAATGTTCACCGCGGGGGGCTCAGTCGCGGGCGACGAGGTCGCCGCCCACGTCCTCGACGACCTCATACCGGAGGAGCCGGGCGTTCATCCAGCGGATGGCCAGGAGGTCCGCGAAGGCGACGGACGCGCGGTTCAGGACACCGTACTTCGACCGGCCGAAGCGCCGCGGCCGGTGGCTCACCGGCACCTCGATCACGCGGTAGCCCCGCATCTTCAGGAGCGTCGGGATGAAGCGGTGAAAGCCGCGATAGAGCACGAGCCCCCGCAGGCATTCCCGCCGGAAGGCGCGGAAGGTGCACCCGCTGTCGTGGATCGCTTCGTGGGACACCCAGTTGCGGAATCGATTCGCGATCCTCGACGAGACGCGCCGCACGAGACCGTCGCCCTGCGCGCGCTGGACGCGCCAGCCGGTCGCCGCGTCCCAGTGGTCGAGGTGCGAGAGCAGCGTGGGGATGTCGCGCGGGTCGTTCTGGAGGTCGGCGTCCATCACCACGATGCGCCGCCCGCGCGCCGCCTTGAATCCGGCGTCGGTTGCCGCCGTCTCGCCGCCGTTTTCCTTGAGCCGCACGAGCCGCACGCGCGGATCGGCCTCCCGGAAGCCGCGAACGACCTCGGCGCTGCGATCGCGGCTCCCGTCGTCCACGAAGATGATCTCGAAGGCGAGCCCGAGGCGCTCGAGAACCCCGCGCAGCTCGGCCCAGAGCGGCGGGAGGCTTTCTTCCTCGTCGTAGACGGGGACGACGATCGAGAGGTCAGTCACCCGGCTCCCCCGTCGAGACGCGCCGGGCCGTGCCCTTCCACTCGGCGACGAGCGTCTGCGGGAGATTGAGCCGATCCAGCACCCGGGCGACCGTGTGGTTCACGATGTCGTCCAGGTCCTTCGGCCGGTTGTAGAAGGCGGGCATCGGCGGCAGCACCACCGCCCCCATCTCCGCCAGGGCGACCATGCACTTGAGGTGTCCGACGTGCAGCGGCGTCTCGCGCACGAGCAAGATGAGCGGCCGGCCTTCCTTCAGCGTCACGTCCGCCGCCCGCGCGATCAGCGAATCGGTGTGGCACGAGGCGATGGCGCCGGCCGTCTTGATCGAGCACGGCGCGATCACCATTCCGGCGGTCCGAAAGGACCCGGAGGCGATCGAGGCGCCGATGTCTCGGATGTCGTAGTGGTGGGCGGCGAGCGCCTCGACGTCGCCCACCGTGAACGCCGTCTCCTCGACGATCGTGCGCTTGCCCGGCGCCGAGATGACCAGGTGAGTCTGCACGTCGGCGTTCCCGCGCAGAATCTCGAGCAGCCGGATGCCGTAGATAGATCCGGTGGCGCCCGTGATCCCGACGACGAGTCGCTTCAGAGACGGAACCTCTTGCGGAAGACTTCGCCGCGGGTCTTCTCGTAGAGCACCTCCCACTCGTGGCTGCCCTCGGGCATCGGGCGCGAGTAGGAGCCGAGGATCTTGCGGACTTCTCCGTCGATCGAGTCGGCCAGCTTCGACTCCTCGGTCAGCGCGCGGATGACCTCGGTCCTCAGATCATCGGGCACCTTGACGTTCACGCCCGCCGTCGTGCCGAGCTCCTTCACGATGCGGTCGGCGAGGTGGAAGATGCGCTCGCGGCTCATCCGCATCAGAGGATGAACCCCCGCTCGCGCGCGAGCTTCTCCCTGACCTTGCCGAGGAGCTGCCGGTAGTCGGCCGCCGAGTCCTTGATCTGCTTGGCGTGATCCATGAGCAGCTTGCGCGCGTCAGCGTCGAGCTGATCCTCGGCGGTGAGGTCGCCGAGCACGACGTGGCGAATCGCCGCACGCGCGGCGTTCTCGTCTTTGATCTCGGCGATCTTCCGCGTCGTCAGGCGTTTGACCACAGCGTCCGCCATACGATCGGCAACCGCTGTGTGGCGAGACATACGCCGCTTACCCTACACGCGGCCGACTCGGAGTGTCAAGGAAGCGACCCGGCGATGCGGGGAGAACCACGGTGACGCGCGTTCCGAGGGTCGGCGCGCTCTCGACCTCGACCGCGCCGCCGTGCGCCTCGACAAGCGCTTTCACGACCGCGAGCCCGATGCCGGTGCCGCGCGCGGCGCCGGCGGCATCGGGCACCCGATAGTACGGCTCGAAGATCCGGCCGAGCGCCTCCGCCGGAATGCCGCGCCCGGAATCCGAGACGTCGATCGCGACCCCCCCGGCGAGCGCTCGCGCGCCGACTCGCACCATGCTGCCCGCCGGCGAATACTTGATCGCATTGGAGATCAGGTTGGTGAGGACGCGCTCGAGCGCATCCGGATCCGCGTCGACTCTGGGCAGCGCCGGCTCACACGCGATCGCAATCGGGTGGGTCGCGGTTCCCTGCCGGAAGAGGTCGACGGCGGCCACGACCGTCGGCTCCACCGCCAGCGGAATTCGGCACAACGCCGGTTCGAGCCCGCGCTCGATCCGCGACAGGTCGAGCAGATCGCTGACGATCCGGCCGAGCCGCCTGGCCTCTCGGCGCATGATGGTGCCGAGCCGATTCACCTCGTCCGGAGGCAATTGCCGCACCGCCAGAAGCTCGCTGAAGCCCTGGAGCGCGGTCAGGGGCGTCCGGAGCTCGTGCGAGGCGATCGCGACGAACGCCGACTTCGCACGATCGAGCTCCTCGAGCTCTCGGCGCGCGGCGCTCACCTTGTCGGCCAGCTCCGCCGCGAAGTGGCGCTGCCGTGACGCGAGCCGCGCGTTTTCCAGCGCGAGGCCCATCTGCGCACCCAGGGCCTCCAGCGCCGCGCGTTCATCGACCGAGATCTCGCCCTTTCGCTCGACCGCGAGCACGCCGATGGTCTGTCCGCCCGCGACGAGCGGCGCGGCGAACACCCGGCGTGAGAGGACGCCGCGACCACGCGGGCGGACCAGCTCGGCGGCGCCGGTTTCCAGAACCCGGGCGGCGAGGGACCCCGCCGCCATCCCGTCCCCTCCCGCGATCACGAGGCCGGTGTCGTCGCGCGCAACGAGGACGAGGGCGTCGACGCTCAGGCGGCCGGCGAGCGTGGAGCGCAGCCGCGCCAGCGCGACGTCGAGCGTCACCTCGTCGGCGAGTGTTCGCTGAAGGGCGGCCAGGAGCTCGTAGCGGCGCCGGTGACGCACGGCGCGCGTTCTGAGCGTACCGCTCAGCGTGCCCACCAGCGCCAGCATCACGAACGTGACCAGCCCTTCCAGCGCGCCGGCGGTGAGGCCTGCGCGCTCGATCTCGGGAAGGACGAACGGCGCGTCGAGCAGCACCGCCGCGCCGGCGGCGAGCGGTCCCCCCGGCGCGCCGAATCTCAGCGCGGCCACGACGACCGGCAGGAAGTACGCGTGGCGAAATAGCGAGGCCGCCCCGGCGCCATCGAGCGCGATCAGCGCGGTGACGACCGCGAGCGAGCCCGCCACCAGGATCATCCCGTTGCGAGGGTGCGGTAGGCCGCGAAGAAGACGAGCGCGCCGAGGAATCCAGGTAGCAGGCTCTCCGACCACCGGAAAAGCCAGCAGTTGAGCGCGCCGAGCAGCGCCAGATAGAAGACCGCGCCGACGACGAGCCCGGCGCTCTTCGGCAGCAGCGGATCGGCGAGGTATCGGACGATGTAGGCGATCGTCGAGCCGGTCGCGGCAGTGGCGAAGGACCAGCGCCCCAGAGCTCGATTGAAGAGCGCGCCGCGAAAGAAGCACTCGGCCGCGAGCACGTTGGCGCCGACGTCGTAGCCGATCGCGCCCAGCACCTCCGCCGGGTGGTCGAGCCTCGCGTGAAGACCGAAGGTCCGCGACGCCGAGACCAGAAGATGGGCCCCGAGCAGTGCGCCGACGGCGGCGCCCGCCAGCGCCGCTCGCAGAGGCACGGGCGTGCCGAGCCCGAGGTCGGCGAGCCGGCCCTGCCCGGCCAGCCACGCAACCCACAGAATCGGCGCGAGATACGCGAGGGGCCCGAAGGGGCTGTACGCCGCGGCCCAGGCCGCCAGACCGAGCCATACGACCGCCAGCACACCGGACGCCGAGGGCACGCGCGCCCACGCGAGCGCGGTGGCGAGCAGGGCTCCGTGACCGGCCGTCACGCCGGCGACGCCAAGCGCGGACGGCGGCAGCACGCCACGCTCGACCAGCGCCCAGGTCGCCGCCGCGCCGGTGGCGAGGACCGCGAGCAACGGCAGCGGCGTGTCAGCGAAGAGGCGGGCGGCCCGTGGCTGACTGGACTGGTCGAGCGCCCACATCGGGCCCGGTCGTCGAGAGGGTCTGGATGAGGTCGACGAACGCGACGACGGCGTCCTCGTCGAGGGTCCGCCCGGCGGCCTCTCCGAGGCGAGCGATGACCGTCGCGTGAGGCAGCGCTGCGCGATAGGGTCGGCTCGACGTCAGCGCATCGTAGACATCCGCCACGGCGATGATCCGTGAGCCGATCGGGATCTCGTCGCCGACGAGCCCGTCCGGGTAGCCCGAGCCGTCGCAGCGCTCGTGATGGTGGCGGATCATCAAGGCGCCGGCGGCGAAGAAATCGAACGGCGCCACGATCTGCGCGCCGATCAACGGATGGTTCCGCATGACCATCCATTCTTCGTTCTCGAGCGGGCCGGGCTTGCGCAGCACCGCCTCGGGGATACCGATCTTGCCGATGTCGTGGAGGAGCCCCGCCCGGCCGATCATGTCGATGTCGGCGGGCGCAAGCCCGAGCGCGGCCGCGACGCCGCGGCTCCAGGCGCCGACCCGCTCGGAATGCCCCTTCGTGTACGCGTCCTTCGCCTCGAGAGCGTTCGCCAGCCCGAGCAGCGACTGGTAGATGGCGCGCTGCACCTGCTGGTAGAGGCGCCGCACGTCCTCGGCGTAGCGGAGCGTCTGCTGGTACGCCGCGTTGAGCCGCCGATAGGCAACCGTCAGCTCGTCGCCGGAGCCGGCGTCTATCCGCGCTGCCATACGGGAACGTGCGGCGCGACGCTCTCGACCAGCGAGATCAGCCGCACCGGGGAGAAGGGTTTGGTCAGGTAGTGATTCGCACCGGCCGTCAGGCCACGCGCCACGTCCGACTCCTGCGCGGCGGCCGTCAGCATGACGATCTTGGTGCCGACGAACCGCGGGTCTTGCCGGAGCCGCGCGCAGACTTCGAATCCGCTGATGTCCGGGAGGTGCACGTCGAGGAAGATCAGATCGGGGAGCAGCGCCTCGGCTTGCGCGAGCGCCGTCTCGCCGTCGCGCGCTTCGCTCACGCTGATGCGCCCGTCCTCGAGCGTGAGGCGGACGAGATCGACCACGTGCGGCTCGTCGTCGGCGATGAGGATCGTCAGCATGGCTTCCCTCAGGGGCAAGCGCGATGCCAGACGAATCGCGCCGGAATGGCGCGCGTTCAGCGGGGAGAATCTCGCGGCCGCCCAGCGATGCGGGCGGTGTGCCCACGTCGCCGGGCAGCCGGCGGACCCTACTTCACCTCGACGCTCCCCTTCATGCCCGGATGCAAGCCGCAGGCGTACTCGTAGACGCCGGGCGCGGCGAAGGCCTGCGTGTGGCTCTGTCCCTTGAGGAGGACCGCCGACCGCTCCTGGCTCGCCGCAAGCGTGACCTGGTGGGGCGAGTCATCGCCGTTGGTCCACGTCACGTACTGCCCGGGCCCGATCGTGAGCTTGGCCGGGCCGAAGGCGAAGCCGGCGATCCCCACGTCGCCCGGCCCCGCCTTCATCGCGACGGCGGCGCCCGGGGCCTGGCCGGCGAGCCGGGCCAGCGAGATCACGTAGTCCTGCTTGGCGTGCGGCTTGTGGCACTGGAAGCACGCCTTGTAGTTCGCCTTGTCATTGAACTTCAGATCCGCGGTGAATGCCGAGTACTCCCACTCGCCGTTCCGGATGTCGTCCGGGTAATCGGTGCCCCAGCCCGTGCGCTTCTCCATGACCGTGACGCCGACGAGGTCGCCCTTCATGAACCGCCCGTTCGCGTCCTTCAGGGGGTTGCCGGCGGCGTCCACCTGGGCCTTGTACTGGACCAGCGTGAGTACCGTACCGCTCGGGATCGGCTTGCCCTCGCGAACCGCCTTGACGGCATCGGCGGTGCCGTACAGCTCGCGGTACTGCTTGTTGTCGTAGCGGTCGACCGTGGCGTAGAGCACGTCGTCCTTGTACTTCGTCGGAAACGCGATCTTGTCGGGCCCGGCGCTGCCGGGTACCGAGGCCATGGTGAGAGTGAGCGAGGCCAGGATGAACGTGATCGACCAGCGTTTTCTCATAGCGCCTCCCGGAGAGATGGTCGTTATCAGGGCTACGTCTGGGAGTCGTGAATCGGATGTCTGACTTCTGGCTCGGCGGGAAAAACTAGCCGACCCGGCCCGCGGTCATGAGCCGCACCACCGCCCGCGCGAGCGCCGCCAGCGCCCGCGTGTAGTCGAGTTCCTCATCGGTCCGGCCCGCCAGCCGGCGCTCGGCGCGTTCGCGAGCGCGCTCGGCACGGGCCCGATCGATCTCCTCGGGCCGCTCGGCGGTGTCGGCGAGCACGATCACTTTGTCGTTCCGGACCTCGGCGAAACCGCCCGACACCGCCAGGTATCGCTCGTCGCGCCCGACACGATACATGAGCTCGCCGATACCAACGGTGGTCAGGAACGGCGCGTGGCCGGGCAGCACGCCGAAGTATCCCTGACTGCCCGGAATGACGACCTCGTCGACCGACTCGGTCACGGCCAGTCTGGTCGGCGTGGCGATCTCGAGCGTGAGGCGATCCGCCACGCTAGCTGCCCGCGGCGAGCTTCTTGGCCTTGTCCATCACCTCGCCGACGTCGCCGACCATGTAGAAGGCCTGCTCGGGCAGCTCGTCGTGCTTGCCGTCGACGACTTCGCGGAAGCTCTTGACGGTGTCGGCGAGCTTGACGTACCGCCCGGGCGAGCCGGTGAACTGCTCGGCGACGGAGAAGGGCTGCGACAGGAATCGCTGGATCTTGCGGGCGCGGGCGACGGCCAGCTTGTCCTCGTCCGAGAGCTCTTCCATGCCCAGGATCGCGATGATGTCCTGCAGGTCCTTGTACCGCTGCAGGATCAGCTGCACGTCGCGGGCGGTCCGGTAGTGCTCCGCACCGAGGACGTTTGGATCGAGGATCCGCGAGGTCGAGGCGAGCGGGTCGACGGCCGGATAAATTCCGAGCTCGGTGAGCGGGCGTGACAGCACGGTGGTCGCGTCCAGGTGGGCGAAGGCGGTGGCCGGCGCCGGATCGGTGATGTCGTCGGCGGGCACGTAGATCGCCTGCACCGACGTGACCGAGCCCTTCTTCGTCGACGTGATGCGCTCCTGCAGCTGCCCCATCTCGGTCCCCAGCGTGGGCTGATAGCCGACCGCCGACGGCATGCGGCCGAGCAGGGCCGAGACCTCGGATCCAGCCTGCGTGAATCTGAAGATGTTGTCGATGAACAGCAGGACGTCCTTGCCTTCCTCGTCGCGGAAATATTCGGCCGCGGTGAGGCCGGTGAGGCCGACGCGCAGCCGCGAGCCGGGCGGCTCGGTCATCTGGCCGAAGATGAGCGCGGTCTTCTCGAGGACGCCCGACTCCTTCATCTCGTGATAGAGGTCGTTGCCCTCCCGGGTGCGCTCGCCGACGCCGGCGAACACGGAAATGCCGCCGTGCTGCTTGGCGATGTTGTTGATCAGCTCCTGAATCAGAACGGTCTTCCCGACTCCCGCGCCACCGAACAGGCCGGTCTTCCCGCCCTTGGTATACGGCTCCAGCAAGTCGATGACCTTGATGCCTGTCTCGAACATCTCGACCTTCGTCGACTGATCCTCGAACGGCGGCGCCGCGCGGTGAATCGGATACATCTTCTTCGCGTGGATGGCCGGGCCCTTGTCCACCGGCTCGCCGACCACGTTGAGGATCCGGCCGAGCGTCTCCGGCCCGACCGGGATCGAGATGGGCGCGCCCGTATCTTCCACAGTCATCCCGCGCCTGAGACCGTCGGTCGCGGCCATGGCGATCGTCCGCACCTGGCTCTCGCCCAGGTGTTGGGCCACCTCCAGCGTCAGCTTCTGCGAATAGGCGAAAACGTCCTTGTTCTCGACGCCCTGGACCAGGAGCGCGTTGTAAATGGCCGGCAACCGGCCCGGCTCGAACTCCACGTCGACGACCGGCCCGATGACCTGAACGATCTTGCCCGTGCTCATGCCTCCGCTCCTTCGTTCATGGGCTCGCCTCGGCCGCGGACGGCCTCAGCCCTCACTCCCCTGCTTGAGGGCCTCGGCGCCGCCCACGATGTCGAGCAGCTCCTTGGTGATCTTCTCCTGGCGGGCCTTGTTGAACTGGATCGTCAAGACGTCGATCATCTCTTTCGCGTTCTTCGTCGCGGCTTCCATTGCCGTCATGCGCGCGCCGTACTCCCCGGCCAGCGACTCCATGAGGGCCCGGAAGACCTGGGTCCGCACGTGCCGCGGCAGCAGCTCGTCGAGGATCGCCCTCGGATTCGGCTCGTAGAGATAGTCGACCGATGCGGCGTCCGCCTCGCCCTCGGTCTTGCGCGGAATGGGCAGGAGCTGTTCGCGGACCGGCCGCTGGACAGCGACGGACCGGAACTCGTTGTAGACAAGATGCACTTCGTCCACTTCGTGGTCGAGGTACTGCTGCATGAAATAGTCGGCGAGCTCGCTCGCGTGGGAATAGGCCAGCCGGTCCCAGAAGCCGACCAGGTCGCGCTTGATCGTCCACTGACGCCGCCGGTAGAAATCACGCGCCTTGCGCCCCACCACCACCAGCGTGACCTCGGCGACGTTCGACTGGCGCACGAGCTCGAGGGCGCGGCGGATCACGTTGGAGTTGAACGCGCCGGCCAGCCCCTTGTCCGCCGTGATGATCACGATCTGCCGGCGCGGTCCCTCGCGCTGCTCGAGGAGCGGGTGCGGCGCCCCGTCGCTGCCGGCCGCCGACACCAGATTGCCGAGCAGCTCGCCCATCTTGCCGGCGTAGGGGCGCGCCGCCACGATGCGCTCCTGCGCCCGGCGCAGCTTCGCCGCGGCGACCAGCTTCATCGCGCGCGTGATCTTCTGCGTGGACTGGACGGAGCGGATCCGTCGCTGGATATCGCGAAGGGTCGCCATGGGCCGGGATCAGGCCGCCTTGATGCCCTTGGCGGCGACGAACTCCGTCTTGGCGTCGGTGACGGCCTTCGTCAGTGTCTCCCGCAGCGCGTCCGAGAGCTCTTTCCGATCGCGAATCTCGGTGAGCACCAGCGGGGTGCGCCGCTCGAGCCAGGCGTGGAAGAACGTCTCGAACTCACGGACGGAGTCCACCGGCAGGTCGTCGAGCATCCCCTGCGTGCCCGCGTAAATACTGACAACCTGCTTCTCGACCGACAGCGGCTGGTACTGCCCCTGCTTGAGTAGCTCCACCATCCGCTGACCGCGGGCCAGCTGGGCCTGGGTGGCGCGATCGAGGTCGGAGCCGAACTGCGCGAACGCCGCCAGCTCGCGGAACTGCGCGAGGTCGAGCCGCAGCTTGCCGGCGACCTGGCGCATCGCCCGCACCTGCGCGGAGCCGCCCACGCGCGAGACGGACAGACCGACGTTCACCGCCGGCCGGATACCGCCGTAGAAGAGATCGGACTCCAGATAGATCTGACCGTCGGTGATCGAGATGACGTTGGTCGGGATGTAGGCGGACACGTCGCCGAGCTGGGTCTCGATGATCGGCAGCGCCGTGAGCGAGCCGCCGCCGAGCTCGTCGTTGAGCTTCGCCGCGCGCTCGAGCAGCCGCGAGTGGAGATAGAAGACGTCACCGGGATACGCCTCGCGCCCGGGCGGGCGCCGCAGCAACAGCGACAGCTGCCGGTACGCGGTCGCGTGCTTGGACAGATCGTCGTAGATGCAGAGCGCGTGACGCTTCGTGTCGCGGAAATACTCCCCCATCGTGACGCCCGTGTACGGCGCGATGTACTGCAGCGGCGCCGGCTCGGACGCGGAGGCCACGACCACCGTCGTGTACTTCATCGCGCCGGCGTCCTCCAGGATCTTCACCACCTGCGCGATCGTCGAGCGCTTCTGACCGATCGCCACGTAGAAACAGAAGACGTCCTGGCCCTTCTGGTTGATGATCGTGTCGACGCCGATCGCCGTCTTGCCCGTCCCGCGGTCACCGATGATGAGCTCGCGCTGCCCGCGCCCGATCGGGATCATCGCGTCGATCGCCTTGAGCCCGGTCTGCAGCGGCTCCTTGACCGAGCGGCGGTCGACGACCCCCGGCGCGTAGCGCTCGATCGGCCGGAACTCCTTGGCGCTGATGGGGCCCTTGCCGTCGATCGGCTCGCCGAGCGCGTTCACCACGCGACCCACGAGCGCCTCGCCGACCGGCACCTGCGCGATGCGGTTGGTCCGCTTGACGATGTCGCCTTCCTTGATGAGCCTGTCGTCGCCTAGGAGCACCGCGCCGACCTGATCCTGCTCGAGGTTCAAGACCATGCCCACGACGTCGCCCGGAAACGCGAGCAGCTCGCCCGCCATCGCATTCTCGAGCCCGTGCACGCGCGCGATGCCGTCGCCGACCTCGATGACGCGGCCGACTTCCTGCAGGTCGACCTCCGCCTCGTAGCCCGCCAGCTGGCGCTTGATGATTTCGCTGATCTCTCCGGCCCTGATCATCCCGTTCTCCTCCTCTACCCGTGCTCGAGTCGGTCTCGCAGCCGCGCGAGCTGACCGTCCAGGCTTCCGTCGACGAGCAAACTTCCGACCTCGGCCACGAATCCGCCCAGGAGCTCGCGATCGGCGACCTCCTCGAGCACCACCTGCTTGCCGCCGAGGACGCGCCCGAGACGACCGGCCAGCGTCGACCGCTCGGCCTCGCTGAGCGGCACCGCGGTGCGGACCCGCGCGCGCACGCGGCCGGCCGCGTCGTCCTCGAGCTCGCGGTACGCGGCGGCGATCGCCTCCAGATGGTCGACACGGCCCTGCGCCGCGACCAGCGCGAGAAAATCACGGGCGAGCGTGGACACCTCGAGCCGCGCGGCGATCTCGCCGGCGGCGGCGCGCTTGGCCGAGGACGCGATCCATGGGCGCGCGAAGAAGGCGCGGAGCTCGGCGTCGCGTCTGAACTGCTCGCCGATGGTGGCGAGATCGCGGGCGATCGCCTCGACCTGATTGCGCTCGCGAGCCAGCTCGAACAGGGCCTTCGCGTACGAGCGGCCGACGCCGGCCGACGCCTTCACCTAGTTGCCGACCTTCGTGATCGCCTCGGCGACGATGCGCCGGTGGTCCTCGTCGCGCAGGCTCCGGCGCACGAGCTTCTCGGCGACCGCGGTGGCGAGGTCGGCGACCTCGCGCCGCAGCTCCTCGCGGGCCCGGCGCACGTCGGCGTCCATCTGCGCCTTCGCGCTCTCGACGAGCCGCTGCGATTCGGCGCGGGCCGCCTCGACCAGGCGCTTGTGCTCCTCGGAGGCTTCCTTCATGGCCTGGGCACGGATCGCCGCCGCCTCGGCGTGCGCCGCGCGAAGCCGCGTCTCGTTCTCCTCCTGCTGCCGCATCGCCTCGGCGCGGGCCGTCTGCGCTTCGTCCAGCGACTTCTGGATCGCCTGCGTTCGCTCCCCCATCTTGGCGAGGAACGGCTTGTAGAGGAGCCGCTTGAGAATGAACAGGAGGATCAGGAAGTTGATGACCTGGACGATCAGCGACTTGTCGAGGCTGATGAGCCCGCCCTCGTGGCCGCCCTCGCCGGCCGCCGCCCACGCCGCGGCCGGGCCGACGAGCGCCAGCGCGACGCCGAGGCATACGAAGACGACGATCCCTCTCAGGTCATGCAGACGCATTCGGCGGTCTCCTCGATCACGAGATGCCAGGCGAAGGTTTGTGAAAACTATCACTCAATCGCGCCCGGTGTCAATCGTCCGGGGCGCTCAGGACGGGTGCGCGATGACCCCGCCCCCGACCACGACGTCGCCGTCGTAGAAGACGACCGACTGGCCCGGGCTGGCCGCCCGCTGCGGCGTATCGAACACCACTTGCGCCCGGTTTCCCTCGAGGGCGCACACGGTCGCCGCGGCCGGGCGATGGCTGTGGCGGATCTTCGCCTCGACCCGCAGCGGTGTCCGCGGCGGCTCGCACGCGATGAAGTTCACCGCCTCGGCCACGACGCGGTCGCTGTCGAGGTCCCTCGCCTCGCCCACCCGGACGGTGTTGCGCTCGGCGTCGAGATCGACGACGTAGAGCGGGCGGCCGGTCGCGAGACCGAGGCCTCGTCGCTGGCCGACCGTGTAGGCCGCGATCCCGGCGTGCGTCCCCACCACGCTTCCCCGGCGGTCGACGATCGCGCCCGGTCGAAACATCTCGGGCGCGCGGCGACGGAGGAATCCGCGGTAGTCGTCGTCCGGCACGAAGCAGATCTCCTGGCTCTCGGGCTTGTCGGCGGTGACCAGGCCGAGGCGACGCGCGTGCGCCCGCACCTCGTCCTTCGTCAAGGCACCGACCGGAAACCGCGCCGCCGCAAGCTGCGCCTGGCTGAGCGGCCAGAGAAAATCGGTCTGGTCCTTGCGCGCGTCCATCGCCCGGAGGAGCAGCTGGCGGCCCGTCACCGGATCACGCCCGAGGCGCGCGTAGTGCCCGGTCGCGACGGCGAGGGCGTCCCACGCGCGCGCGCGCCCGAGGAGCGATCCGAACTTTAGTTCGCTATTACACGCGACGCACGGCACCGGCGTGCGCCCCGCGCCGTATGCGGCGACGAAGCGCCCGATCACCTTTTGTTCGAATTCGTCCTCCATGTTCAGGAGGTAGTGCCGGATCCCGAGCGACCGAGCGACCCGGCGCGCGTCCTCGGTGGCCTCCGTGCCGCAGCAGCTCCCGAACCGGCTCACCGGCTCAGCGCCGGCCGGCGCCGGCGCGACGCGCATGGTGATGCCGACGACGTCGAAGCCCTGCTCGACCAGCAGCGCGGCGGCGACGGAGGAATCGACACCCCCGCTCATTCCGACGACGATGCGTTCCCTCATTGACCCCTTCGTGCGCCCTTCAGTCCCCTCGCTGGCTCTTCAGTGCCGCGCGCCGCACATCTCCGCGAGCCGCTCGAGCTCGACCGGCGTCGCGTACGTGACCTCGATCTTACCGCGGCGCTCGTTGCCGATGATCCGCACGCGCGTCATCAGCCCACGCTGGAGCGCCTCCTCGAGAGCCGCCAGCTCCGCCGAGCGGCGCCGACCCTTTCTCAGGGACAGCCCCGGCGCCGCGGTGCCGGCCTCGGTCGCGCGAATGGAGTCCTCGGTCGCTCGCACCGACCAGTCGTGCGCGAGAATCTCGTCACGCAGCCGGAGCTGCTCGACGACGGTCGTCAGTGCGAGGAGCGCCCGCGCGTGGCCCATCGTGAGCCGCCCGCCGCGCAGGTCGGCCTGGATCTCCTCCGGGAGTCGCAAGAGGCGCAGGGCGTTGGCGATCGACGTGCGGTCCTTGCCGATCCGCTGGGCCAGCTCCTCCTGGGTCCAACCGAACTCGGCGAGGAGCTTCTGGTAGGCCTGCGCGGTCTCGATCGGGTTGAGGTCCTCGCGCAGCAGGTTCTCGACGAGGGCCAGCTCGATGCTTTGCGCGTCGGTCGCATCGCGAACGATCGCCGGAATCCGATCGAGACCCGCCTGCCTGGCGGCGCGCCAGCGCCGCTCGCCGGCAATGAGCTGATACGACCCGGCAACCCGGCGGACGATGATCGGCTGGATGACGCCGGAGGACTTGATCGACGCGGCCAGTTCGTCTAGCGCCGTAAAGTCAAAAACTTTCCTGGGCTGATGCGGGTTCACCTCGATGCTGTCGATCGGCAGATCGAGAAGCGATTCCGCTTCCGAGGGCTCCGAAGCCAGCAGCGCACCGAGACCACGGCCGAGTCCGCGTCTAATGCTCATGGCTCAACACCTCCCGTGTCAGCTCGAGGTAAGCAGTGGAGCCGGTGGACCTGAGATCGTGAAGCATCACCGGCTTGCCGTGGCTCGGCGCCTCCGTCAGACGAATGTTCCGCGGAATGACCGTATCGAAGACCTGCCCGGGAAAGTATCGATTGACCTCTTCGCGGACCTGGAGCGCGAGACTTGTCCTGCCGTCGAACATCGTGAGTACGATGCCCTCGACGTCGAGGCCGAGGTTCAGCCGCTCTCGCACCAGCTTCACCGTCTTGAGGAGGTGAGTCAGACCCTCGAGCGCGTAGAACTCGCACTGGAGCGGGACGAGAACCCGATCGGCGGCAACCAGCGCGTTGATCGTCAGAAGACCGAGCGAGGGCGGACAATCGACGATCACGTAGTCAAACGACGCCAGGACCGGCTCCAGCGCGAGACGGAGCCGGTGCTCGCGCTTGCCGAGGCCGACCAGCTCGATCTCTGCGCCGACCAGGTCGATGTCCGCGGGGAGCAGCCTGAGGCCGCGCAGGGACGTGGGGTGGATAGCCTTCTCGGTCGACTCGCCCCCCAGGAGCACGTGGTAGACCGTGGGGTAGAGGCCAGCCTTGCTGACACCAAGCCCGGTGGTCGCGTTCCCTTGAGGATCGAGGTCGATGAGCAGGGTAGGGCGCTCCGCCAGGGCAAGGCCAGCGGCGAGGTTCACGGCCGTCGTAGTCTTGCCGACCCCGCCCTTCTGGTTGACGACCGCGATGACCTTGCCCATTAGTGTGCGGCCGGCCACGCACCGGAATGTTCCACGTGCAACACCCTATACTCTACTCATGTTGATATCTGGTGCCCCCCGTTCCACGTGCAACACTTTCCACAACAGCCTCCTAAAGGTCAAACTTTTCCGGAAGGCCGAGGCGCCCCCTAGCTCCTGTAGACGGCGAACCGTCGGGTTGATGAGGGTCGGAGCCCGGGAACGACCACCCATTCGCCCAGGGCTAGCGGCCGAGGCCGGGGAGGCCCCGTCGCGATGACCACGCCCTGAGGCGCTAGCAGCCTCGCCGCCAGGGGCATCAACTCGTCGACATCCCCGGCACACCGCATGACCACCGCGTCAACGCCGCCTTGCAGTTCAGGCAGCAGGCTCTCGATGCGGTCGGCCGCAACCCGGGTTCGACCCAGCGCGAGGTCCCTCACGACCGCCGAGAGAAACGAGGCCCGCCGGCGCCGAGACTCGACCAGGATGACCTCGATATCGCTCCGGGCGATCTTGATTGGAACTCCGGGCAAGCCGGCGCCCGACCCGATGTCCACCAGCGATCTAACCGTCGAGGGGAGGAGCCGCAGAAAGAGCAGGCTGTCGAGGAACAAGTGTTCCACGATCCACATCTCGTTCGAGGAGCCGATGAGGCGGTGGCTTCTCTGCCATCTCACCAGTAGGCCGAGATATCGAGAGAACAGGTCCAGCTCATGGGCTGTCAGGGCCCTTCCGAGGATCGATGCGGCCCCCTGCGCCAGAGCCTCCCGCGGTCGCTTCACTTGCCCAGGCAGAAGGCGGAGAAGATCCGATCGAGCACAGCGTCGGCGACATCGACTCCGAGGATCCGCCCGGCCGACGCAAGCGCCCCGTTCAGATCGACGAGGGCGGCCTCGAGCGGAGCGTTCGCCAGCGCTGCCTCGGCCGCTGCCAGCTCCGCGCGGAGCGACTCGAGCAGTTCGATCTGCCGGATTGATGCGACTATCCCACCCTCGTCACCAGAGGCTCCCGCGCGAAGCTCGACCTCACGGATGAGACACTCCCGCAGCGCCTCCATCCCTTCGCCGGTGACAACCGAGACCGGCTGAGCCCCGGGTAGGGCCGCGGCAGCCCGATGGGCCTGAAGATCGCTCTTCGCCCGGACGAGCACACGCGGGCGAGGAGCCGTCTCGCCGAGGACGCGACGATCGGGCTCGACGCTCCCGTCCAGGACCACGAGGAGAAGCTCGCTCTCGTCCATGGCCCGGCGGCTGCGACGGATGCCCTCCGCCTCGATGGCGTCTCGCGGGGTCTCGATGCCCGCTGTGTCGAGAAGTCGAACGGGCACGCCGGCGAGCACGATGGTTCCCTCGACGACGTCGCGAGTCGTACCCGGTACATCGGAGACGATCGCCCGGTCCTGGCCCATGAGGGCGTTCAGGAGGCTCGACTTGCCCGCGTTCGGCGGACCGACGAGAGCGACCGTGAGGCCCCCATGAACCACCCGGCCGTGGCGCGCGGCCTCGAGCCATCGCTCGGACTCGGCACGAAGCCCGCCGACGGCCACCCGGGCCGACCCGACGTCCTGGCCCACGCCTTCCTCGGGAAAGTCGAGCGTGACCTCGAGGCCCGCGATGACGTCGATGAGTCTGGCCTGAAGGTCCCGGACCTGGTCGGAGAAGCCGCCCGCGAGCGCCCGCGCCGCCAGAGCGACTGCGCGATCCGTCCGCGCGCCGATCATCAGCGCCACGGCCTCGGCCTGAGCAAGGTCGAGGCGGCCATTGAGGAAGGCGCGGCGCGTGAACTCGCCGGGCGCCGCCAGGCGCGCGCCGCCGGCGACGAGCCATTGCACGATCATCCGCAGGAGCGCCGGCGATCCGTGGCACGAGAGCTCGACGACGTCCTCTCCGGTATAGGAGCGCGGTGACCGCATGACCGCGCATAGCGCCGTGTCGACGTGCGCGCCGCTCTTGGGATCGACGATGGCGACGCGCCGGAGCGCGTGCGACGGCGACGCCGCGAGCGAGGGCGCGGCGCCGAGCAGGGGAGCGACGATCGCGACCGCGTCGGCGCCACTCACGCGAATGATCCCGATCGCGCTCTCGCCGATCGCCGTCGCGACGGCGACGATCGTGTCGTCGGCGCGCGGGCGCTCAGGCCCGGCTGGCGTCCTTGGCCTCGCGCGTCGCGCGGGAGCGCGCCGGTCGGTCCATGAGCTTCTGCTGCACGATCTGGAGCACGTTGGACACGGTCCAGTACAGGACCAGGCCCGACGGGAGGTTCAAGAACATAAAGGTGAAAACGACTGGCATGAACAGCATCATCTTCGCCTGTCGAGGATCACCCATAGTTGGTGTCAGCTTCTGCTGGACGAACATCGTGATGCCCATGAGGACCGGCAGGACGTAGGTCGGATCGTGCGCCGCCAGGTCGCAGACCCAGAGATCGACGCCGAAGAGCCGCCCGAAGCACAGAAACGCCGCGTTCTGCAGCTCCACCGACACCGACAGGGCGAGATAGAGCGCGTAGAAGATCGGCACCTGCGCGACCATCGGCAGGCAGCCGCCCATCGGATTCACCTTGTGCTTGCGGTAGAGCGCCATCGTCTCGCGCTGGAGCGCCTGCGCATCCTTCTGGTAGCGGCTGCGCAACGCGTTTATCTGCGGCTGGAGCGCCTGCATCGCCTTCATCGACCGCATGCTCTTGACGGTCAGCGGATAGAACAGCACCTTCGAGATCACCGTGAGCAGGATGATCGCGACGCCATAGTTGCCCACGTGCTTGTAGGTCCAGTTCATCAGCCACAGGATCGGGACGCCGATCCAGCGCATCGGCAGTCCGCCCCAGTACCAGGGGATCGGGAAGCCCCCGAAGTTGAGGGTCTCTTCGAGCTTGAGCCCCTCGAGCAGCCGGTACTCTTTGGGCCCCGCGAACACCGTGACCTCGCCCTCCCAGGCCTTGCCCGGGGCGATCTCCGGCGTCGCGCGCACGGCGATCGCGACGCGGCCTGGTGCTCCCTTCCGGCCGTCCTTCGCTTCCTCGGGCTTCTCGACCGCCGTGACGAGCCGGAATCCTCCCGCCTTCGGCATGAGCGCCGCGAGGTACCACACGCTCCCGATGGCGATCCAGTCGCCCTCGCGGTCGAGCTTCGGCGCGTGATCCACGAGGCCCTCGAGCGTGGGGCTCATCCAGTGGGGGGACCGATCGACCGAGCCGCCGACGGACCAGACGACCTCGATCGGGTGCTGCCCCGGAAACTTCTCCGCCGCTCCCGCCCACGAGATGCGCGAGGCCCACGGCAGCTCGACCGTCACCTTGCGGGGCGCTGAAGTGGGATTCTCGACGCGGACGCTGACGCCGATCGCGTAGCTGTCCGGCTCGAAGCGAAGCGACTGACGGACGCGCAGGCCGCCGGTCTCGCCCGCGAGCGCCAGGCTCTCGGTGTGGCCCGGCGTGACGGCCACGTTCTGGGCGCTCACCGTCATCGGCACCGGCGTCGCCGGCGCGCCGGCGTCGGGCGACACCAGGAGTCCTGCCGGCCCCAGGTCGCCGATGATGACCATGGGCTTCTCGCCGCGGTACTTGAGCGCCAGCTCCTGCAGCTTGCCGCCCTCGCTGCTGACGACCGCCCGGTAGAGCGGAGCGTCCACCGTGGTCAGGCGCTGGGGGGGGCGGGGAGTCGCGGGGACGCTGCCCGAGGGGGCGGCTTTCGGCGCTTCAGCCGGGGCGGGAGCCGGCTCCGGGCCGCGCGCGGGCGCGGTGGCCGTCGTCTGTGCGGGCGGCTTCTGGTGCGGGGGCTCGGCCGGAAAGAAGTAGGTCTGGTAGATGATGAATACCGCCGCCATCAAGACCGCCGCGAGAATGGCCCGCTTTTCCATCGTCAGGGTCGCCGCGCCGGGGCCGGCGGCGGATCGTAGCCGCCGGGGTGGAATGGGTGGCATCGAAGCAGTCGCCACGCCGCGAGCCCGATGCCGCGCAGAAAGCCGTGCTGCTCGAGGGCGAGCCTGGCGTACTCCGAGCACGTCGGCGCGAACCGGCAGGCGCTCGGCAGAAGCGGCGAAACCAGCCGCTGATAGGTCGCGACCGCGCCGAGAGCGATCCGGGTCACAGCCGCGGGCCCGGAATAGCCGCGAGCGCGCCGCGCAGCTCGGTGGCGAGCGCCGAGAACGGCTCGCGCAGCGCGGCCGGTCGCCCGATGATCACGAGCGCGGTGTGCGTCGGGGCCGTGTCGCGGGTCGCCCGATATGCCTCGCGCAGCCGGCGCCGAGCCCGGTTACGCTGCACGGCGCCGCGAATCTGCCGACTTACCGCGAAGCCGGCCCGTCGTGGCTCGGTCGTCTCGCGCCAGAGCACGATCATGGAAGGCCGGTCGATTCGCTTACCACGCTGGAAGAGCGCCTGAAATTCAGTGCTGGTGGTCAGCCGGTCTCGCCGCGGGAAACGGCCCGTCAGACGGTGAGCCGTTTCCGCCCCTTCGCGCGCCGCCGCTTCAGTACTTTTCGCCCGCCCTTGGTCTTCATTCGCTGGCGGAAGCCATGGGTCTTCTTCCGTCGGCGCACATTGGGCTGAAACGTCCGCTTCATGAACTCAGTTCCCCCTCGATGATCGTCGAACCGACAGTGTAGACATCGCCCACTGGCGAGTCAACTTACCGTTCGTTTGCGAAGACGCTTGCGACCCGCTTTGACCCCGTGCTAGAGTCCGCCATCCATCGAGGCGACGTACCAGCTGAGGAGTTTTTCCTGAGGTGCGCGCGTGGCGGCGCGATACTCCGATCGAGCATGATGTCCCGGGCTATCCACACGTGTGGATAACTCTGTGCGTAAGTGAGGGTGACTCCCGTGTTGGATGAGCTTTGGGCCCGACTCCTCGATACTCTGGCTCGGACACTCCCCACGCCGGTCCTCGACAACTGGATCCGCCCCTGCCGACTCATCGCGGTCGAGGGCGACCACCTGCGGATCGGCGCCCCGAACAAGTTTTCCCGCGACTGGCTGGCGCAAAACCATCTCGACGCGCTCCATCAGGCCACCCGCGAGTGTCTCGGCGGTCACCCGCGCATCACGCTCGTCGTCGTCGATTCGGACAACGCCCCGGCCGACGCGGCGCCGGCGCGGCTGGAGCGCCCCATCGGGCACGGCTCGGTCGAGGGGTTGAACCCACGCTACACCTTCGACTCGTTCGTCGTGGGCTCCTCGAATCAGTTCGCGCAGGCGGCGTGTCAGGCGGTCGCCGAGCTGCCCTCGCGCGCCTACAATCCGCTCTTCATCTACGGCGGTGTCGGGCTCGGCAAGACGCACTTGCTGCATGCCGTCGGGCACCAGAGCGTGCGTCTCTTCCCGGGCATGTCCGTCGCGTACCTCTCGTCCGAGCGGTTCACGAACGAGCTGATCAACGCGATCCGCTACGACCGGAATGCGGAGTTCCGCGCGCGCTACCGGACGATCGATCTCCTGCTGATCGACGACATTCAGTTCATCTCCGGGAAGGAGCGGACCCAGGAAGAGTTCTTCCACACCTTCAACGACCTCTACGAGTCGCGCAAGCAGATCATCGTGTCGAGCGACTCCTCGCCCAAGGACATTCCCGAGATCGAGGAGCGGCTGCGCTCGCGCTTCGAGTGGGGGCTGATCGCGGACATCCAGCCGCCGGACTTCGAGACGCGGGTCGCGATCATCAAGAAGAAGGCCGCCCTGGAGCGCGTCCGCCTCGCGGACGACGTGGCCTATCTGATCGCGAGCCGGATCAAGTCGAACATCCGCGAGCTGGAGGGCTCGCTCACGCGGATGATCGCGTTCTGCGCCCTGACCGGCCGCGAGATGGGTGTCGACCTCGCCCAGGAGGTTCTCGGCGACCTCTGGGGCGAGGAAGAGAAGATCATTACCATCGAGCAGATCCAGCGGCGCGCCTGTGACTTCTTCGGCCTGAAGCTTTCCGACCTCAAGGCCAAGAACCGCACGAAAGCCATCGCCTGGCCGAGGCAGGTGGCCATGTACCTCGCCCGCCAGATGACGCACTCGTCGCTGGCGGAGATCGGCCGGGCCTTCGGGGGCAAGGACCATACGACGGTCCTGCACGCGGTGGACAAGATCCAGACGCTCCTGCAGGAAGATCCCAAACTGCGCAAGACAATCGATGGCCTTATCCAGAGCATCAGCTTGTGATCCACGCGTCTCGCCACGATCTCCACCGCGTTGTCCCCGACCCCCAATCCCGCGAAGTCGTGTCGCCGCCGTGCTTTCTCGATGATTCTTCCTGTCCACACCGCTTACGAATGTCTACGACTACGTACTTGTCTCTCTTTCTTCTACAAAGATACTGGAGAACCCTATGGAAGTAGTGCTCGACCGTGACGCGTTCCTTAAAGGCCTCCAGATGGTCCAGAACATCGTGGAGCCTCGCCAGACGCTCCCGATCCTCGCCAATGTCTTACTCGAGGCGGAAGGCGAGGGGGTGCGAATGACCGCGACCGATCTCGAGGTCGGCGCGCGGGTGACGGTGCCGGCGAAGGTGGGCTCGAAGGGGTCCATCACGGTGTCGGCGAGAAAGCTCGCGGAGATCGTGAAGGAGCTGCCGGCGGCTGCGGTGGAGCTCAAGGTCACGGACAACGTGATGGTACGGCTGCGGTGTGGTGGTGCGACGTACCGGCTGGTCGGTCTGGCGCCCGACGATTTTCCGCCGGTCGTTCCGGCCGCGCCGCAGTCGTGGGTGACGATCGAGGCGAAGGTTCTGCGGGACATGCTGACGCAGACGAGCTTCGCGGTGTCCCACGACGAGACGCGCTATGCGCTCAACGGCGTGCTGTTCGCGTTTCAGGGCAAGGACGTTCGGATGGTGGCGACGGACGGACACCGCCTGGCCCTTTCCATGCGGAGCCTGGGCAAGGCCATCCCGAATGCGACGGGCATCGTGCCCCGGAAGGCCGTCAGCGAGATCATGCGTGTCCTCGGCGCGAGCGAAGAGGTCCAGCTCGCCATCACCGAAAATCAGTTCGTGCTGCAGATGCCGAATTTCGTGATGACCGCGCGGCTGATCGAAGGCCAGTTTCCGAATTACGATGCGGTTATTCCCCGGTCGCATCCGGGCCGGCTCGCCGCGGCGAAGAGCTCGCTCTCGGCTGCGCTGCGGCGCGTCGCGGTGATGGCCGAGGAACGCAACAAGCCGGTGAAGCTGGCCATCAGCCCGGCGTCCCTGAAGGTGACCGCTTCGAGCCAGGAGCTCGGGGAGGCCGAGGAAATTCTGGAAGTCGAGTATGCCGGCGAAGAGATCGTGATCGGCTTCAATTCGCGCTACCTCCTCGAGGCCATGGGCGCATTGGAAAAGGACAAAGTCGTCTTCGAAATCAAGGACGCGCAGAGCCCTGGAGTCATTAAAAGCGTCGAGGACGAAGGTTACTGCTGTGTTATAATGCCAATGCGTATTTAGATGTTACTTTATCCTTATAAAACAGGAGTTTACAGGTTTGTGGATAGGGTGCGTTCAGTTGTCGGAAGTCCGGAATTACCGCACCCTTTCGTGGCGGCCGGCGCCCCGCCTGAACGTCGTCAGCGGGCTTAACGCGCAGGGCAAAACCAACCTCCTCGAAGCCCTCGGACTCATCATCACGGGACGGTCCTTCCGGACCTCCCGGCTCGGCGAGATTCCGCGCTGGGGAACCGAAGCCACAGTTCTCGCCGGCGACCTCGTTCGCGGTGAAACACAGCGGACGGTCCGGCGGACGCTGAACCGGCTCGAGGACGGGACCTGGCAGAACACGGGCGAGGCGGCGCCGGAATGGGCGCGCGCGATCGCGTTCGGCTGGCAGGATCTCGAGATCGTCAACGGCGGACCGGTGACGCGCCGCAATTTCATCGACGGGTTTGCCGGCCGGCTCTATCCCAATCACATCGCGACGCTGCTCAGGTTTCGGCAGATCCTCGCGCGCCGCAACCGGCTCCTTCAGCAGCGCGTTCACGATGCGACTCAGTCGGCGAAGCTCCAGCCGTGGAACGAGCAGCTCGCGACGGTCGGGATGGAGCTGATCGGACGGCGCCGGAAGGCGGTCGCGGCCCTGCAGACGGAGCTCGCGCGGGTCTACGCGGCTCTCTCGGGCGCGCGGACCAAGGTGGAGATCAGGTACCGGACGGCGCTCGGCGAGGCGACCGAGCCGGCCGCGCTCCTGGCGGCGCTCGAGCACCGGCAGCGTGAGGAGATGCGCCGGGGCCTGACGCTGGTCGGCCCGCATCGCGACGATCTCGCGATCGAGCTCGACGGCGTCGACGCGCGTGCGTTCGGCTCGCGCGGCCAGCAGCGCCTCGTTGCGCTGGCCCTGCGCCTGGCCGAGGTCTTGCCGGTGACCGAGGCCGCGGGCACCGCCCCCGTCTTGCTGCTCGACGACGCCCTCTCGGAGCTCGACGCGACGATTCGGGGCCACGTTCTCCGGGAGGTGCAGTCTGCCGAGCAGGTGTTCCTGACGACGCCCGAGACGCCGGTGGTGGAGGGCGCGGCGATCTTTCACGTGAGCGGCGGGAGCGTCACCGCGGCATGAGCGCCGAGAACTACACCGCCAGCGACATCAAGGTCCTCGAGGGGCTCGAGGCCGTCCGCAAGCGCCCGGCGATGTACATCGGCGACACGGGCGCCTACGGCCTGCACCACCTCGTGTACGAGGCGGTCGACAACTCTGTCGACGAGGCGCTGGCCGGCTATTGCGACCACATCAAGGTCATCCTGCACTCCAACGGCTCCTGCTCCGTCGGCGACAACGGTCGCGGCATTCCGGTCGACACCCACAAGGAGAGCGGCAAGTCGGCGGCCGAGGTCGTACTGACGGTGCTGCACGCCGGCGGCAAGTTCGAGCACTCCGCGTACAAGGTCTCCGGCGGCCTGCACGGCGTCGGCATCTCCGTCGTGAACGCGCTCAGCGAGTGGCTCGAGGTCGAGATTCGCCGGGAAGGCAAGGAGTGGACGCAGCGCTACGAGCACGGGGTGCCGACGGCCCCGCTCACCGCGACTGGAATCACCAAGAAGACCGGCACCATCATCCGCTTCAAGCCGGACGCCGCGATCTTCGAGGAGACGGTCTTCTCGTTCGACACCCTGAGCAATCGCCTGCGCGAGCTGGCGTTCCTGAATCGGGGCCTGAAGATCGTCATCGAGGACGAGCGCGACGGGCGCGCGCACACGTTCCTCTACAGGGGCGGCATCATCGAGTTCATCAGGCACCTGAACCAGAACAAGACGCCGCTCCATCCCAAGGTGCTCTTCTTCGAGGGCAGGAAGGGCGACATCGAGGTCGAGGTCGCGCTGCAGTACAACGACGGCTACCAGGAGAGCGTCTTCTCGTTCGCGAACAACATCAACACCCGCGAGGGCGGAACGCATCTGACCGGCTTCCGGGCGGCCCTGACGAGCACGCTGTCGAACTACGCGCAGGCCAACGGCTTCTTCAAGACCTTCAAGGGCGGGATCAGCGGCGACGACGTCCGGGAGGGTCTGACGGCGGTCGTTTCCGTCCGGATGCCGGAGCCCCAGTTCGAGGGGCAGACCAAGGCCAAGCTCGGCAACAGCGACATCAAGGGGCTCGTCCAGCAGGTGGTCAACGACAAGCTCGCCGAGGCCTTCGAGGAAGACCCGACCACGGCGCGGAAGATCGTCGACAAGTGCGTGCGGGCCGCGCAGGCGCGCGAGGCGGCCCGCAAGGCGCGCGAGCTGACCCGCAAGCGCGGTGTGGACGACGAGGGCCTGGCCGCCAAGCTGGCCGAGTGCTCGGAGCGCGACCCGCAGTACCGCGAGCTGTTCCTGGTCGAGGGCGCGTCGGCCGGCGGCTCGGCGAAGGAGGGACGGGACCGGCGTACGCAGGCGGTACTGCCGCTGCGCGGCAAGATCATCAACGCGGAGAAGGCGCGCTACGACAAGGTCCTGTCCCACAACGAAATCCGGCTGCTCATCTCCGCGCTCGGCACCGGGATCGGTCCCGAAGAGTTCGACGTCACCAAGCTCCGGTACCACAAGATCATCCTCATGACCGACGCCGACGTCGACGGCGCGCACATCCGGACGTTGCTCCTGACCTTCTTCTTCCGGCACATGGTGTCGGTGATCGAGTCGGGATACCTCTACATCGCCCAGCCGCCGCTGTTCAAGGTGAAGAAGGGCAAGGTCGAGAAATACGTGATGTCCGACCGGGAGTTCGAGGACTTCTTCCTCGACACGTGGGTGGCCGACGCGGGCGTGAAAGTGCCGGGGACCAAGGCGGCAGTCACCGGCGAGGCGCTTCGCGATCTCCTGCGCGCGGTGTCCGAGGTCAAGACGCTGATCTCGAAGTTCCGGAAGCGCGGCGTGCCGGAGCCGCTGCTGCTCGAGCTGCTGCGCACGAAATTCCGGGGCACCAAGCGCGGAATCGGCCACGCGGAGATCGCGGAGGCGGTGGTGCGCGCGGCGGCCGCGGTCGACGGGTACAACATCAGCGCGCAGGCCGGCGAGGGCATCGAGGGACACATCGTGACGATCGCCGGCCCGCCGCCGCTCTCGTTCAGCACCGATCTCTTCAAGTCGCCGGACTACGCGACCCTCGGCGAGCTGTGGGAGAAGGTGGCGCTGGCGGCGAAGGGCCCGACGACGGTCATCGAGGGCGAGCGGGAGACGGCGGTGAAATCCCTGGCCGAGCTGCACCGGGTTTCCCTCGAGCACGCGAAGGCCGGCGCGACCTTTCAACGATACAAGGGACTCGGCGAGATGAACGCGGAGGAGCTCGCGGACACGACCATGAACGCCGAGTCGCGCACGCTGCTCAAGGTCACGATGGAAGACGCCGTCGGCGCCGATCAGATGTTCACGGTGCTGATGGGCGACGCCGTCGAGCCGCGCCGGGAGTTCATCGAGAAGTACGCGCTGGACGTCGCGAACCTCGATATCTAGTTCCAGTGAGTGAACGGCGTCGGGTGGCCCGAGCGACGGGCCCCGCGCGCCTTGACCATAGGCAGGTGTGACATGCCGAACGAGCGCCAGATTCCCGTCCCCATCGAAGAGGAAATGCGGAAGTCCTACCTGGACTACGCCATGTCCGTCATCGTCGGCCGGGCGCTGCCGGACATTCGCGACGGACTCAAGCCGGTGCACCGCCGGGTCCTGTACACGATGCAGGGGCTCGGGCTCAACTGGAACCGGGCGTACAAGAAAGCCGCGCGGGTCATCGGCGACTGCATGGGCAAGTACCACCCGCACGGCGACGCGCCGATCTACGAGGCGCTCGTGCGCATGGTGCAGGAGTTCTCGCTCCGCTATCCGCTGGTCGACGGGCAGGGGAACTACGGGTCCGTCGACGGCGATCCCCCGGCGGCGATGCGCTATACCGAAGCCCGGCTGGCCAAGATCGCCCACGAGATGCTGGCCGACATCGACAAGGACACCGTCGATTTCGTCCCGAACTTCGACGAATCCGAGCGGGAGCCGGTCGTCCTCCCGACGCGGATCCCCAATCTGCTGATCAACGGCTCGGCGGGGATCGCGGTCGGCATGGCCACCAACATCCCGCCCCACAACCTCACGGAGGTCGTCGACGGGCTGGTGATGCTGGTCGACAACCCGGAGACGCCGATCGAGCAGCTGCTGAAGGTCGTCAAGGGCCCCGACTTCCCGACGCGCGGCTACATTTACGGCGCCGGCGGCATCCGCGAGGCGTACACGACGGGCCGGGGGACCATCACGCTGCGCGCGAAGGCGCACGCCGAGAAGATGCGGGGCGGACGCGAGGCGATCATCATCACCGAATTGCCGTACCAGGTGAACAAGGCGTCCCTCATCGAGAAGATCTCGGAGCTGTCGACCGACAAGCGGATCGCCGGTATCTCCGAGATCCGCGACGAGTCGAACCGCGAGGGCATCCGCGTGGTGCTCGAGCTCGCCCGCGGCGAAATACCACAAATCGTGATGAATCAGCTCTACAAGCACACGCAGATGCAGACCACGTTCGGCATCATCATGCTGGCGCTGGTCGACCGGCGGCCGCAGATCGTCAATCTCAAGGAGATGCTGGATGCGTTCGTACGCTTCCGCCGCGAGATCGTCACGCGCCGGACGCGCTACGACCTGACCCGGGCCGAGGAACGCGCGCACGTGCTGGCGGGGCTCCGGAAGGCCGTCGAGCAGCTCGACCTGGTCATCCGGCTCATCCGGCAGGCCGAGAGTCCCGACGCCGCGCGCGTGGCGCTGATGACGCGGCTCGAGCTGTCCGAGATCCAGGCGCGCGCGATCCTCGACATGCGGCTGCAGCGCCTGACCCAGCTCGAGCGGAACAAGGTCGTGGAGGAGCACGAGCAGACGCTGGCGCTCATCGAGGAGCTGAAGGGCATCCTCGCCTCGGACGTGAAGCTGATGGCGATCATCCGGGCGGAGCTCCTGGCGATCAGGGAGGAGTACGGCGACGTCCGGCGCACGGAAATCCTCACCGAGACCACCGAGCTGACGATCGAAGACCTCCTGGCCGACGAGGAAATGGTCGTCACCATCTCGCGGGCCGGCTACATCAAGCGCACGCACGTCGAGGCGTACCGGAGCCAGCGCCGGGGCGGTAAGGGCGTGACCGGCATGGAGACGAAGGAGGAGGACCTCGTCGAGGACCTGTTCGTCGCCTCGACGCACTCGTACCTGCTCTTCTTCACGAACCTCGGCAAGGTGCACTGGCTGAAGGTGCACGAGATCCCCGAGGGCGGGCGCCAGGCGAAGGGCAAGGCCATGGTGAACCTGCTGTCGCTCGGCGAGCGCGAGCTGGTCGCGACCTGCGTGCCCGTGCGCGACTTCGCGGCGGGCGGCCACATCCTGTTCGCGACCAAGCAGGGCAAGGTGAAGAAGACCGAGCTCGAGGCCTTCTCCCATCCGCGGGCCGGCGGCATCCAGGCGATCGGCCTCGAGGACGCGGACCAGGTCATGACCGCCCGGCGCACCGATGGCCGGCGCGAGGTCATGATCGCGACCAAGCTCGGCATGATCATCCGGTTCTCCGAGGAAGAGGTGCGGCCGATGGGCCGGAACGCCGCCGGCGTGCGGGGGATCGAGGTCGACGACGGCGACGAGGTCATCGCCGCCGACGTCGTGCAGGAAGGCGTCACGATCCTGACTGTCACCGAGCGCGGCTTCGGCAAGCGGACCCCGCTCGACGAGTACCGTCTGCAAGGCCGGGCCGGCAAGGGGATCATCGACATCAAGACCGGCGGCCGTAATGGCACCGTCGTCGCCATGCTGCAGCTGCACGACGGCGACGATATCCTGGTCGTCACGACCAAGGGCAAGATGATCCGCTTCCACGCGGCCGACGTCTCCTCGCAGGGACGCAATACCTGGGGCGTGCGCATCATCGATCTCGAGGCGGACGACCGCGTCGGCTCCGTCGCCCGCGTCGACGAGAGCGCCGCGCCCGTCGACGCAGCCTAGGCCCGTGCTGGAGCTCCGGCAGGTCCGCGATCAGCCCGAGGCGGTCGAGCGCGCGCTCGCCGGCAAGGGCGGCGCCGAACACGTGAAGGACATCGTCGCCCACGACGCGGCCCGCCGGCGCCTCATCAAGGAGGCGGACGAGCTCAAAGCCCTCCGCAATCGCGCCTCGGAGGCGATCGGCCAGGCCCGCAAGCGCGGCGAGGACGCCGCCGCCGAGCGGGCCCAGATGCGGGAGGTCGGCGAGCGCATCAAGGTCCTCGACGACGAAGTGAAGGAGGTCGACGGCCGGATCGAGGCGCTGCTGGTCCAGCTGCCGAACCTGCCGCATCCCTCGGTGCCGCTAGGCCGAAACGAGGACGACAACGTCGAGGTCCGGCGCTGGGGCACGCCGCGAGCCTTTCCGTTCACGCCCAAGACGCACGACGAGGTGGGCGAGGCGCTCGGAATCCTCGACCCCGAGCGCGCCGTCAAGATCGCCAAGGCGCGCTTCAACGTCCTGTGGGGCCCCGCCGCGCGGCTCGAGCGCGCCCTCGGCCAGTTCATGCTGGACCTCCACACCCGCGAGCACGGCTACACGGAGGTCTGGGTACCCAACCTCGTGAACGGCACGACCATGCTGAAGACCGGGCAGCTCCCGAAGTTCGAGGAGGGGCTCTTCAAGACGGTCGAGCCCGACGAGAACCGCACGCTCTATCTCATTCCGACGGCGGAAGTCTCGTTGACCGCGCTCCACAACGAGGAAACCCTGGCGGAGGCGACGCTACCGCGGCTCTACACGGCTCTGACACCCTGCTATCGGCGGGAAGCGGGAACGTACGGCAAGGACATGAAGGGCCTCTACCGCCAGCACCAGTTCGAGAAGGTCGAGCTGGTGAAGATCGCGACGCCGGGGCAGTCGTACGAGGAGCTCGAGTCGCTGGTGCGGAACGCCGAGATGGTGCTGCAGCGGCTCGAGCTGCCGTACCGGGTGGTCGAGCGCTGCGTCGGAGATTTGGGTTTCAGCGCGGCCAAGGGCTACGATATCGAGGCGTGGCTGCCCGGACAGAATCGCTACCGCGAGATCTCGTCGTGCTCGAACTACGACGCCTTCGGCGGGCGGCGGGCGGAGATCCGGTATCGCCCCGAGAGCGGCGGGCGCGCCGAGTTTTGCGCCACCCTGAACGGCTCGGGCCTGGCGGTCGGCCGCACCGTGATGGCCGTGCTCGAGAACTATCAGGAAGCCGACGGTACCGTCACGGTTCCGGCGGCGCTCCGCCCGTACATGGACGGGCTCGAGCGGTTGACGCGCCTGCGAAGGTAAGGTCGCACCCGCGGGCCTAGCCGTGAGACGGCGCCCGTGGCTCGTGGCCGTCGCGCTCCTCCTCGGGGCGTGCGCGATGACCGTGGACTCCCGGACCACCGCCTTCCTCAAAGACGCGCGCGAGTGCGAGCAGGATGCCGACGCTCAGCTGAGCAACATGAGCCAGGCCGACCAGGGGATCCGGATGCTATTCCTACAGTCCTGTATGGCCCTGCGCGGGTGGCCCCAGTAGCCTATCGGCGCTTGAACGGATCCTCTGCCGACCCGCCGCCCGCGCCGACGATCCGATAGTCCAGGAGCCGGATCTCGTAGGTACCGTTGAGGTAGTCGGCTCCGAAGCCCCACGTCCTGAAGCCCCGCGTGGAGATGGGGATCGACACCTGCTTGGCGAGGCCGGGCGGGATGGTCATTCCCTTGAAGTCCCGCAGATGGAAATCGAGCACCTCGCCGCGCGGATTCCTGATGACGACCAGCACCTTGACGTCCGCGATGGTCTCGGCCGTCCGGTTCTGGAGCGAGGCGGTGAGGGAGTTGAGCGTGGTGCCCTCGGCGAAGATCCCGAACTGCTCGATGATGTTGTTGAAGTAGACCAGATCCTTCAGGCGGCTCCCCTCGCGCAGCTCGAGGGCGGCCGGCTTCGCCGCCGCGAAGGTGACCGCGGCGGGCGGAAGGTCGCGCAGGAGGTTCACCGGGAGCGCGAAGTTCAGGTTCTGACCCTTCGAGGAGGTCGCCGTCGCGATGCCGATGACGCGGCCCGTGGAATCGAAGACCGGCCCCCCGCTGCTTCCCGGGCTGATGGGGGCCGTGATCTGCAGGAGCCTGGCGGCCCCCAGCGTCCGGAGGCCACCCACGATTCCGGTCGAAACGGTGCCCTCGAGGCCTTGCGGGCTGCCCAGGACGATAACGTCCTGTCCGACGACGACCTTGTCCGAGTCGGCCAGCGACACGGCGGGCGTCGAGTCAAATGAGGTCTGGAGCGTCACGAGGTCGTGCTTGCGCGCGAAGTTCAGGATGCGCCCGGCCGTTCCGGTCCGACCCCGCCAGCGCACCAGGATCTTGGTGGCGCCCCCGACGACGTGGGCGTTGGTGACGAGCACGCCGTCGCGCGTGATGAAGAACCCGCTCCCCAGCGCGAGCGGCTGCTCGTGATCGTCGACGGCGACGAGCGTCACGACGGCCGGCAGATTTTCACGGGCGATCCGCGCGGTCACCGATTCCTGGGCGCCGGCGACATCGTGAGAGGCGGGAAAGACGGTGGTCAACGCGAGCGCTGCGGAGAAAACGGTTGCGACCTTCATGGCTCGTCCCTCTCGCGTCCTCGACGATCTAGGGAAGATATCTTTTACACGAGAAGTCCGTTTCTGACAAGAGGTGGTCGTGATTGTCTTTCCGGAATCTATTGTTCCTAAAATTCTCGACGCGCCGCCGGCGCCCCTGGTGCTCTTCTAAGCGGCCGCCGCATCCCCGAAATGAGCAGCCGACCGGAAGCCACGGGAAGTCTTCATGGCGGCGCTCGGCATTCCGGCCCTGATCAGCGGGGTCCTTCACACGACCGGGGCGACCAACAAGCTGCAAAAGGTCGAGCAGGAGAAGGTTGCCATCTTGCGCTCGATGGGCGATCAGGCCGGCGTGTCGATCGATAGGGTCAACCGCTTCACACCGCTCGAGGGCACGGGCGGCGGCAAGCCCGACGGCCGCCCATCCTCGGAGCGCGGCCAATTCTTCGCCCTGGTCGGGCCCGCCTTCGCTCAGTCGTCGCCGACCAGCACGCCGCCGCCGGCGCGCTTCGACGCCGGCATCCAGATCCACCGTCCGAGCTTTGTCCTGCTGCTGAAGCGGGCCAACTCCCAGGAGGAGGCGGTGCGCCTTGCCAGGGACATGCAAAAGGACGTGCCCACGGCTCAGGCGGTGAAGACCGAGCAGGGATACTTCGTCGTGGACAGCCTGACGCCGCGCTCCGAGGCGGATGCGCTGCTCGACGCCATTCAGCTCAAGTCGAAGAAGAAGCTCAATCCGACCCTCCTGCAGGTGCCCGGAGGGCGTTAGTTCTTCGTACGCTTGAACGAATCCTGCGCCACCGCCTCAACAGGCAGGGCCGGCAAGGCTACGCGCCCGGCGCTTCGGGAGCGGTACTGTCGGCCGGATCGAAGTCCACGCGCTCCCAGATGGCCTGGGCGATCGGCCACGCGCCGAGGATCCTGGCAAGATCCTCGGGGTCCTTGATGGGACCATGCTCGGCGCGAAACCTGAGAATAGCCCCGGCCTGTTCGGGTCCGATGCCCGGGAGTTCGAGAAGTTCGGCGGGATTCACGAGATTGATCCTTACCCTGTTCGGCATAGCCGCCTCCTCGAAAGAAAGGCTCGCACCCGCGCTGTTAAGGGTCAAGCTCTTGCGGGGCCGTGCTGGTGTGCGTTGAAGCGTTCGGCTAGACTCGCCGCCAGCCATCCTCTACCGAGGTGCCCATGCGGTTGGTCGTGCTCACGGTCATTCTCACGCTCAGCCTGCCGCTCGTGCCGCTCCTTGGCCACGCGCAGCGGCGGGGGAGGTGAGGCGGATCGGCTATCGGTCATTGGTCCGGCGGAAACGGGCGGACCAGGTGATCGAGTAATAGGGCTCGACCGACGCGGCCAGCTCTTGAGACCAGCCAGTCCCTGGGGTTCGGCGGACTCCCTCTGCCCTCGCTACCTACCTCGGATCTACCCAGAAGCACGTCTTGGGGCCGCTTCCGCACGCTGCCGGGGGTTTTGGTCGCCAATTCCAGATCTTCTCGTCCCACAACGAGCGACACGTCGTCGGAGACCTTGGTAAGGCCGCGCCGCTCCACGGTGACGAGGTTCAGATCCGACGAACTAGTTCTATGGCTAAGTCACCCCAGGAGAAGGAAGCTTCCCCTGAGGTCCGCGCCTTGCCCATGGATCTCCAGCTCGGTGACCGGCTCGCGGGCGAGCGCAGCGAATGGCGCGTGATCGGTGAAGCAGCTGGGCGTGACCGAGATTCGGAGTTGGGGCACGGCATGAGAGCCGACCCTCCGGGAGGAAGTGAATGCGTGTGCGGGCGCTGCTCGAAACGCGTTTGACGGTTGCGTCGGGGATCGTTCTTGCCGTGGTCACGGCTGCGGCTGTTCAGGGCATCGGTAATTGGCTCCCGATCGAGGCGAATCTCAGACGAATCGAGGACCCACGATCGGCGCCAATCGTGGAACTCCGTCGAAGGGGTGAAGATGGCGTGCTCGAGGTGCACATCGTGGTAAAGCCGAAGTTCAGGAATACCGGATTCAAGGGTGGTCGCCTTGAACGTGTTGATCTTGTCCCGGTAGGGTTGACGCCCTATCCCGACAGTGTCCGGACGAGCCATATCGATAGAACTGAGATCACCTGGCTCAGAACGAGCGAGCTGCGCTGCGAGTTCTTGGTCACGCTCGACCCCCGACGCACCCCTCCATTTGGAGATAAGCTGAACTTCACCGCGTATTTCTATGACTCGAGCGGAAAGCAAGTCCATTGGGAACGCGTAGCAATCGATCGCGTTCCCATGCGGCGATAGAGGCGCCTAACACGAAGGCTGATCAATGACCGAAGGTCTCTTAACCGGGCTGGGCGCCCACGAGAAGTGAGCGGCCGCCTATTGCTTGAACACCATTGGCGCTCCGGTCTTTTGCAGCGGCTGCCCCGTACTCTTTAACGAGACGACCCCGGTTTTGGGGTCCCACGTTACGTACTTCCCTACGGGCTTTCCATTCTCCGAGGGCAGATCTTTGAACTTGCGGTAGTCGCCGCAGCATCGTTCGGAAAACTGAGTCTGCCTTCCACGCACTTCGTAGGAAGCGTTCCCTTCAACATTACAGCGCGGAGAACGGGATTATGGACACTCACTCGTCAAGCAGGCCGCACGACCTCTCTTGCCATTCGGATGCTGTATTGTAAGTAGCTGTTCTTCAGGGCACGGAGGGCTAGCCTCAACTGGTAAGGCAGTGGACTTGAAATGGGGCTCGGGGCTAGCTCTCCGTATCGGTACGTAGCAGCCGATCACACGCGGGCCGAATGTCCATGCGGCTTTCGCGCTCGTCGGGTTCTTGTCGGGTGTGACCGTTGAATCCCAAGTGATACTCAGCGTGACTCACAACTAGCCCGGTTCCCGCTCGAACCACGACCATCTCACGATCAGACGAAGCGGCGAACACAGGGGCGGCCAGCAATCGGGAACGCAATGTCGGTCATGACCTCCACCCGGCCGACCGTTGTCCCGTGCCCACCAGCCCTTGTGCCGGGGCCCCACTGGCCGCCCTCCTGCTCCAGCGCAGCGACGCGGGATCGCGTGTGCGCGTTTCTGTTGTGAATCGGCAAAGAGGACCCGTGCCCCGCTCCGCCCACGGAGGACCCGAGACACAAGTACTGCCGAGCTACCGGGTGTGCGGCAAGTTGGGCCGAAGCAGGCTCTACGTAGCCGAAGATTCGCCGACAGGCCGCCCTATCGCCAACATCAGGACTGCATCCTTTTCGTCCTTGGGAGTCTCGGAGTCCACGAGATAAACGTCTACTTCGCCACCATCGTAGATGTTCACCAAGAACTCCTGACCCTGGAGTTGTGCCCGGTCACCTTGATCGCCTCCGCCATCTGGGCGATGGTCTTGCCTGACCAGGGCAGTCTAGCTTTTTCGGTTCTTACGCACTTCCCGCAAGATGTCTTCGGGAATCGCGGCAATTGCCTTCTGCGCCTTCGGGTCCATCTGACCCTTCGCGTCTACGAACACCTCTGCGGAGTCCACGACCATGTGGGCCTCAAAAAGGGCCGCGTTGCGATGCCTGTCACCGATCGTCCTGAGATACGTCAGGGTGATTGCTGTCTCATAGGCAGCCCTGCTGAGAACGGTCGCCGGGTCGAACAGCCCTTGCGCCAGCAGCAGGGCAACGCCATGACAGTGATTGACGTGCTTCTGCCACAAGT
>Ga0137403_10000194_pt1 | contig 74484 bp, 65 predicted proteins | sample CZOMad2_1_16fung_FD_122057 | JGI IMG/M metagenome (GOLD analysis project Ga0137403, IMG submission 122057) | Vadose zone soil fungal communities from Angelo Coast Range Reserve, California, USA - CZOMad2_1_16fungal (Hybrid Assembly) | ecosystem: Environmental > Terrestrial > Soil > Vadose zone...
CGTATTACGTAGTGACCGGCCCCGGCGCCGGCGAGTGGAAATACGCCGACACTCTCGAAGCTATTTCGAATTCGTCGAAAACCCTTTATCTCACTTCCAGCGGTGAAGCAGGAGACGTGTTCCATTCCGGCGCGCTGGCGGACGCCAAGCCTTCTGTCAGCGTCGCGAGCGCGGCGGATGCTTGGACTTACGATCCGCTCAATACCCAGCCGGGTGATCTCGAGCCCGCCGACGATCCGAACGGGTTGGTGTCGCAAACCTCGGTGCTGAAACTCTTCGGAGAAGGCGTCGTCTATCACAGCAAAACGTTTGACGAAGCCACCGAAATCAGCAGCTTCCCGCGTCTGACGCTCTGGCTGGCGATGAACGTGCCGGACACCGACCTCTACGCCACTCTCTACGAAATCCTGGCCGACGGCAGCTCGGTGCAACTCACCGGCGCCCAACTGCGAGCGCGCTACCGCGACTCGCTTCGTGAAGCCAAGGCAGTGCCCGCGGGTACACCGGAAAAGTACGTGTTCGACAATTTCACCTTTTTCTCGCGGCGGATCGCCAAGGGTAGCCGTTTGCGACTGGTCGTAGGCAGCATCAATTCCACCGGGACGGAGAAGAACTACAACAGCGGGGGCGACGTCGCGTCGGAAACCGCCAAAGATGCGCGCACCGCGAAAATCACGCTACTGCACGATGATTCTCATCCCAGCGCGCTGGAACTACCCATTGTGAAACCATGACGGACGCGAAAGAGAAAACGGAAAAGGCCTCGCGGCTGCCCGGATTTCGCGCTGGTTTTGTAGCCATTGTAGGTCGGCCGAACGCTGGAAAATCAACGCTGCTGAATCGGGTCGTAGGGCAAAAGGTAGCCATCGTTACCGCCAAGCCACAGACGACGCGCAACCGCATCCAAGGCATCGTGACCACCCCGAAAGGACAGGTCGTGTTCATCGACACGCCGGGGTTGCACGATGCGGACTCTGCCCTCGGCCGGCAGATGATGCACGAGGTTGCGGCGGCGCTCGAAGGCATCGACGTGCTGCTGCTGATGGTCGATGCCAGTCGCGAGTTGCCGCACTCCGACTCATTGCTCCTCGAAAAAGCTAAACGCTTTCGCGGTAAGACCATTCTGGCGCTGAACAAGGTCGATGGTCTGCCCAAGGCGAAATTGCTGCCGCAGATTGCTACGTTCCAGAAGGCGTTTGAATTTACCGCGATCGTGCCGATCTCCGCGTTGGAAGGCACCGGCGTCGAGGAATTGCAAGAAGAGATCCTGAAGCATCTGCCGGAGAGCGAACCTTACTTTCCCGAAGACCAGGTGACCGACCAGCCGGAACGCTTTCTTGCAGCGGAAATCATTCGCGAAAAAGCCATCAAGGTGATGTACCACGAAGTGCCCTACGCTCTTTCGGTCTTTGTGGACAAGTTCGAGGAAAAACTAAAGTTGCTTCGCATCGAGGCGACACTGACCGTGGAGCGCAGCTCGCAGAAAAAAATCCTGATCGGCCACAAAGGCGAAATGCTGAAGAAGATCGGGACCGAGGCGCGCAAGGAATTGGAAGAATTATTCGGCATGAAAGTTTATTTGCAAACGTTTGTGAAAGTGGTCCCCGATTGGCGCGAGAGCCCGCAGAAAGTTCGTGAGCTGGATTGGCATTTCCAGCTCGAAGGTTTGAGCCAGGGACAGTGGGACGGGGCCGATCCAGTGGCCACGACAGAGCTGCCGATCGATGCCGCTGAGGTCGCGGATGGCGAGTATGAACCGAAAGATGAGTCCGAAGCCGGCAAGCCGGAGGAATAGCTGCCCTCTTCGAAGGGCGGGGTTTAGTGGAATGGGTTGCTGGGACCGACGCGACGAACGGCTAGATTCGCAGATCGATCGAGCTTCCGCCGGGCGTCAAACCGAATCTAAATCAACTCTTCGGCCATACATTTGCGATCTGGTTGAATCTAAACCCCGCCCTCTCGGAGAGGGCAGCTACAGGTTGCCTTGTGGTGAATGTTGTGGTGCATCGGCAATTCTGTTTAGTCCGGGGCGGCTATGCCCAGGTTTTTCATTTTGCGGTAGAGGTGGCTTCGCTCCAGCCCTAGGGCTGTAGCGGTTTGCGTCATGTTCCAACGGTTTTCCTGTAGTTTTCTCAAGATAAATTCGCGCTCGTAGGCGCTGCGGGCTTCGTGCAGCGTGTTGTACGGATGTTGCGGACTTTCGGCTACGCCGCGGAAAAGCTCGGGCGGCAAATGGTGCGGCTCGATACGGGCTTGTGGGCAGACGATGACCAGTCGCTCGACAAGATTGCGGAGTTCGCGGACGTTGCCGGGGAACGGGTAACGCATCAGGATTTCCATGGCGCTGTCGCTTAGCTCGCGGGTCCGTTTCCCGTAAGCGGAGCTGAATTCGTTTAGAAAATAACGCGCGAGGATGGGGATGTCTTCCTTGCGGTCGCGCAACGGCGGAACCAGAAAGGGAATTACGTTCAGGCGATAAAAGAGGTCCTGGCGGAAAGCGCCGCGAGAGATTTCCTGTTCGAGATTTTTGTTGGTAGCGGCCAAGACGCGGACGTCGACGCTGACGGGCTGGCTCGAGCCTACGGGCTCGAAGCGCTGTTCTTCGAGAACACGCAACACCTTGGATTGGGTACGCAAGCTCATGTCGCCGATTTCATCAAGGAACAAAGTTCCGCCGTCGGCCTTCTTGAACTTGCCGATCTTGTCTTCGGCGGCGCCCGGGAAACTGCCTTTCACGTGGCCGAATAGTTCCGATTCGATCAAGTCTTCGGGAATCGCGGCGCAATTTACTTCGACAAACAATCCCTTGTTGCGGAGGCTGGCCGCGTGCAGCGAGCGAGCGACGAGCTCTTTGCCCGTGCCGCTTTCGCCGAAGATGAGCACGCGGCCATTGGTTGGGGCGGTAACGGCGATCTGCTGACGCAGCGCTTTCATCGGGACGCTTTCGCCGATGACTTGATAGCGGTGGCCCAACTCGCTGCGCAGCAGCTGATTTTCTTCCTGCAGGCGGCGCTGCTGGATGGCGTTGCGCACCAGTACAATTATTTTTTCGAGCGACAACGGCTTCTCGATGAAATCGAACGCGCCGAGTTTTGTGGCGCGGACTGCGGTTTCGATGGTGCCGTGACCAGAAATCATGATGACTGCGGGAGGACGCGGTGAAGCCTGCAATCGGCTCAGCGCTTCCAGCCCGTCGATGCCGGGCAGCCAAACGTCGAGGAGCACGACTTCGATATCTCCGGCGGCCGCTCGATCGAGGGCTTCTTCCGCGGAACCTGCCGAGTCCACGTTATAGCCTTCATCCGCGAGAATGGAGGAAAGCGATTCGCGGATGCCGGCTTCATCATCGACGACAAGCACGTGCGGACGAGGGGTCATCACGTGGCTTCCACCCCGTTGCGTTCGACGGAGCCTGCGGGAGTCAGTTCCGCCGAGGGCAGCTCAACGAGAAAACGCGAGCCTACGGGAAAATTGTCTTCAACATGGATAGTGCCGCCATGTTCGGCGACGATGCGCGCGGCGATGGCGAGACCGAGACCAGTGCCGCGATTCTTGGTGGAAAAATGCGGCAGGAAAAGCCGATCTTTGTCTTCGGGAGAAATTCCGCGACCAGTGTCCTGGACGCAGATTTCGACAGTTTCCGCGTCACCGTGGGCGCAGGTAGAAACCACAATTTCACGAAGCGTTGCGGTCTCCAGGGCTTCGGCGGCGTTGTCGATCAGGTTGACAACGACGCTGCGGAGCAGGCCGCCATCGGCGCGAACCGGCGGCAGGTTTTCGGCGAGCGAAGTCTTGATGGTTATGCCATCGAGGCGCCCGGAAAAAACTTCGACGGCTTCGTGAACCACGGTATTGGCGCTCGTTGGTGCAAGCTTGGCGGTGGGAAAGCGCACGAACTGCGAGAATTCATTGACGAGAGCGGCCAGCGTGGAAACTTCGCGCTCAATCAGGCGGGAACACTCCTGAGCCAGGCGGGTGAGTTCGGCGTCTCGGGGCGCTGCGATTTCCGCAGGATCGCGGCGATCGAGAAAACGGGAAAGGCGCTGCGAGGAAAGTTGAATCGGCGTCAAAGGATTCTTGATCTCGTGGGCGATGCGGCGGGCGACTTCCTGCCAGGCGGCGGACTTTTGCGCGCGGAGCACTTCGGTGAGGTCATCGAGAACCAGAACAAAGCCAGAATTAGCGCGGCGCGGACCGAGCGAGCTGACGGTTACGGCAAAGTGCAGAACGCGGCCGGAGACGACTGTCTCAATTTCGCGAGACACCACACCCATGCGGAGGCTGCGGCGCATGAGGAGTTGTACGGTGCGGGCAGCTTCGGCGCCAATCAAATCCTCAAGCGATTGAATGTCACGCGCAGAGCCGCCGAACATGCGAGTCACAGCCGTGTTTTCCCGCAAGATGGCTCCGTGGGGATCCAGCGAAATCACGCCAGTGGGAATATTCTCGAGGATGGTTTCCATGAGTTGACGGCGGCGTTCGAGTTCCTGCACCGCTTGCTGCAGGTTGCGGGTGAACTGATCGATCTGCGCGCGCGAGTCGCGCAACTGCGTGGTCATGGCGTTGAAGGACCGAATAAGAATGCCGAGTTCATCCTGCGATTGTTCCGGAACCTGATAGTCGAAATTGCCGGAGGAGACTTCGCGGGTGCCCTCGGCCAGGGCTTGAATCGGGACAGTGACCTGCTTGGCGAGAAACATGGCGATCCACATCAGTGAGAAGAGGAGGAGCATGGTGAAGAAGAACAAGATGAGGAGCATCTGAGTCTTCAGGGCGCGAAGGTTCTGCTTTTCTTTGTCGTATTCGTCGCGGCGTGCCTGAATTTCCGTAATGCGTGACAGAAAATTCGGGCTGGTGAGATAGCCCGCGGCGACGTAACCGACCGTGCGACCTTTATCGATCGTGGGTATGCGTCCCACCAGATAGCTCTTGCCCTGCGCGTTCCAGATCTCAATGCCGGAAGGCAGTGTACGAGCCGGGGTGCCGAAGACGCCGACCCGCTCGCAAAGCTGGCCGGTACGATCTTCGGGTTGATCGTCGCAGGCGATGCCGCCGCGCAGGAATTTTCCATCCTTGTCGAGAATCCAGAGAGCGTCGAGACCGGATGCGAAACCATGCTTCAACTGCTCCTCGATGGGTTGTCCCGAATTCAGTTGTGCTTGCCGCGCCAGACTGCGCAAACGCGGGACCGTCGTGCGGCCGAAATCGTTCATCAGCGCCTGGGTCTGTTCCGAGGCGATTTCGAGAGGGCGCGGAAACCACCGGCCGAGGGTGCGGTTGAGAAGCGAGTAGCTGACGAAGAACATAAACACGACCGGCAACAGGGATAGCGCCATGGCGCCGACGACCATCTTGGTCTTGAAACGTGCGCCAAGTTGATCCTTGCTGCGTTCCGCCCAGAGGCGGACGACGGACCGCGTGAGGATCAAGAAGAAGACAAGAGCCGCCGCGGTGATGAAACTGGAAACTGCGAAAAGACTTATCCTGGCGCGCCAACTGCCGGGCTCGAACGGTACGTCGAGAGACCCAAACGTGAAAACCGCGGCGAGGAGCAGGGACAACAGGATGCCGCCGATGGCGAGGCTCCAGCGATGTTTGGGTTGGAGCGAACTCATGTGGCAGCGGCCGTCCTTTCGATGGAGGACTGTGGCGACGGATCAGATGACTCCAAGATCGATTCTTCGCCCGGCAGCAACACCGAGAATGGCTGCTGCTTCCCGGGCAGCAGCGACTTCAGCGGGCATTCGCCGCAGCGCGGTTCGCGCGGGCGGCAGAAATGCTTGCCGGTGTGAACGATCAGAGCGTGGAATTCATTATACAGGGCGGCGTCCGGAGGGAGGCTTTGCTCGAAGAGTTGGCGGACGTCTTCGTAATGGAGCTTGGTATTCGCCATGCCGTGCCCTTCGAGAATGCGGCGGGTGTAGGTGTCGACCACGAAGACGGGATGATTTCCTGCATAGAGAAGTATGGAGTCGGCGGTTTCCGGGCCGATGCCGTGGACGTCGAGCAGTTGGTGGCGCAGGACACGGGTGGGTGCGCGAAACATTTTGGCTAGGGAGCCTTGGTATTCCCGGCGGAGGAAACGTACGAAGGCTTTTAGCTTTTTAGTCTTTTGGCGGAAGTAGCCGGAGGAGCGGATCAGGCGGGCTAGGCGCGGAGTGGAAACGTTTTCGATGGCTCGTGGAGTGAGAAGTCTCTCGCGGCGAAGGTTTTTGATGGCGGTCGCGACATTGGTCCAGGAAGTATTTTGGACGAGGATGGCGCCAACGATGACTTCGAAGGGGGTGCGACCCGGCCACCAGTGCTGGGGGCCGTGGGCGGCGAAGAGGGCGTCGTAGTAGGAGCGGAGGGCCGGTGGTTGCGCCGTCATAGACGACGAAATTGCTACGAGCAGACTTCCTGGCGTGGTTCGCGGATGAGGCTCAAATTGCGGGCTTTGGAGGGGAGTGGACATCTTCTTTGCACGATAGCTAGGGGTTTGGGGCAAGTCAAGAAATGTAGAACGCGGCGGCATTCGCTGATGTGCCTCGCTTGAAAGGATGGCCGGCTCGCCGCGCTCGCGGGGTCGCCCTAAAGCAAGCCCCTAGATTTTGCCGGTGGATCGTTGGCGACGGTCGTTCCAGGTGCGAGACCGACTTTAGAGATTGCGGAGATGGGCCAGGCGAAATGGGGAGCCCAAGTTTTGACGAAGTTCCAGCCAGTGTTCTTCCGGGATCGAGAGGAATACTTCGACGACTTGGGGGTCAAACTGCGTGCCGGAGCAGCGGCGGATCTCGTCGCGGGCGTGGGAGAGTGGCAGGGCTTTGCGATAGGGGCGATCGCTGATCATGGCGTCCAGGGAGTCGGCGATGGTGAAGATGCGGGCGCCTAGCGGGATTTGTTCGCCTTTCAGGCCGCGGGGGTAGCCGGAACCGTCGAAAAATTCCTGGTGGGCTAGCACGATTTCCGCAGCATCGCGTAGGAACGGGATGCGGATCAGCATGTTGTAGCCGATCTCGCAATGCTTGCGCATGATCTGTTTTTCGTCGTCGGTGAGCGGGCCGGGTTTGCGGAGGATGCCGTCGGGGATGGCCATCTTGCCGATGTCGTGGAGGAAAGCGGCACGTGCCAGGACCGGGAGGTAGGGATTGGGGACGGGCATGGTTTTTGCGATGGAAATGCAGAAGGCGGTGACGCGCTGGCAGTGGCCTTCGGTCTCGGCGTCTTTGAGGTCGAGGGCGCTGCCTAAGGCTTCCAGGGTGTCGTCGTAGGACTGCTCGAGTTCCGCGTGTTTGGCAGTGAGTTGGGCGGTGCGCTCCTCGACGAGTTGTTCGAGGTTGCGCTGGTAGGTGCGGTTTTCCATTACCAGGCGACGGTGTTGGAGAGCGCGGCCAACGCCTAGGAAGAGTTGGTCTTTCTCGAACGGTTTCAGGATGTAGTCGTAGGCGCCGCGGCGGATGGCTTCCAGGGCGGTGGAAATATCGTGGATGGCGGTGACCATGATCACCGGTACTTCGGGGTCGTATTGGCGGAGCCAGTCGAGGAGTTTGATGCCGTCCATTTCGGGCATGATCATGTCGCTAAGGACGAGATCGGGGGTGACGCGTTTGACCTGGTCTTGTGCGGCGCGGCCGTTGCTGACCGCGGTGCATTGATAGCCCTTGGATTCGAGCATGGTCGAAACGACTTCGCGGATGGCTTCTTCGTCATCTACGACAAGGATGTTTTCGAGGTCCACTAGGGTTGGCTCCCAGTAGTCATTATACGGGACAGCACAGGGGGAATGTGGGGTGCTTGCCCAGTCAGAAAATAGCGTGTTAGCGTCATGGTAAAGCTAGTTATCAGGCCCCAGGGCATTTCGAGACACAGCTCGCGTGGGAGCTCCGCGGCTGTAGCGGTATGTGGACCGGAGGCAAGAGCACGTGTTGGAGAACCAGGGCCTGCTCGCCATCGTTTTCTTCGAAATTACAGCATTCATCGTGCTGTTGGTCCTCTTTTTTCTATTGCGCCGAGATCACCCAGCAAGCTACTTCCGTTTGTGGTTGACGGGCTGGACCTGCCTGACGATTTCATCTTTATTTGACCTGGGTTTGGTGCTTCGGGCAGCCCCGGTGTTGCGACTGGCGGCCCTGGCGGCACACGTGGCCGCGCTCGTCGTATTCCTGCTAGCTGTAATGCAATATGCGGTGGGAGCGCAAAAGCGCAAGTGGCCCATTTTTCCGTTCACGGCGGTGATCGTTGCCGCTGTCTGGTGGTTCGAACGGGAACCGGCAGTGCAATTTGGATCGGTGCGTTGGGAGACCGCCGCCCTGGAATCCATCGTTTGTTTATGGGCGGGCTGGTTGCTTTGGCGAGCCGCCGCCTCGCACAAGGGACATGGCGTGCGGTTGCTGGCGGGCGGATTTTTTGTCAGCGCACTGAACGGGATGGACCGTTGGGAATGGCCGTATCATCCGGTCTTCCTGTTGCGCGTGGCGTTTGAGTACTTGTTGCTGGTGGCGATCGGGATCGCGATGGTGGTGCTGGTCCTCGAGAGGGCGCGGGCCCGCAGCGAAGAATTGAACGACAAGATGCGGCGGTTGACGCTGCTGATCGCCGCGAGCACGCAGACTCTTTCGGTGAGCGAAGTGCTGGATCAGGTGCTTGCCCACCTGGTCGAGAGTTTGGGAGCGACGCACGGACTGGTGCGGCTTGCGGAAGGGCAGGGAGACGCGGTGCAGCTTACCGCGCGTGCATCGGTGGGATACAACCAGGCCTTTATGGAGCGACATGGGCAGGTTTCCGCGTCGGAACCATGGATGCGGCGGGTGATTGAGAAGCAGTGTGTATTCTTGAAGGTCGAAGACGACCTCGATGCAACCGCGCGGCTGCGAATGACCGAGAGCGGGATGAGCGAGATCGTAGCGCTGGCTCTTCCCGGGAAGGAAGGACCGCTGGGCATCATTGCGGTCGGGTCAACGCAACGCCTGAAGTTTCAAGCCGACGAGATTTCGTATCTGGAGAATGTTTCTAACCTACTGGGGTTGACACTGCAAAACGTGCGGCTCTTCGAGCAAGTCGCCACGGTGCAGCAGCAGTGGGCGTACACGTTCGATTCGATCGGTGATCCGATCCTGGTGCACGATCGCGAGTTCCGAATTTTGCGGAGTAACCAGCGGCTGAGTCATCTGTTGGGGCGCGAAAGCAACGCGCTCATTGGCCGCGCGGTCGCCGACCTGCTGGCACGAAAATCTGCGCGCTTCGAGAATTGCCCTTATTGCGAAGGAGTAGCCGGGGAGGGTGACGAAAGCGATCCATGGCTGCCCGGATATTTCCTGGCCTCGAATTCCACGTTTACCGATCACCAGGGACGTCAACTTGGCACGGTCCATGTGTTGAAGGACATCACGGATCGCAAGCGTGCCGAGGAGAAATATCGCACGCTGGTTTCCAACGTCCAGGAAGGCGTGTTTATCTCGACCCCGGCGGGGCGTTTCCTGGATTTCAACGACGCGCTGATGCGGATGCTGGGCTACGAGCACCGTGAGGAATTGCAAAGCGTCGATATCCCGGTGATGTACGTGAATAGTTCCGATCGCGAGAGATTGAAGAAATTCTTGCAGGAGCACGGGACCGTCGCGGATTTTGAATTTGAGATTCGGCGACGGGACGGCGAAGTGCGCACCATGATGGAATCGTCCATCGCGGTCCGCGATGCCGGCGGGATTGTGACGGCGTTCCAGGGATTTTTGCTGGATATCACCGACCGGAAGCGCGCGGAGCAGGAAATCCGGCGCCGCAATCGCGAGCTGATGGTCTTGAATTCTATCGCGCAGACGCTTACAGAGTCGATGGACTTGAATGATTCATTGAATCGGACGCTGCGGCAGATGGTGGAGCTCTTCAGTCTGGATGCGTCATCCCTCTATCTATTTGATGAACAAGGATTGACGTTGCGACGCGTTGCGGCAGTGGGCTACCGGTCCGAATACGCGAGAAGCTTTCCGAAGGTGAGCGTGCAGCCGGAGCTTTTGCAGCACATCAAGAGCGTACATGCGACGTTTCTGTCGGCGCAGGGATTGCCGCTGCCGCCAATATTCCGCACGGTGCAGCAGAAGGAAGGCATAGCTTCGTCGTTTCTGGTGATTTTGTGGTCCAAGGACCGCGTTGGGGGCGTTCTGGCGGTCGGCAGCCGGGCACTGCGAGAATTTTCTCCTTCCGATATCAATTTGTTGATTGCCGTGGGCAGCCAGATTTCGAATGCGATCGATCGCACCGCGTTGTACGAGGAGACCCGCCAAGCCTACGACAATCTGCGCCGGACCCAGGAGCAGTTGCTGCACAGCGAAAAGATGGCCGCGGTGGGACAATTGATTTCCGGCGTGGCGCACGAGTTGAACAATCCGCTGACCGCGATTCTTGGCTACAGCCAATTGCTCACCTCCAGCCCGGATGTCGGCCCGCAAGGCATCGAGTACACGGACAAGTTGTACAAGCAAGCGCAACGAACGCATCGGATTGTGCAGAACCTGTTAAGTTTTGCGCGGCAGCACAAGCCAGAGCGCCTGGCAGTACAAGTCAATCAAATCCTGGAAGAAACGCTGGCATTGCGGGACTATGATTTGCGAATGAAAAATGTCCGCGTGCACCTGGATCTCTCGCCGGACTTGCCGGTCACCGCGGCCGATCCCCACCAGTTGCAGCAGGTATTCTTGAACATCGTGAACAATGCCGTAGATGCCGTGCTGGAGTCTTCGGGCGATGGCGATATTTGGGTTCGCACCGGTGTTCGAGGCGATCGTCTCACCGTGGAATTTACCGACAGCGGCCCCGGAGTGCGGGAACCTTCGCGCGTGTTCGATCCCTTTTACACCACAAAGCCGGTCGGAAAGGGCACCGGGCTGGGACTCAGCATTTGCTACGGAATTATTACGGAGCATGGAGGCACGATCCGAGTTCGCAACGCGGACCCGCGCGGCGCGTCGTTCGCGATCGAGCTGCCGTTTCAGCCGGTGGAGAAACCCCAGGATGTCAGCGCAGGGCGTTTGACGAAGTCATCACGCGAGGGGCGGATACTGTTGATCGATCGCGACCCATCGGTGCTGGAGGTCGTAGGCGCGATTCTGCGCGGTCGCCTTCACTTTGTTCGAACGGCCACCGCTCTCAGCGATGCCCAGCGGATCTTGGAGCAAGAGGAGTTTGACCTGGTCGTGGCCGACACGCAGATTTTCGGCGAAACTGTGCAAATGGGATTGTATCCGTGGTTGGCGGCGAATCGGCCAAGTTTGGCTCTTCGCGTGATTCTGATGCGTGCGACCCCGCCATCCGCAACGCCTCGTGGAGATATGCCGGGTGTCTTGCAGGTATTGCAAAAACCGTTTAAGGCGGGCGTTTTGCTAGCCGCAGTGGAGTCTGCGTTAGGCGACGTCCACGCCGTTCCCGTCGAGCGATGAGGCAATTTGCACGGCCATCGCCGCGCGTTCCCCCAGTTCCTTCATGGAAGCTTCCATCTGTACGGCGAGCTGGCTAACCATGTGGCTTAGCGCGCTCAACTGTGGAATCGGCAAGAGACCATAGTAAATGCCAGTCCGTATCAACTGGTAACGCCACGAAAATTCCAAGGTCAGCCAAAGACGTTCCAATTCCTGGCGGGAACCCACCGCAGGCGACAGCGCAGCAACCGCGCGAGCCAACCGCAGTAACCGTTGAAAGTCATCCCGAAGCTGCGCCAGATACAGCAGAGCAACCCTGCGGCGTTCCTTGCGCACGCGAAGCGCAATCTCACGTGAACCCCGCCGCGCCAGAAATTCCATGTCCGCGGGCGACGATGCTTGCCTTATGAGCGCGAAATAGGTGGCGTGTCGCCGACCAGATTCTTCCACAGAGGCAAGATCGAACTTACGGCGCGCGCTTTTGCCGGGAGCGCGAAGTGCCCATGCGAGCAGGAGCAGCAGCGCAACAACAATAAGAAGAAAAATAAACAGCGCACTGTTCATGGCCGGAGGACCTGAGCCTTCCAGAACTTTGATAGTACGTCGTTCAGCGCCCGCAGACGGGAATTGACCTCCGGCGACAAGCGGTCGTAGGCGGAAGGAGGCAACAGCGTAGGTTTGTTCTCCACGCGGATGGAATGGCGAAGAGCCACTGTCCAGGCAATCTGAACACCGAGGAAGACGACCATTTCCAGGTAATTCCAAACTTCACTGAACTTAGGGAAGTGGCCGAGAAAGAGCGTCTGAAGCAGACTGTTTGCCACAACAGCAGCGCACGAGAAAACGCAAAATCCACCGAGGAGCGCTTTATAGACGGGATCGACCGGAATGGAATAGAAGCGAACCAAGAGCAGGCAACAAATCAGCGCGACCGCGAACGTCAGATGATAACCGCGATTGGCAATCATCAGCCTCCAATCCGGTGTCCGCTGCGCGCTGGCAGATGCATAGCAAATCACTAGGACGCCCGCAGCCGCAATCAAACGCCATGCCAGCGCCCAGATTCCCGCATAGTGCCGCAGGACACGGTGGAGGAGTTCCGTGGCGGCCAAAGCCTGGGCGGTTAGAGGGAGTGGTTCCGAAAGCCAGGACAATTGCCGTGCCAGGTGTGAATTAAAACCGAATTGCGAGTAGACAAAAAAGAGAAACGCGGATTGGCAGAGAAGGAGAGCAATATAGACGGAAAATAGGGGAAGAGTGCGGAAATGGCGCTTCGTGATAACTAGGAACAAGATACACAGCTGGACGATACTCTCGATTGCCCAGAGAATGAGCATCATAGGTGGTAAAGTCGCCATTGCGCGGAATCCTATCACGATCGCACAGGTCGTTACCTTAAATGTTATTACGACGATGGCGGACGCGCGCGTGGGCCCCGGTTCCTGATCGTTCTCGTGGGCGCTTGGGCATCTTCAACAGCAGAAAGACTACACAGCCCGCCGTCAGGCGGGCTGTGATCAAACCTCTCGCTCGTTAATAGGTGAGGGCTCCAGCATCAAAAATCAACCGACTGTGAGGGATCGCCGAGTCAAGGGAGGTACCGGCGGCGGCATGGGTTGTCCGGTGGCTACCAGCGTGGAGTCGTTGACAGCGGGAGGAACTGGCGGTGGCATGGGCTGTCCGGTAGCAACGAGTGTCGAGTCGTTGACAACGGGAGGAACCGGTGGCGGCATGGGCTGTCCGGTGGCGGAAAGCACCGAAGTGAGCCGGGTGTTTAAAGTTGTAGTTGCGTTGACGGAGTTAATAACCGGGAGTACGATCAGCAGCGACAGGGCCAGTAACACGAAAGCGTAAGAGACATTCTTGTTCACGGAAAAATTCCTCCTCCGTGGAGATTGGGAGGAGGTCGCACGAACGGAATGCCGGAGCGAGAAACGTTCTGTCTTCGGAACGGGGCAAAATGGGGACGATGACCCAGTTACAACAGAATCGCCGCGTGATTCAGGATTTCACGTGCACGACTCTGGCGGCGATTCCCAGCTCGTTTGCGCGTCTTACCTATCTGGCGTCGTTGCGGGATCTATCGAGCGGGCGTTACACGCATGCCGGCCTAACCGCCGTTTACCAGCCAGAGGCAGTGCAACAAGCGCTCGAACAGTGTCACGAGGAGATATTCGAGCGGATTCTCGAATCACCTTTGGAAGAGCAGGAGCGTGATCTTCGCGCGCACTTGGACACCATGGAACCCGGCTTGAGCATCGCGGTTTTGCATTGGCGCAAACTGGAGGCCTACCGGACACTTCTCCCCGTAGAAGCGCCCGACTATCTCAAGGATCTCTTTTGTTCTAATATCCGCGCGTTGCTGGAGATTCTGGAACAGGAATATTGCAAGGCTCATTAAAGCGCGTAACGACCCCCATCACGCGCCCGACCACTTCGGCTTCGTCCGGTATGGACCAGGATTCCGGTAAACAGCGGGACATTGGGTGAGGTTGCATCACCAAATGTGACCCGGCTTGGTGAAACCACCCACAGCGGTAACCGCCGCGGACTTCCACGAAATACATGGGCCGGTCATACTCGTTGGTCCAATCAGTCTCCTCGATGCGTCGCATCGAGACATCCACCAAAACGATACTCCCCGGACGTAACAGCGGCATCATGCGCCGATCGTTCAGCCCGATGTACCCATAACGGTGGCGCTCACTCGCACCCGTTAACACGCCTTCGAATTTGCCCCACTTCTCGACCATGCGAGACAAAAACTCCGTACGTTTCGGGTCGAATGCCGGATCAAAATGTATCGGGATGCGCAACGTAGCCGGGGACGCCATCAGGTGGCTCTGGGGAGTATGGAAAGTGGCCGCGTCTCCGAAGAATTCGTCGAAGGGCACTTCATACCAGCGAAAGATATCCAGCGGATTCAGATGATATACGACTGCCAGAGTATAGAGTTTATGGAGACTTGGGATGACGCCGCGGTTCTCGATGTCCGCAAGTCGGCTGATATGCAGGACGAACTCGGACCGCCCGCGCGACGCCGCCAGTTCGAAACTCGACCGTTCGACATCGCGATACGTTAATCCAAGTCGTTCGCGGACCTGGCGCAGACAGAGACCGGGGACCATAGGTTCCTCAGGGGGATGAATCGAATCCGAGAGTACACTACAATTACCACTCTGTTAAACATCCAGAACACGGTTTTGGATTCCGGCCCCGATCTTTGCAAGTGGCTTGCAATCTGTCGCAATTACTAGATTCCCCTTCCAGCGAAAATCCGACCGGAAGGATTATGCCCGAAGAATTAGTGCTGGTTAGTCGCAAGGGGCGCGTCGATTGGGAATCTGTTATTCTCGAAACAACATGGCGAAAACGTCCAAATCGTGTTCGTGGTCCTTCTTGGCGGTGCTGTTCGCCTTGATTTTGGCTGGTTTCTCGGCCGCCGTTGAGGCGCAACAATCAGCAGCTCCCGTGAAGCCAGGCGCCGCCGCGAACAGCACGGAGTTTGCCGCGGCCGCCGACGAAGTCCTCGGCCAAATGAGTGACATTACCGGCTTGAAGTTGTTGACCCCGCTGAAAAAGAGTCTACGTTCGCGCGAACAGATTCGAGCGTACTTAGTCAACGAAATGAACGAGGACAAGGATGCGGCCGAACGTTACGCCGGTCAACGCAGCGCGGAGGCCTTCGGCCTGCTTCCCAAGGGATTCAACCTGGATTCCTTCATGGTCGATCTGCTGACCGAACAGATTGCGGGACTGTACGATCCGAAAACGCACGAGTTCTACGTAGCCGATTGGATCCCCGCAGCAGACCAAAAAATGGTCATGGCGCACGAGTTAACGCATGCTTTGCAGGACCAGCATTTTAAGATTGAGAACTGGGCGAAGGCTGCGCGTCCCAATGATGACGCGGAACTAGCGCGAGAGGCGGTGCTGGAAGGCAGCGCGATGGCGGCGATGGTCGACTATTTGCTGCAAGGCACTGGGCGTTCGCTGCAGGACTTGCCGGACATCGACCCCTCCATGCTGATTGGCGACATGGAGAGTACGCCTATGCTTAAGAAAGCCCCGCCGTTTTTGAAGGATGCTCTGATATTTCCCTACCTGGATGGATTGAATTTTTCCGCTGCGCTGTTGAGACCCGAAGGCTGGAGCGCTCTTTCCGGTATATTTGCTAAACCGCCGGTATCAACGCAACAGATTTTGCATCCGGCGCTGTACAAGTCCGGCAAGATTCCGCCGAAGGTTGTCGTTCCTTCGATGGACAAGGAGGTCGGGCCGGATTGGACCAAGCTGGAAGACAACATCTTGGGCGAATTCGGGTGGAAAGAGGTTTTGAAGCAGTTTTTGGGTGAGGAGATGGCTACGCCGGTCTCCACCCCCTGGAATGGGGATCGCTATGTCGTGTACGAGCAAAAGAAAACGAAGCGCCTACTATTGATTGGTCGGCTGGACTTAGCCACTGAAGCCGACGCTGAGCGCTTTTTCGCAACGTACTCTCTGGCGTTGGAGAAGAAGTATGAGCGGCGTACCAGCGAAGACCATCAGCGTGGGTTGCTTTCTTTCGACACTGCCGATGGCGGTGTGTTCCTGCGTTGCGTTGGCACCGACTGCGCGACTCTGGAAGGGGGAGATCGATCCTTATTTGAGAAGTTCAATAGCGAACTGCACTGGGATGCGCTGCCAGCTAAGGGAGTACGAAAAAGTACCGCCAGGCGCCGCGCAGGCGAGAACGACGCTTTACGAGCGCAAGAGTCCGCTCTAACTTCATCCGCAATTCGAAAATAGCTGTGTTACGCCGCCCGCCGGACCGCCAGAAGAGTTAAGTCATCGGTTTGTTTTATTCCCGCAGTAAAATTGTCCAAATCCGACAGGCAGTGCGATATCAGCTCCCATGGCGGGCATTTGCTGTGTGTATTCGCAAGGGCCTTTATGCGCGGTAGTCCATATTCCTCGCCTCCGGCGTTGCGCGATTCGGTCAAGCCGTCGGTGTAAATCAACAACGAATCGCCAACCGCAATCGAGAACCGATCGACGGAGAAACTCGCCTGAGTGAACATGCCGAGCGGAACACCCGTGGCGCTTTGCGACCTCGTGTCGACGCTTCCAAGATGCAAGAGCGGCAAGTGCCCAGCACTGACCAGCTCAATGGAGCCGTCTTGCGACGCGCGGCCTACTACGAGAGTCGCGAATTGTCCCGCCATCGTACTCTCGGAGAAAATGCGATTGGCGGCTTCCACCATGCGATCGAGCGGGAGGTCGGCGTCGGCGAGGCTGCGAAAGGTCGCGTGGAGGTGGCTCATGAGCATGGACGCCGCAACGCCCTTGCCGGAAACGTCTCCGAGAAGAAAGAGCAAGCTGCCCTTCGACTCAAAAAGGTCACAATAGTCTCCACTTACCAGTCCGGCGGGCGCGTAGTGGTAGCGGATTTGCCATCCAGCTGGAGAGAAATCACGCGCCGGCAGCAGCGCTTGTTGAATGCGAGCAGCCAGGGTCAGATCGCTCTCGAGGGCGCGGCGTTCTTCGTTCGTGAGATCGTCGAGGCAGAATTGGACTAATGGGTCCGCCAGCAAACGTTCCACTTCGATCGGCTCGTGGCAGGTCTTGCACAGCCCATACGTGCCGGTGTCCATGCGAGCGAGGGCCGCGTCCACTTCGCCGAGCAGCGTCGAAATCGCCGCATCCGCCGAGGTCGATCGTAGGGCGGATTCCAATCGATTGTGTCTACGAAGCAGTTCAATGCGGAGGTATGCTTGTTGTGCGGTGGCCATTGGAGTTCCTGGTGAATTTTGCTGCGTAGCCGCTGAAGTATCCATCCGGTTTCCTCCTTCAAAAGCGAAGTTTGCGAGATACCGTCGCGTCGCGGTTTGTGGCGCTTGGTCCGGCGCGACGCGAATCGAGCAACGGTAGAGTCGGCCGCTCCGCACCACCTGCAACTTTCATTCGATGCTGCAGGCGGGTGACACGATTCAAGATTTGCCGTTCCATGCGGGCGATTCGGGCCACAGCGTAGGGGTCGCGGCAACCCGCGCGGAGCTGGCTTACCTTTGCTAGAGCGAGCTTCGCGAACTCCGAGGCGCGCGGGAGATCCTTCACCCTCCGCTCGTAATGCAGGGCCAATTGCTCGCACGCGTGGATGGCGTCGAAGGCGTCGTCAGTATTTTCGGCCGCGAGTTCATGCCAAAGTAGCGCTGCGGCGGCGTGGTCGCCGCGCCGCTTCGCGAGCAGAGCCAATTCGCGGCGTGCTTGCGGGCGAAATTCGATGGGAAGGCCGATATCGAGCGCTTGCGAGCAGGCAGCGTGAGCGCGATCGGAATCGCCACGCTTCTGCAGAAAGCGCGAAAGGCCGAAAAGATCCAGACTGTCGGTTTCTCGATCCGCGCAATTCACCGCGGCAAGAAGCGCATCGATGCGTCCCATGATTGCCGCGAGGCCGCGTAGATCCATCTGATTGTGCCGCACGACGCCAGCTATCGGTGCGGCCGGGCCGCCGCGAAGGTAGTCGAAATAGTGCTGCGGAATCAACGAGGACAGCACGTCTTCTTCGCGGTGCCAGCCAAGCTTTGGCGCATCAAGAACGTGACGCTCCAACTCCACGAGTCGTACGGTGCCGAGACGCAGCTTCCAAAGCGCGCGCGCCGGATGCAACAGGTCCAGGTGCGCGGCCAGCTTCGGAGTCGCGATGACGCGCGTCATCGTAAAGCGATTCTCGAGCAGCGGCCAGTCGAAGGATTTGCCGTTGAAGGTGACGAGCACGGGGCGCTCCGCGAGGCGCGCGGCGAGTTCGTGCAGGATCGAATGTTCTTCGTGGAAGTCGCGCATGAAGAATTGTTCGACTTGCAAGCCTCCGGAATCCCACCAAGCAAGGCCGATCAGAAACGCGTAAGTTCCGGTGCCGCCGGATAGGCCGGTCGTTTCTGTGTCGAGGAACAGCCATTTCGTCGGATCCGCGAGAGCGGCGTGTGTCCGCTTGGACAACTCTGGGTCGCGAGTTCGACACAAAAGCTCGAGAGTTCCGCTCGCTGGTTCGCCGAATTCCGGAGTGGAGAACCAATTAGAGACACAGACATGCTCGCCGTAGTGGTTGGTGGCGATCGCTGCTCCTAAAAGACGTGAAAGCGAGTCTTCCTGTTCCGGCGCGCGGCGCGTGGACGGGCGCGCGACCATAGCGCGAGATGGTTTCAGTGCCGCAAGCCGCGAAAACTTGTCGGCCAGTCCGAGCATCACCCACACAACCGATCGAGGATCGCCAGCGCCGCCTCTTTCGCGCGTGGTGCGAGATCGCCCGCCGGCCCAACGCACGACGGGCACCCTTGTTCGCAAGCGCAACCCGCGATCAATTCGCGCGTCTTCGCGACGAGTAATTCGTGAGCGCGAAACAGCGGCTCGGAAAAACCGATGCCGCCGGGGTAAGCGTCGAAGAGGTGCAGGTTCGGCTCGAAGAATTCTTTCGCGTTTGCGGCGACCGCGTCTTCCATGCGCACGGAGACCAGCGCGTCACTTTCGACTTCGGGATTTGGCGGCCGCTCGCCGATCGCCGTGCCCAGGTCGCGGCGGTCGCACATCAGTAGCAGCGTGGCCACCGATTCGAGCGCGTAAAGCAGTCCAAACATGCCGCTCTGCCGCTCGCTGATGGTGTACGGCAGCGACTCCAGTAGTGGTCTCTCCAGCGTGATCCAGTAGGACGTCGTGTGCATTTCATTCTCGGGTAGTTCCAGCCTGCCCGAGCCCACATTTTCATTGGTGAAGAATTTGATTTTCTTGAAGCCCACGACTTGCGAACGCACCAGTACGTCGCCATGGGAACGCACCGCTGCGATTTCTGGCTTCGATTCGCGTGCGCGCGCCTCAGCCGCGATCTCCAGGACGCGTACCTGCGTATAGCGAATCGCGTCCGTGTAGTAGTCAACGTCAACCTGCTTCACGTACGCTTTGCGTTCCTTGAAGTCCAGATGCTCGACGTGGTACTGCTGTGCTCCGTGCAAGTAGATCGCTTTTTCGTGAACCGTGGTAAGCGCGCTGGAGAAGTCGACTTCGCCAATCACCTCGGCCTGCCCGGTAATATCGATGATGATGAAATTGTCGCTGGTGACCGAGCGCAAGCTGACGGTATCCGCTGGATATGCTTCCTGCGTCCAGTGAAAATGCTCGCCAGCGCGATGCAAAAAGCCCGCTTCGGCCAGCCGCGCGCACAGGTCCGGCACATCGACCTCGCCAAACCGTTCGGCGGGCCCAATTGGCAACTCGAATGCAGCACATTTTAAGTGATTGACCAAAATTTCCAGATTGTCCGGCTGGATGAACGCATGCTCGGGCGTATTGCCGAAAAAATAATCCGGATGCCGCACAATGAACTGATCGAGTGGCGCCGAAGACGCCACCATCACCGCGCATGAACTGCCGCTGCGCCGACCGGCGCGGCCTGCACGCTGCCATGTCCCAGCAATCGTCCCGGGGTAGCCTGCCATCACCACAGTGTCGAGCGATCCGATATCGATGCCCAGTTCCAGCGCGCTAGTCGACACCACGCCGCGAATGCGGCCGTCTCGCAGCCCTCGTTCGATTTCGCGCCGCTCGCCAGGAAGATACCCGCCGCGATACCCGCGAATCGTTTCCGGCTTGCCGGGCAGATGCGGATTGGCCTTCTGCAAATATGTCAGCAGCAACTCGGTATGCAGTCGCGAATTCGCAAAGACCATCGTCTGCAAATCGTGCTTCAAGAATTCCTGAGCCACGCGCGACGACTCGTTTAGGTAACTGCGGCGAATCCCCAGGGCCCGGTTCACTACCGGCGGATTGTAGAAAACGAAAGTCTTCTCCGCAGAAGGTGCCCCATTGGCATTCAGAACCTCCACATCAGCCTCGATCAGCCGCGAGGCCAAATCGCCCGGGTTCGCGATCGTCGCCGAGCAGCACACATATTGCGGCTCACGCCCGTAGAACCGCGCGATGCGTCGCAAACGCCGCAACACGTTGCACAAATGGCTGCCGAACACGCCGCGATAGGTGTGCAGCTCATCGATCACGATATAACGCAAATTCTCAAACAATCGCGTCCACCGCGCATGATGCGGCAAAATCCCGGTGTGCAGCATGTCGGGATTCGTAAGAACGAGATGCCCCTTTTCGCGAATGGCCTTGCGCGCGTCGCTGGGTGTGTCGCCGTCATAAGTGAAAACGCCAAACCGATTGTCGAGTCGCTGGTTCACATCGTGCAATTCAGCGAGCTGATCCTGAGCGAGCGCCTTCGTGGGAAAAAGATAAAGGGCACGCGTGTCGGTATCATCAAGAATCGCGTTCAAGACCGGCAGGTTGTAGCAAAGCGTTTTGCCGGAAGCGGTTGGCGTGACGATGACCACGTTCTTTCCCGCATGCACCGCCTCCGCGGCTTCCGCCTGATGGGTGTAGGGACGGCGAACGCCCTTCGCCGCATACGCAGCAACCAGATCGGCATGCATCCACTGCGGGAACTCGCCGTATTGCCCTTCCTTCGCCGGGAAGCGGCGAACTGCGGTAACGATCTCGCCGGTAGGATCGCGTTCCAGGAAAGCATTCACCACGCCGAAAGCGCGCGCGACGCATGACGTTGAATCTGACGCGCGGGAAACCGCAAATGAGTTCGGCATGCTCCTCCGTGATTCGCTTTTTGTTCGCTAACCTAGCATGCAGTCGTGGTGGACGCAAGTCAGAAGTGAGGATCGACCAAAGAATGGACACTAAGCGTCATCAAATCGAGGCCGCGAAAGTAGGCGGAGGCAAGGATCGCAGCGGGTTGCTAAAGAAACAAACTCGAGGAGTTGCTAAGGCCGCAACCGGAGGATCATCACCGCACCAACAAAGAACAGCACCGCCGATGCTCCAAACGCTGCCTGTACCGAGAACGCGCTCCACAAGAATCCAACCATCAGGCTGGACAAAAAATCCCCGCCCGCATTAACGGCGGCGAGTGTCCCAAACGCCATTCCATGCTGATCCTTGGGCACCAGTTCCGCCGCCACGGAGTCCTCCAATGCTTCTTCCGTGCCGATATACAAGCCAGCGATTATCGAAATCGCGACAAGCACCGGAAGCGACTGCGTCCCGCTGCAAAGGAGCAATGCCGTTACGACCGCGAGCCCGTACCCCGCAGCCAGCACGAATTTCCGCTGCCGCACATGATCGCTGACCCATCCGCTCAGATATGCCGATCCCGCATAAAACGCATTGTGCAGCGTGTACAGCGCCACGGCGATGCTCGCGGCGCGCGCCGCGCCGTGCACCGGCGCCAGCGCCCGCGAAGCATACAAAATCAACATCGTGTGCGAGAAATCGCCTGCACCGAATATCCCCACGCCTACCAAAAATCGCCGGAAGGGAGCGGGCAGCAAGCGCAATCCCGCCGCAAACGACCGCTGCGGCCGCGATTCGATGGGCCGCTCGCGCACCAGCACCCAGAACGCCGCCACGGCCACCAATCCCGGCAGCAGTGTCCACAAAAAAACCGTCCGATACGAATGATGCGTAGCCTGCATCAACCACAGCGCTGTGAGCGGTCCGGCAATCGCTCCCACCGTATCCATCAACCGCTCGAATCCAAAGGCCCGCCCGTACGCTCCCGGCGGAACGTCCGCTGCCAGCAACGCTTTTTTCGCGGGAGATCGCACGCCGCGTCCCAGCCAGGCCAGCACCCGGCCAAACAGCAAGTGATACGCCTGGGTAGCAAACGCAAACGAGGCCGTAGCCAATGCGGTGATTGCGTATCCAAACACCGCAAGGGGTTTGCGCCGCTTCAGCCGGTCGGTGTAGTGTCCCGCGCCAAGTTTGGTAAAGCTCGACAGGCCATCGGCGATGCCTTCGATCGCCCCCAACCACGCAGGGCCTGCGCCAATCGCCGCCAAAAACGCGGGCAGCACCGCTGTCGCCGTCTCATGGCTCCAATCGCTGAATAAACTGGTGAGCCCGACACCGAGGACGGTGCGGTTCAGCCACGATTTCTGTTCGGTGGATTCCGCCATTGTCTTTGAGTTCGTGACGCGCGAGTCATTTCTTCGCGGCGCGATACAAGATTACTCGTACTTTTTCGAGCGTGATCAACCCACCTTCCACCATCTCGTCGAGTCTTGGCAGGATTTTCTCGATGCGTTCCGCGAACTCGATGACCTCAAGGATGACCGGCAAATCTTGCGACAATCTAAGAATCTTGTCGGTGTGATAGATGCTCGATCCGCCGTAACCTCCGACCCCCCGTAGCACGGTCACGCCAGAAAAGCCGTCCTTGCGCAGCATTTCCAGGATCGCTTCGTACAACGGCTTGCCGTGCCATTTATCGGATTCTCCAATGTGAACCCGCATCAGCGTTCGTTCGCCTTCAAACTTGTCGTGCGTCATAGGCGCTCCTTAGAACCGGTTCGCCAACCGAATCCCCGCAACGGATAGCAGCAGACCGACCACCACACTTGCTGCGACGTAGGTCGCAGCCGGCAGCCATTCCCCGTCTTCCAGCATCTTCGCCGTTTCCCAGCCAAAACTGGAAAACGTAGTGTAGCCGCCAAAAAAACCCACCGTGATGGCGACGCGCCAATCCGGCGAGATCATCATGCGGTTCAACGTGAACTGGCCGATCAACCCCAGCAGAAAGCAACCCGACAGATTAACCAGCAGCGTGCCATAGGGAAAGGTGCCGCGGGTTCCAGCGTGCACCAAGCCTTGGAGCCCATACCGTGCCAGCGTGCCCACGGCACCAAAAACCGCAATCAATGTCAGCCGCAAATTCGCCCCCATTTCCTGTCGGCAAAAACCTCAACTCACGCTTCCATTTGTAAAACCAAGGCGTCCATGTAGGGGCGCAGCACTGCTGTGCCCCAGCTCGACAACCGATCCAAAGGGCGCGCCCAGTCCGTGAATTTTCCGTCTTCCCAAGTTTCCCGAAACAAAAAAACTCCTGGCGCCATCCGGCAGCCAGGAGTCATTAGTTCCAGCAATCTCTGTCCGGAACGGTTATGGCGAACCCCATCGCCTTCCCAGTTTCAAATTCGCCGCATAGTGTAGCCGCGTTGCTTCGGCTTCACAATAGCACCTCAAACGACGCGCAACGCCGCTGTCAGTAGTGAAACCTCCATCGTAACTGCACCACGATTTCCCGCGGGTTCACGAAATGCGTGCCCCCGAAGGTCGCACTGTTATCCAAAAGAAATCGCCGATTGGCAACATTCAATGCGTTCACCGTCACGGAGAATCGCTCGCCGAATTCCTTGCTCAGCGCCAGATCGAACGTGGTGTGCCCCGGCAAATGAAACGGCGGACCGTCCCCTAAGGCGAAGCCGGAACCATAGTACACGTCTGTGGACGCATAACTGCTCCAAGGCAGCGTGAACGTGCCGCCGACGTGCAGTGTGTTCCTTTGATCGTGGTCCAACAGAAAGGCGCCTTCGTCCGGCGGCGCAAAATCGGCCAGGCCGCCGTTGATGGCCCCTGACCCCGTGGCGATCTGGTTCGAGTAGGTAACGTACAACTGTCCCCGTCTGCGAATGCGCGGTGAGCGCACCGTAAGCTCCCACCCGCGGATGAGCGCCCCATCAATCGTCAGCGGAAAGAAAATATCCGAATTGCCGACGTTGCTGTGGTCGAAGAAGTTCTTCGCGCGGGTGCGGAAAGTATCTGCGTCCACAGTCCAGCTCTTAACTGGAATGGTCACGCCGAATTGCGACTCTTCGTCGCGTTCTCCACGCAGTGGAATAAATCCGAGGTTTTGGCTGTTCACGAAATCCACCAGCGGTCCGGAGGCCGTGACTAGCGGTGGCGCCTGGTAAAAGTGTCCGTAGAATCCGCGAAACACCCAATTCAACTTTGGCACCCGAACCGAAGCGCCGAAACGCGGACTGGTCGCGTTTTCGACCACACCGCCAGAAAAGTGGGTCTGCCGCACGCCGGCGCTCACGTTCAGCCAGGACGTGACCCGGAACTGGTCCTCAGCATACAAAGCCACCAAACTGCCATCGGAATCCACATTCGTCCGGAGATCCGGGTTACTCAGATCGTTGAACAAGACGCCGAATCGTTCGTTGTCTTGCTGCGCAAAGCCATAGATGCCCGCGCGGGCGTTGTTTCGCCCTTTGACGTAGGCGAGCGTCGCCTGTCCGCCTTCGTACTTCGACGCCCGGTTGTCCGTCGTCGCCGTGGGAAAATCGTTCGGATCACTTTCAAAGTCCGCCCGATTGAAGTGATAGAAAGGCGACAACGTGAGCAACAGTCCGGGATTGAAAGTGTGCGCCCATGAGAACGTCACGAACGCGTCGCTCTCGCGGTTGACGTCATGGAACAATGAGCCGGGATCGATGTTCGGGTCGTTCGCATCGAACGGCACCTGGTAGAAATCGCGCCGCGCCTGCGCCACGAAACGCAGCTGATTCTGCGAGTTCAGGTTGTAGATCACCGACCCGAATCCGCCAATCCCGTTCGCGGCGTCGTGGTTCACCGCCGATGTCGGCGTTTCCAGCCCCAGATTGGTCCGGTTGCCGGTCACGCTGGTGTAGTACGCCAGCCGATTAGTGTGCCCGCCGAAATTCAACTGATCGTCGGTCTGATAGAAATTGCCGGCGCTTAGCACCAATTCGCCTTCGTTGTTGCGCTCAAATCCCGTGCGCGGCGCCACGTTGAACACCCCGTAGGTTCGATCGCCGTAATCCGCCGAATAGCTTCCGCGCTGCATTTCCAGCTCACCAATGTCCTTCGGATCGATCTGGGGTCCCAGGTTGCTGGCGATGTTGGTGTTGGGAATGGCCACCCCATCGATGAGCCAACTCACCTGATGCCCGCCGCGAATGTGCAGTTGATCGTGCGTCACATACGCTCCCGGTGTGTAATCCGTGATCATGGCCACGCTATTGGCGCGCGACGCCCCAGGTGTTTCGCTGATTTGCTCACGGTCGATAAGCGTTGTGGGGGTAACGGATTCCGTCTGTGCTGGCGCGGAATCGCTGGTCACCGTCACCGACTGATTTTGCGTTTCCAGCCGCAGCTCGAAATGCAGAATCGGAGCGGTTCCCGAAAGCACCGTCACGTTTTGCTCTCCGGTCTGAAAACCGTCTTCCGAAACCGTCACCGCGTAAGCTCCCAGCGGCACCGCGTCGAAATGAAACTGCCCCTCGGCGTCGGTTTGTACGGTTTGGGTATATGCGGAATTCTTTGCCTGCAAAACGATTTTGGCATCGGACACCGGGCGATGTTGCGGATCATGGACGATCCCTCGCACCGCTCCAAAAACGGTTGCCAGCAGGACACTGCCAAACAACAAAAGAAGGACCGATAACGATAGTGCGCGTCGCATGAACTTTTTTCTCCTATGGATCGAAGCGCGACGAGGGGTCGCGGCCGATGTGGAACAGATGGACGAGGGAAGGGCCAGCCGTCCTTACAGGACCGTGTTATCTGTTCGAGGAGGAGGCGACAGCGGTTCGATGGAGCGAGGAATTTCGACGGATCGGACCTGCAGGGCAGAGCGCGAAACGAAACTAGAGGAGAATGCGGTCGTCGGGGGCGGCAGCACAAACGCCAGCGATGTAACTACAGGCTTGTCCACATCCTGGCAGCACGCCATCGAGCAGTCCACCATCGCGGAACTGCCGTGATCGCATTCTTCACCCGCTGCGGAACTCGCCGGCGCCTTTGAGTGATGGTGCTTCGGTATGTTGCAAAATCCAGCCGTGCAGCACGCCATGTTGTGGCTGGACCACGCAGCCGCCGCAAACGGCGCATACAGAAAAATGACCGCCAGCAAGCATGCGAGCGCGGCCAGGATTCTGTGGTGATTTTGAAGGTCGCGGTTCACGATCACGCTTTCTAGACCTTCAAATCATAAGCCCAATGGCCTCGGCTGAAGCACGAAAAATTGTCGCCGCATTGTAATTTCCTCGGCTCGCGACCACACGAGCAACCACTGGTAGCGCCGGCTTGTCCTGAGCCGCGAAGGGCTTCCAGCCGGCTCCTGCGCCATTGGGCCGAACCGCCAGCCGCCGTCCACGCGGTAAAGCACCCACGAAACCCCCGCAAGTCCCACCGCCGCCTTGACTTGCAACCCAATCGCATCGCAGACTTTCTCCATGGCCCACACCTATATCCTCATCGATTTCGGCGCAGACGAAGAAAAGGCTCAGCAGGCACGCCACAAGTTGGAAGGCTGGAAGCAAGCAATGCGTCTCGACAAAAAGCTGCAGATCAAGTTCGAGCGCGACGAAGTTGCCGCCGATGCTGCGGCCGATACCGCCGATGAGCCGGACAAGCCGCCCAAGTCGAAGTCCAAATCCAAAGCGAACTCTTCGGACGAAACCTCCCCCAAGGACGGCCACATCAAACTCCTGGTTCGCCTCTATTTCTCCGCCCACGAAAAGCTTTCCGAGCAGCGCTCGCTCGATCGCATCCTGGCCGACGACCTCTTCAAAAGCTCGGCCCCCAAGCTCGTACGCGAAACCGACAAAGACTTCCCCGACGTGAACAAGCAATTTGAGGCGCTGGAGTAACCCAAGAAATTCGGCCCGCGACCGCGACCATACCGACCACCTGCAGCGCCAGGCAGAGTCCGCGGAGCCCTGTGGCTTTCTCTGCGGCCGTGGCGAAGGCTGGTATCCCCGCGGGATCCAGAAGGCCGTATCCCGAGGGAACGCCCCTAACGACCCGTCCGGGCAAGCAATTCCGTTTTTCGGTATAATTAACTTTCCGCGGGCTCAGAGACCCCCACTTCAGGACGAGGCGACCGGATGGCCGTACAGACTCGCGTCAAAGTGGCAAAGCTGGATACCGTACGGTTTCGTGGTCTCGACCGCGACACCCTCGTCCGCCTGTACCGCACCATGTTTCTCTCCCGCCGCCTGGATGACCGCGAAATCCAGCTCAAGCGCCAGAACAAGATCTACTTCCAAATCTCCAGTGCCGGCCACGAAGCCATCACGGCCGCAATGGGGTTGCTTCTTCGTCCCGGCGTCGACTGGATCTACCCCTACTATCGCGACCGCGCGCTGTGCCTGATGCTCGGCGTCACGCCGCTCGAAATGCTTTTGCAAGCAGTTGGCGCGAAAGATGACCCTGCCTCCGGCGGCCGCCAGATGCCCTCTCACTGGGGCCACAACAAATGGAACATCGTCAGTCGCTCGTCCTGCACGGGAACTCAGTTCGTGCAATCAGTCGGCTCCGCGGAAGCGACGCTCTACTTCGAGCATCGCCAAAAAGCTCTCGCCCAGGCTAAGAAAGCTCCGCTGGGCCAATACGTCAACCACGACAGCGACGAAATCGTTTACGTCTCCGCCGGCGACGGTGCTACCAGCGAAGGCGAATTTTGGGAGTCGCTCAACGTCGCCTGCGCGAAGAAACTGCCCCTGCTTTACGTCATCGAAGACAACGGCTACGCCATCTCCGTTCCCGTCGAAGTGCAAACCGCGGGCGGCAACATTTCGCGCCTGACCCGCGGTTTTCCCGGCTTGCACGTCGCCGAATGCGACGGCACCGATCCGCTGGAAAGCTACGCCGTCGGCAAAGAAGCTGTCGAGTATTGCCGCCAGCGCCGCGGGCCTGCATTTATCCACGCGCATGTCACTCGCCCGTATTCGCATTCGCTTTCTGACGACGAGAAGCTTTACAAGACCGCCGAGGAGCGTGAGGACGAAGCCCACCGCGATCCGCTCTCGAAATTTTCGCTCTTTCTGGTGCGCGAAGGCTTGCTCGATCAGAAGCAGATCGAAGCCCTCGAGGCTGAGGTTGATCGCGAAGTCCGCGAAGCCGGCGATCAAGCCCTCGCCGCCGAACAACCGTCCATCGATTCCATTCGCGTCAACGTCTACTCGCCCGATGTCGATCCCACCTCATCAGCCTTCGCCGCCGAGCCGCAGCTTCACGGCGCACCGAAGACCATGGTCGAAATGGTCGCCGCTACTCTTTCCGACGAGATGTCCCGTGACGAACGCATCACCGTGTTCGGCGAAGACGTCGCCGACGCCAGCCGCGAAGAAAATCTCAAGCACGTAAAAGGGAAGGGCGGCGTCTTCAAAGCCACCTCCGGGCTGCAACGAAAATACGGCGCCGACCGCGTTTTTAATACGCCCTTGGCGGAAGCCAGCATCGTGGGTCGAGCGATTGGCATGGCCGTCCGCGGATTAAAACCCGTCGCGGAAATTCAGTTCTTTGATTACATCTGGCCCGCCATGATGCAGATTCGCGACGAGCTTTGCGTCACCCGCTGGCGCTCCAACGGTAATTTCAAGTGTCCTGCGGTTCTGCGCGTGGCCATCGGCGGCTATCTCACCGGCGGCGGCGTTTACCACAGCCAAAGCGGCGAGTCGATTTTCACGCATTGCCCGGGCCTGCGCGTAGTCATGCCGTCCACAGCTTTAGATGTCGCAGGACTCTTGCGCACCGCCATCCGTTGCGACGATCCGGTGATGTTCCTCGAGCACAAACATCTTTACCGCCAGCCCTACAACCGGTCCGAATATCCCGGCTCCGACTACACCGTTCCGTTTGGCAAAGCCCGACTGGTGAAGGAAGGCGACGAAGTCAGCATCATCACCTACGGCGCCATCGTGCACCGCGCTGAAGTCGCCGCCGCGCAACTCCAGCGCGAAGGTATTTCCGTCGAAATCATCGATCTTCGCTCGCTCTCCCCTTATGATTGGGAAGCGATCGCGGCTACAGTCCGCAGAAATCACCGCGTCATCGTCGCCTACGAGGACATGCTCAGCTTCGGGTACGGCGCGGAAATCGCCGCGCGCATTGGCGAGGAGCTATTCGATGAGCTCGACGCGCCAGTAAAGCGCGTTGCCGCGATGGACACCTTCTGCGCCTATCAGCCGAAGCTGGAAGACGTGATCCTCCCGCAGACCGAACATCTGATTGCGGCGGTCAAGCAGCTTCTCGAGTACTAGGTCCGGGCGCGCCCAACCAAGGGCCAAGGGAAACTTTTTCTCTCCCAAACACGTATCCAATGGTAGAACTGCTCTGTGGAGGTGCAGCGATGATCTGCGTCAATTGTCAGAAGCGAATCACTGATGGCTCCAATTTTTGCTATAACTGTGGCGCAAAACAGCCCCCGTCTCCCGCGTTCGGGTCGGATTGGGACGCGGGCGGAAAAAAGCGGCTGGTACGATCCAGCACCGACAAGAAGGTTGCTGGCGTGTGCGGCGGCTTGGCCGACTACTTCGACGTAGATGCAACGATCATAAGGATTTGCTGGCTGCTGGCTTTCTTGTGTGCCGGCACCGGCCTGCTGGCCTACGTTATTTTGTGGATCGCGCTTCCAATCGCGCCAACCGGTGTTGTGACAGCTTCTACGGCGCCCGTGACCTCACAACCCATCACCCGCTAGAGCGGAGGTTGGGACTCAGAAAGCTAGGTAACAATAGTCCACCCTCCCCCTTTTTTTCTGTAAGTGTTGATTGTGCAAGAGTTGAAGTGGTTTGTTTTGCTAGACTTTTGGAAGTGTTGCTTCTAAAGGGCTTACAGGAGAGCATTTCGCGGCGTCATTAGTGCTCCCCCTTTGAGGCGTACCCGGCTGGCCAGTTCATTTCCTTCTTAATCGTAAAGTGATATTACCATATATATACCTCTGTTGTCAAGGAATTTCTTGGCGGATACCGGCAAACGACGATATGTCGGCAGAGAAATTGGCCGGTTATTCCTTGCCGCGCGTGGCGCGTGGTCTTGACCTTCGGCTCCCGCCCCCGCGTTCGAAGATCGGTTGGTCCAGAGAGAGGGTTCCTGCGCCGACGGTGGCGAGGGCGAAGCAGGCTCCCGCTAATGCAAGGGGGAATTCGTAGTCATGTACCGCCAGATAGCCGTGGAGGCTGTGGACCTTCCAGATGGCGACGCACATCTCGATCGCCAAGAGGAATGCGGCTGGCCGAGTGAACAGGCCCAGGAGGAGGAGAACGCCGCCGAAAGTTTCCAGGATCGCTGATACGTATACGAAGTAGGGTGGGAGGCCGTGTTCTACGAAGACGGCTTGGAAGTTTCCGTGGGTGTGGGTGAGTTTGGGGTAGCCGTGGTAGAGGAAAATGATAGCGAGGATGACGCGCAGGGTTAGGATGGATAGGGGTTGCAGCTTATCGAGGAATTTCACCGTCAAAACTCCGAGGTTCGAAACCAATTTGCTGAGTTGCAGGCCGCAGTAGCTGGCTACGCGCGGGATCACGCCTCATTTTGATTCCCGCTTCGTCGGCCCGAGTTTCGGCTGTGTTTCATCCAAACCCCGCCCTCTGAAAGGCAGAGGGAGGCTACAGGTCTCCGTGATGCGTCAAATAATTGCTGACCTTCGCGGATTGTAGCAGAAATCGTTTGGCGATCGATGGGCCGGAAGCGGCGGGGAATCGGTTACAATCGAAGTTGACGCGGACTCGCTCGGTGTCGATACCCATGGATATAGAGTCTGTCGAGGTGTGTCAGCCGCCAACGCTAAGGGATCGCCGAAGCATTTCGGAGGACGGGAGCTAGAGAGATCGTGGGAGCCAGAGTCACCAATCGCGGCGCGGCAGATGGCCAGGCATGAAACGGAAACTGCTTATCGCGGTGCCGTTGCTTATTTTGGTGGCCGCGGTGGCCTGGGCACTGCGGCCCAAGCACGAATCGGTCGGCGAAGCGTACATCAGCGAGCGGAGCATTACGTTGTGGAGCAGCGTCGCGCAGGTGCGCGAGCCTGTGGACACCCTGCACTACGGCGACCACGTCGACGTCCTGGCGCGCCGCAACGACAGCGTCAAAGTGCGCACCGCTGGTGGCGAAGTCGGTTGGATTGACGGCCGCCAGCTTCTGGAACCCGCGTTGTGGACGCGCAGCACCAAGTTGTTGCAACAAGCGCGGACCATTCCGGTGCAGGCCCGTGGGCGCACCAAAGTGCAAACCAACCTGCGCGTGCAGCCCGGCCGCACCGAGCCTCGCCTGTATCAATTCGGCCGTGGCGTGCCCGTCGAGGTTGTCGGTCGTGCCGTAGCCGACTGGGCGCAGGTGAGCGACGAAAAAGAACCAGCCAACGATTCCGGAAACAAGAAAGAAGACTGGTACCTGGTGCGGGCGGTGGCTACCCGTCCTCCGGGTGAGTCGGCCGCGCGAACAGCGGAGACCACCACGACTACCCAGCCGGGCGATCAGAGTATCCCGATCGCTGGATGGGTGGTGGCCCGCTTCGTTGAGCTCGCGCTGCCCGATCCCGTTCGCGAAGGAATCGCGTCGGCGAATGTGAGGGCAGTGGCGTGGTTTGAGCTCAACCGTATTCCCGATGATTCCGGCGGCAAAGCGCAGTACTTGGTGGCTGGGACGAAAGGCCCCGACGGCCAGCCTTGCGATTTCACGACACTGCGGGCCTACACCTGGGACGCCAAGAAGACCCGTTACGAAACAGCATTCATTGAGAATAACTTATGCGGCTTGCTGCCGATCCGGATGGGCAAAGGCCCGAGGGATGAGCCGGAATTCCGGTTTCGCGAGGCAGCCAGCGGACAGGACGAGCGGGTCTACCGGCTGATTCAGACGGTGGTTCGCCGCATCCGCGCACCCGGCGAAGCCCCCGCGAAGTCGAGCCGTCCCAAACCTGCGAAAGCCTCGGCGCGTTGATCCGTCGCAAATGCACGTTAGGGTAAGATGTGGCGGCGCAGGTTTTTGGCCGGAGCGTGATGAATGACGCTGCACGTCAGCGAATCGGAAGTCCGTGCTCTGCTCACCATGCCGATGGCGGTCGAGGCCGTGGAGGATATTTCACGGAAGCAGGCGAATAGCGAGGTGATCGTTCATCCGCGCCGGCGCTTTGAGTTTCCTGGGTCCCATTTCTTTCACTATATGGCCGCGGCGGATTACTCGGCCGGTTTTATCGCGATGAAGCAGTACACCTACGTGCGCGGGAAGCTGCGATTTCTGGTGCCTTTGTACGAAATGGGAACGGGCGAGCTGGTGGCGCTGATTGAAGCCGATTACATGGGCCAGCTGAGAACCGGGGCGGCTTCTGGTGTGGCGACGAAATATCTGGCGCGGCGGGATGCGCGGGTCGCGGCGATTATCGGCACCGGTGGGCAAGCGAAGACGCAGCTCGAGGCGGTCGCAGCGGTGCGGCGGCTGGATTCCGTGAACGTATTCGGGCGGGATCCGCAGAAGCGCGAGGAGTTCTGCAAAGAAATGAGCCAGCGCATCGGGATTGCGGTGCGCCCGGCGGCGTCGGCGGCGGAGGCGGTGCGCGGAGCGCACATCGTTTGTACCGCTACGACCGCCGTGCAGCCGGTAGTGAACGGAGCGGACCTGACGAGTGGCGTGCACATCAACGCCATTGGGGCCAATCATGCGCATAAGCGGGAGCTTGATGATGAGGCGGTGGCCAGCGCGGACGTGATTGTGGTGGATTCGGTCGAGCAGTCGCGGCAGGAAGCTGGGGACTTGATTATTGCGTTTCACGGGGATGAGTCTTGCTGGACTGGGGTGAAACGGTTGTCGGATGTGGTTGCGGGGAAGAATGGGGGGCGGACCAGCGATACGGAAGTGACGCTGTTTAAGTCGAACGGGATTGCATCGTGGGATTTGGCGGTAGCGATGAAGGTTTATAGGGCGGCGCGGGAACGGGGGTTGGGTCGGGAGTTGCCGCTTTGGAGTAGGGCTGGGGCGGAATAAAAGAAAGACCCACCCTTAGAACCCAAGGGTGGGGCACCCGCGGAATTACTGAACGTTCTGGTTGTTGCGTTTAGATTGCGGGCTTGTTTAGTTTGCGGTGAAGGGCTTGGTGGAGGCGGTCGCGGACGTCTTGGGGGAGTTCTACGGGTTGGGAGGCGCAGAAGATTTCTACTGTTCGTTTGGTTTGGTTCACGATTACGGCGCAGCCTTCGCAACCGCTCAGATGGATCTCGATTTCTTGCCGGATCACGGCGTCTACTTCGCCGTCGATGTAGTTAGAGATCTCGAGAAGTACGGCGTCGCATTTCAATTGGGTTTCCTGTCGCGCATGAAGCGGTCTAGTTTCTGGCGCAGCTTCAGGCGGGCGCGCAGTAGTCGGGACTTCACCGCGGCAACCGAGATGCCAATGGCGGTCGCGGTTTCCTCGGTGGAGAGTTCTTCGATGTCTCGCAGGACGAAAACTGTTCGGAAGTCCGGACTGAGCCCGTCGATGGCTTGGTCGAGGATTTCGTGCATTTCAGATTGCGCGTAACGCTGCTCGGGGCTTGGTCCCCAGTCTTCAATCTCGCGTGGCATCAAATCGTCTTCGCCTTCGATGGGTTCGTCAATCGAAAATTGATTGGGGCGGCGCTTGCGAAGTCGCATCAAGGCTTCGTTGGCGGCGATGCGGACCAGCCAGGTGTAAAATCGCGAATCTTCCTGGAAGGAGCTCAGATGCGAGTAGGCCTTCATGAAGGCGTCCTGCATGGCATCTTCGGCGTCTTCGCGGTTACGGGTGATGTTCATGGTGAGGCGGAAGATTTTGCGCTCGTAGCGATTGACGAGTTCCTCAAATGCCGTTGCGTCGCCGGACTTCGCGGCCTTGACGAGGAGGTGTTCGTCCTCGCGGGCGACAGTGGATGGAAGGCGGTGTGGGTTCGGTGAGCTCAAGTTTGGCGCGCTTAGGTTCTGGGCAGTCCACGCGTAGAGAAGCATCGTAGCGCTTTTGTTGGACTGCTTCTTTAAGGTAGCACAATGCATGAGCATTCTCGTCCAGTCCGCCCATTAGATGAGGGCCCTCCGGGACGAGATTCAGGGAATACGAGGCCTCTTTGCATACGCTGCAAGGAGGCCCTTATTGACGATGTGTGGGCTGCGGGGTACAGTGTTTTGTCGACGCATTTTATAAATGGCGACGCTTGCTTGTGCCTTGCAGTCACCGGATTCTAATACCAAATTGATATATATCCTTCGCATTTCGATTTTTTGACCACCTGGCAGGCGATGGGACCAGGGCCGCATCCCATTGAGATTCATGCGGTTGCGGTGTCTCTCAACTTTTTGGCAAGAAAGCGAATTCCAGGCACGTCAAATATGCGAACACTGCCAGACCATCTTCGCAAGGGTATGAAGCTCGTGATTGTCGGTTGTAACCCGACCGAGTCTTCGGTGCGCGTCGGGCATTATTATGCTGGCCGCGATAACCCGTTTTGGCCCATTTTGTTTGAGAGCGGCGTGGTGCCAGAGCCGTTCGATTATCACGACGATAAACGCGTGATCGAATTCGGCATTGGCTTGACCGATCTGGTCAAGCGCCCGTCGAAAACGACGGAAGAGCTTTCGCGCGCGGATTTCGCGGAAGGCCGGATCGTGCTTTCGCAGAAGCTGGAAGAGTTTGCGCCGCGGGTGGTGGCGTTTAACGGGAAGCTGACCTACGAACAATTCGCACAACGGAAATGCAAGTTTGGCTTGCAGAAGGAGCCGCTGTATGGAGCGAGGGTCTATGTGCTTCCGGCTACGCCTAGTCCTCAGGCGGATAAGAAAAGTGAAAAATTACAGCATTTCCGGAAGCTGGCGCAGTTGGTGAAGCGCATCGAGAAAGAGCGCGATTATCCCGAGGGCGAATTGGAGTCGCAATGAGCACGACTCCACAGAGCGTCCCAGAACATACCCTGATTCTGGAAAAACACGAAGAGGGCGTCGCGACGTTGACGTTGAACCGGCCCGACAAGCTGAACGCGCTGAATACCGATCTGGCAGTGGCGTTGAACGAAACTCTGGGACGGATCGGGACCGACAAGAATATCCACGCCGTTGTGCTGACTGGCGCGGGGCGGGCATTTTGCGCCGGCGGGGATTTGGCGGAAATCTGGAAGGGACGCCAAGCCAACGACAACGCCAACTTGGAACCGTTGTTGCGAGCGGGTATGCAGGCGGTGCTGAAGATTCGTACCATGCGGCAGCCGGTCATCGCCGCTGTTAACGGAGCTGCGGCCGGTGCGGGTATGAACATTGCTCTTGCCGCGGATATTCGTTTTGCGTCGGACGCAGCGGTTTTCGGACAGAATTTCGCCAAAGTGGGTTTGTTTCCAGATTACGGCGGGACCTTTTTCCTGCCGCAGCTTATTGGGCCCGCGAAAGCGGCGGAAATGTTCTATACCGGCGACATGATCGACGCGAAGACGGCGTTGGCGATGGGTTTGGTGAATCGGTTGGTTCCCGCGGATCAGTTGGAGGCGGAGGCGAAGGCGTTTGCCAAGAACATCGCCCACGGACCGCGCACGGCGAGTCGCGCGCTGAAGCAAGTGCTGTTTGGCAACCAGCGGGCGGAGCTGACCAAAGCACTGGAATACGAAGTCGAAGAGCAAATGAAGTGTTTTGCGTCGGAGGATTGCGCCGAGGGTCTACGAGCGTTTTTCGAGAAGCGTAGGCCAAATTTCCAAGGTAAGTGACGCTAAGCTGATACGTGGCCCTGGCCTCGGAGTTGGCTGAAGTTGGCACAGGCAAGAGTGCCTGTGCTACCTTTTTTGGATGAATCCAACGGACAATTTGGAAATAACGCCGGCTGAGGTGAAGCAGCGAATGGACCGCGGCGAGAAGTTGCTGCTCGTCGATGTGCGCGAGCCCTGGGAGTTCGACATTTGCAAGATTGCGGGCGCGACATTGATTCCCATGGGCACGGTGCCGGCGAGTTTGCAGGCGCTGGATACGGATGACGAGATCGTCGTGTACTGTCACCGCGGGATGCGGAGCTTTGACGTCACGGTGTGGTTGCGCGGGCAGGGCGTGGAGCGGGCGAGATCGCTGGCCGGTGGGATTGAGCGATGGTCGCAGGAGATTGATCCGAACGTGCCGCGATACTAGCGGGCTTGTTTGCTGCCCTCAATTTCCGGGGCAAAAATTTCATGGCGAAAAAAGTCAAATTCCTGCAGAAACCGACGGGCACGACCTGCCGCAAGGCGAAGGCGTTTTTGGAAAGGTTGGGCGTCGAGTTGGAGCTGCGCAATCTGGATGCCGAGCGGCTTAATGAAACCGAACTCGACAAACTGATCGGCGGCCGGGACCACCGGCGATTTCTGAATACGCGGAACGAGTTGTATCGATCGCGGAAGATGAAGGACAAACCGCCGGGACGGGCGGAGGCGATCAAGTTGATGGCCAAGAATCCTAACCTGATTCGGCGGCCAATGGTAATTCAGGGCCAGGAAATCGTTTTGGGGCATGATGAGGGCGCGTTTCGGAAGATGGTTTCATGAATGGCCTTGCGGGATGGCCCGTACATGTTGATGCTGCGGCTTCGGCCGTGGTTCGGAAAAACACTTGGGCGTGAAGACGATCGCAGTGATCGGGGCGAATGCTATCGGAAGCGGCGTTGCTTGTGTCGCGGCTGGTTGCGGATTTTCGATCGTTCTTGAGGATGTCTCCGATACACGGCTTCAGCAGGCATCTGCCTGGATCGCGGAACGACTGGCGTCCTCTACTTCTGGGCGCGCGGCTTTAGGATGTGTTTCGACGGCGCATACCGTTGAGGGTGCGATTCGGGATGCAGATTTGATCATTGAGACTTTGCCGGACGAGATGGAGATGCAGATCGAGTTATTCACTATTCTCGATAAATTCGCCAAGCCGAATGCGATTTTCGCGAGTACCGGATCGATTTCGATCACCGAACTGGCGGAGGTTACGTTCTGCGCCGATCGCTGCATTGGGATGCGGTTTACGGCTCGCATTGCGGAAATGAAGGCTATACAGCTGGTCCGAGGCGCGGAAACCTCGGACGAAACTGTTGCTGCGTGCCGCGAGGTTGCGCACAGGATGGGGAAGGAAGTCACAGTGATTAACGATGCAGGTGCTGATGAGTCAGGCGACCCGAAACGGAAATTTGCAAATGCCCAGAACTAGCGCCCTCCGGGGCGGAAAGTCGAAGACGGAGAATAGCAAGGCGCCATCCGGAGATGCTTGGCAAAAGATTGTGATTCAGCAGGGTGACCTGACCGAGATGGAGACTGACGCGATCGTGAATGCGGCGAACAACGATTTGATATTAGGTGGCGGCGTGGCTGGGGCGATTCGGCGCAAGGGTGGAGAAGAGATTCAGCGGGAGTGTGATGAGATCGGAAGTATTCCGGTCGGGTACGCCGCGATTACCGGCGGCGGGAACCTGAAGGCGAAATACGTGATTCACGCGGCGAGCATGCAACTCGGGCGGAACACGACCGCCGAGGCGCTTCGGCGTTCGACGGAACATGCGCTGCGCATTGCCGGGGAACGGGGGTTGAAGACGATTGCGTTCCCAGCGATCGGCACGGGCATCGCGGGCTTTCCGATGGCAGAGTGCGAGGAGATCATGTTGCACGAGGCGGTGCGGTATTTAAAGCAGGGAAGCTCGCTGGAGAAAATCTATTTTGTCTTGTTTGATGAAAAGGCGACCAAGAGTTTTCAAACGGCGTTCCACAAAATAAAACCTTTGCAGGCTACTTAATCGAAACCCGAGCGAGGGCGCTATCCTAACCTCACGGGGAGTCGGGCCGGCGCTTTAGGACTGGGCGGTTGTCGGGTTGGGCTGAGGGGGTTTGGGTGGAGGTGGGTCCGCCGCCCCCTGGAACCGCCGCGGAGACGGCGCCTTCGGAATAGGGTTTCTTTAGGAACGACTCGGCGGTTTGTTGGGCGTTGCCGGTGTCGTCGTTGGTTTGTTTTGCTTTGCTGTATTCGTTTACGGCGCGTTCGCGCTGGCCTAATAGATCGAAAATTTTGCCGAGATAGATGTGGCTCCAGACTTCGGTCCACTTTTCGGGCGGTTCGGGGACCGTTTGGAGGGCTTCGCGGAAAGCGTTGGCGGCGGCCTGGTAGTTCTTTTGGTAGAAAAAGGCTTCACCCATGCGGAAGTTGGCCAGCGGGCGGTTGGGCTGGATCGAGAGGGCGCGCTGGTATTGGCCGATGGCGTCGTAGTAGCGGCCTTGCTCGGCTAGCTCTTCGCCGCGAGCGATGGCGGCGCGCGCCCGGAGAGTGGTGCTGCCTTTCAGGACCACGTTGCCTGGATCGATCTTGATGCCGCCGGGCTTGGGGCGTCCGAAAGTTTCCACCGTGAAAGAGGACTCCGTACCGACGATGTCCACCGTTTTGGTTTCTGGATTGCCTTCGGTATCGATGCGGATGTCGATGGGCATGCTGAAGGTGTCGAGCGGCTGTTTCACTTTGCCGACGACGCGGAAGCCTTGCTTGGTACGGTAGACGACGTACTCGATGGTGAAGTCGGGGACGCCAGTGGAATTGAGCCACTGCGCAAAGAACCCACGGAGTTGCGGCGGGGCTTCGCCTTTTTTCACGGAGGCTTCGGCGCGCGCCTGGGCTAGATTTTCGAAATCGTCGATAGTGGCGCTTTTGCCGTTGTACTTGGCGTAGAAATCGTGGAGCAGGGATTTGAAGGCGACATCACCCATCTGGGCGCGCAGCATGTGGAAGATCATGGCGCCTTTGTTGATGACGACGGCGCGATAGTCGCTGGAGTACGGGGCCAGGCGGGCGGCTTGTCCGACGGGGGCGGCGTCTTCGCCCATTAGCGCGCCTACGGCGAATTCATCGACGGCTTTCAGGCCAGCTTCGCGGCCGGCGTTTTGCTCGGCGTAAAGAGCTTCGGAGTAACGGGCCAGGCCGTCACTGATCCACACATCGCCGGGAGACGCCGGGAGGATCGCGTTGCCCCACCATTGCGAGGCGACCAGGCGCGCTATGGTGCGATCGGCGCCCTTGGGATCCCAGATGCGTTTGCTGAGCAGCAGCAGGCCGGGAGCGGAAAAATCGCGCAGGGTGCCGTCGGGGAGTTGCGCGATGGTGACCTCGGCGTCAGGCAGCGGGCCGAACATGTCGGAGAACATGGTGTAGGAACGGGCCACGCTGGCGGCGAAGTCAGACGGTTTCCCCGGAGCGGACCGCGGCGCATAGACCGAGACGTTTACTCCCTCGGCTTGTTCTGGACTGAGCTGCAGCTCACCGGCTACAAAGGTGCCGTTGGGGGCTGGCGTGTCGCATTGAAAAGTGTAGAGCAGGCGGCCACCTTCGGCTGGATTCTTGCCCGCCATCGGCGTCGGAGCGGAGGCTTTGCCGGTGCCGGCTACCGCGAAGGAATCGGGAACATTCAGGCGGAACGTTCCGGTGTAGCGGTTCGACGGAAAATTCGTCAGCGGAAACCAGCGAGCGGGAAGCAGCAGGTAGGCGCCTTCTTTGCTGATCACGGCGGTCTTGATGCCGGGGACCGGGCTGTTCTCTTCGTTGGCGAGCAGGCCCGCGTAGGTGAACGTCAGGGTGACTTTTGTTCCGGCTGAGACGGCCGCGGGTAGCAGCGTGGTGACGAACAGCGTGTTGCCGCTGTCGCGCTCGAAACTCAGCGATTTGCCGTCGGCGGATTTTACCTCTCGGACGTCCATGTTTTGATGGAGCTCGACGCGAACGCCGCCGGAAACTTCCTGAGCTTTGAAGGTGATCTTGGCGACAGCGGAGATCGATTGCGCGACTGGGTCGAGCGTGGCGGTTACGTCGTAGTGCTCGGCGAGAAATGCAGGTGGACGCGGCGTCTGGGCGCGCGACGGAGTCGCAGAGCAGACAAACAACAACAGCGGTGCGAGCAGAGATGTGAGCGTGTGCACAGGGCTAATTTTTCGCAGGCGGGTCATCGGACCCCTTTCAGGCAGCTGTCCATTCGGACTGCATAAACCGGGTTCTATCCACCGGGGCTGTATATAGGATAGCAGACACCTCACTTAGCGTTGCCACGGGTGGCGCGAACCAATTCGAGGATGGCATCGGCGGCTCGATCGACGGCTCCCGGCGGTCCGAGGAGGCTGCGAACCTCGGCGAGGTTTGCGCGCATCGCATCTCTTGCTGGCGGGTCGCGCAACAGTTGTACTACTTCCTTTGAGACGCGCTCGGGGGTGAAATCGCTCTGAATCAACTCGGGCACCAAGCGCTTCCCGGCGATTAGATTGACCATGCTGAAGAAAGGGGTGCGGACTAGCGGCTTGGCTAGCAGGGCGGTCAGGGGCGTGACGCGGTAGACGACGACCATGGGGATGTCGAGCAGCGCGGTTTCCACCGTGGCGGTTCCGCTGGAGACGATGGCGGCGTCGGAGTGGGCGAGGGCGTCGTAGGTGCGGCCTTGCACAATGCGGATGGGGGGGGCAGGCGGCCAGCCTTCGCGAAGTGTGGTGTTGTTGCTGTGAGGAGCGGCCGCGATTACGAATTGTGCCTGCGTCTCGGCGTGGATGCGGGCGCATGCTTCGCGGAGGATGGGCAGGTGTTGATGGAGTTCGGCGCGGCGGCTGCCAGGCAGGACGGCTACGACCGGGCGGGCGGGGTCGAGATTTTGTTCGCGGAGAAACGTTGGGCGGTCGACAGATGGATACACGTTTCCTACGAGCGGGTGGCCTATGAACTTCACCGGGACGCCTGCGTCGGCGTAGAATTTTTCTTCGAAGGGGAAGATGCAGAGGGCTTGGGCGAAACGGCGTCGGACGACGCGGACTCGCCAGGGTCGCCAGGCCCAGAATTGGGGGCAGACGTAGTAGGCGTTTTTGATTTTGCGGGATTTTAGTTTTCTGGCGAGACGAAGGTGGAAGCCGGGGAAGTCGGTGAGGATCGCGAGCGTGGGTTGGCGGCGCCCGGCTTCGCTGACTAAGCGGCGCATGGCACGGATCAAGGACGGGAGGTGACTTAGGATTTCGGTTATGCCGACTACCGAGACTTCGGAATAGTCGGTGATGATTTCTACTCCTGCGGCTCGCATTTGCGGGCCGCCCATGCCGAAGATTTTTACGTCGGCGCGCTGCTTTAGCGCCGCGGCTAGACGGGCGGCGTACATGTCTCCGCTGGCTTCGCCGGCGGAGAGGAGAATGGAGATTGGTGCCATTGCAGTTTTGGATTCGCGATGGTGATCATCTCATGGGACAGAAAAAGACGGGATTAACACAGAGGACACAGAGATCGGAGCACGGAGGTCGCGGAGGAATTGGTTGGGGGACTCGAACTGGCGGCACGCCCTTCGAAGCTCAGGGCAAGCCGGCGCTACCCGTTAGTCGGTCGCGGGTTGCGGCGTTGGGCGCGGTATGAGGATAGCGGGATCGTCGGGTTGCGTGGCTGGCGGCAGGTGGAGTTCTTGTTCTTTGTATTGCAGTTGGTAGAGGCGGTAGTAGATGCCTCGTTGGGCGAGGAGTTCTTGGTGGGCGCCTTGTTCGCGTAGGCGGCCTTTGTGGAAGACGAGGATGCGGTCGGCGTGTTGGATGGTGCTTAGGCGGTGGGCGATGACCAGGGCGGTGCGGCCGCTGAGCAGGCGGTCGAGGGCTTCGCGGATCTGGAATTCGGTTTTGGTGTCCACGCTGGAGGTGGCTTCGTCGAGGATCAGAAATCGCGGGTTGTGGGCCATGGCCCGGGCGAAATTGATGAGTTGGCGCTGGCCTACGGAGAGTGTGGAACCGCGTTCGTTGACCGAGGATGCTACGCCTTCGGGAAGCGCGCGCAGGAAATCGCCCAAGCCAATTTCTTCGGCGGCGCTTTCGACTTTTTTGCGGTCGATGCCCGGAGAGCCCAGGCGAATGTTGGACTCGATGGTACCGCTGAAGAGGAATGGATCTTGCAACACGATGCCGAACATGCGGCGGAGATCTTGAATATTGATTTTGCGAATGTCGATGCCGTCGAGGAGGATCTGGCCTCGCTGGACATCATAGAAGCGGAGGAGCAGGGAGATTAGCGTCGTCTTGCCTGCGCCGGTGTGGCCTACGATGGCTACCGTTTGGCCCGGGGCTACGCGGAAGGTGACGTCGCGGAGGACCCAATCGTCTTCGGCGGGTTCGGGTTTGGCGCTGTAGCTGAACCACACGTTGCGGAATTCGATTTCGCCGCGGGGAGAGTCGAGGCGAATGGCGTCAGCAGGCGATGCAGCGGGTGCGGGCTCGTCGAGCAGTTTGAAAATGCGCTCGGAGGCGGCCATAGCGGATTGCAGGATGTTGAATTTTTCACTGAGATCCTGGATGGGGCGGAAGAAGCGCGTGGCGTACATGGTGAACGCGGTGAGCACGCCGACGCTCAGCGTGTTGTTCAGCACGCGATTGCCGCCGGACCAGTAGATCAACGCGATGGCGAAGATGCTGAGGATTTCCACTGCGGGATAGAAGAGCGCGAAAGCCAAGATTGCGTCGCGCCAGGCCAGCATGTTGTCGCGATTGCGGCGGCCAAATTCTTCGCGGGCTTTTTGTTCGCGGTTGAAGATTTGGACAACGCTCATGCCGGAAATGTATTCCTGGAGGTAGGAATTGATGCTGGCTACGGCGGTGCGAATGCGCCGGTTGGCGTCGCGGACGAACTTGCGAAAGAAGTAGGTGACGACCAGGATGAACGGGAGGACTGCCAGAGCGTCAAGAGCCAGGCGTCGATCGATCGAAAAAAGCCAAACGGCCAGGACGGCGAGTAGAAAAAAATCATTGATCATCGTCACGACGCCGGCAGCGAAAAGATCGTTCAGCGCGTCGACGTCGGTGGTGACGCGGGTTACCAGGCGGCCTACCGGGTTGCGATCAAAGTAGGTCATGGGCAAGCGCTGGATGTGCGCAAAGATGGCGCTGCGCATGTCGTACATGGTTTGCTGACCGACGCGCTGCATGATGCGGATTTGAATGTATTGGGCCAGGAAGTCGAAGACCAGGACGCCGAAGAAGACGATGCTGATGATCAAGACGCCGTGCCAGGCTTCGGATTCGACGATGGCGCGGTGCATCCCTGGGACTAGATACTTGTCGATCGCGATCTGAAAAAGTTTGGGTGGCGCGAGTTCCAGTGGCGTCACGATCGCGACCAGCGCCAGGGCGAGGACTACACGCCAACGATACGGGTACAGATATTGCAGCAGGCGCCGCAGCAGGTGCGAGTCGTAGGCCTTTCCTAGCGCTTCTTCTTCGTGAATGTTGCTCATGCGTTCTCTAGCTCTTCTTCGAGCAACTGCTTGCGATACAGATCGGCGTAATAGCCTTCGCGCGCCAGGAGTTCATCGTGAGTGCCGCGCTCGGTGATGCGCCCGTCGCGCAGGACCACAATCTGGTCGGCGTCTTGGACCGTGGAAGTGCGATGCGAGATTACGATGGTGGTGCGGCCTTCGGTTACGTCGCGAAGGCGCGTGAGGATGCGCTCTTCGGTCTGGGTGTCCACGGCGGAAAGGGAATCGTCGAGGATCAGGATACGTGGATCGCGAATGACGGCGCGGGCTATGGCGCAGCGCTGCTTTTGTCCGCCGGAGAGAGTTACGCCGCGTTCGCCGACTACCGTGTCGTATTTGTGGGAGAAGCTTTCGACCTCGGCGTCGAGGCTGGCGATGTCGGCGGCGGCCTTGATCTGATCCAGGTCGAACTGTGGGAGGCCGAAACCTACGTTGCCGCCCACGGTTTCCGTAAAGAGATAGGTGTCTTGCGGAACGTAGCCGATGGAGCGGCGAAGGCTGTCGAGCGGCCATTCGCGGATGGGGTGGCCGTCGATCAGGAGTTGGCCGTCCGGGGCTTCCCAGAGGCGTGCGATCAGGGCGGCGAGCGTAGTCTTGCCGCTGCCTGTGGGTCCGACGATGGCTAGAGTGGAGCCTGCAGGCACTTTTAAATTTATATCGCTGAGGACCGCGTGGGCGGCGCCGTTGGTCTTGCCGGGGGCGTTGGCGCCGTTGCCGGCCAAATTCGTGGGATAGGTGAACGTGAGATTGCGGAATTCGATTTCTCCGGCGACTGGCGTTTGTGGGGGGACGGTGGCGGCGCGGTCGTCGATCTGCGGGGTAGCGCCGAGGATGTAGTTCAGGCGGCCGGTGGAGGCCGCGCCGCGCTGAAAAATATTTGTGACCCAGCCCAGGGCGATCATGGGCCAGACGAGGACGCCTAGATAAGTGTAGAAGGCGATCAGTGCGCCGAGAGAAATCTTGCCGTTGAGGAGTTGATGGCCGCCTTGCCAGAGAACGATCAGGAACGATGTGCCGATCAGGGCCTGGAGCGACGGCATGAACATGCTCCAAGTGCGGATCAGCTTGATGTTGCTGGAGACGTATTCGCGGTTGGGCTCGTCGAAGCCGCGGATTTCGGCTTCTTCCTGGGCGTAGGCGCGGACTACGCGGACGCCGGAAAGATTTTCTTGCACCTTCGCGGACAATGAGGCCAGCGAGGCTTGAATTTTTTCGTAGAGTTCATGGATGAGTTTGCCAAAGTGGCGAACGGCGACGAAAACAACCGGGACCGGGAGAAGAATCCAGAGCGTGAGCGAGCCGGAGAGCTTCGCCAGGACCATGAGGGCTAGCACCATGGTGGCCAGCGTTTGGCCGGTGTACATGATGCCGGGGCCGAGGACCATGCGGACGTTGTTGAGATCGTTGGTGGCGCGAGACATCAGCTCGCCCGTGCGGTTGCGGACGTAGAATTCCGGCTCCATGAGCAGGAGTCGATTGAAGAGGTCGCCGCGCATGTCGAATTCGATGTCGCGAGAAACGCCAATCAAGATCCAGCGCGTGGCGAAAGACAGCGCGCCTTTGAGCAGAACGCAGACCAGCAGCAAGAGGCAGTAGATGCCGAGGGCGTGGCGGCTGTGCGGGGCGTAGAAGGGAATCGAGCGGCTAAGCCACGAGCCGACGAGCAAATGTCCTTGCGAACTGGATTCAAACGGCCGGGCGCTTCCCGCGATGACGTCGGTGATGACGCCGGTGCCGAGCGGGATTATGTTTCCTACGAGGCTCGTTAAAAGGATGCAGAGCAGGCCGAGCGCAATCCCGCCGGGGTAGCGCTTCAGGTACGGCGCCAAGCCGAGTAAGTTTGCCCACGAGGATGTGGGTTTCTTCGCGACGGCGGTTGGCGCGTTAGCGTTTTTAGAGGTAGCGCTCATCGTAACGTTGATTTCGGAGTGCCGCCGCCCATGGTCGGCGATTCGAGCAAGAAATTTTCGTAGCTGCGGTCGAGCGATTGGTAACGCTTGGTCTTCGGATTCCAGCGTACGGCGATCGGCAACACATGTGCGACGTCGTGCGTGCCCTTCAGCGGTGTGAAATAAAGTTGCAGCCCCTTTACTGGGTCTTGTTCGAATTGAAGGCGCCAGCCAGTGACCTGGGCAAGAGGGGTGAGACCCAGGTATCCTCTGGCGTTTTTCAGATGCTCGTCGCAGCGGAAAATCTCGGCCCACTGGCCGTCTTGATTTTCGGCGATTACGCCGCGGGTGATGATGGTGCCTGGCAGATTATTTTTCGGAGTCTTGGGCACGACGTTGGCCGCTAGAAATTGTTGTTTGCCGGTTTTGGCGAGATCGCCGAACAATAAGACCTGCGTTTCCGAGCCGAGCAGCGATTGCGCGCCGGCTTGAATGTCGTCGGGCACCGCCGGCGCAGCGGGCTTCGTCGCCGGGGCTGGTTCGGACTTCGTCGCGGGCGAGTCATTGCCGCAGCCGGATAGGAAGCAGAGCGCGCAGAGTGCGGCTAATGGTAGGGATCTCAGACGGAAGCCTCCGGGCGTTGCGACTTTGCGGCGCGGGTGCTCGGGGTTAGCCCACAAGGTAAAGGACGGCACGGCTGCGTGCTTGTTAGCAGCAGGTCTCAGGCAACAGTCGGTTGAGGCGTTTTGCGTGGATTCGCTCATTAGAGACTTGGGGCCGCCAGTGTGATTTCCACCACTCGACCAGGATTCGCGTTTTTTTCCGGCGTGCAGAGTACGGCCATGACTTGCGGCACGTCGGGCCCCGCCCAATCGAAGGCGTAGTACAACAATTCTAACTGTTGACCGTCTTTGGTGGAAGGACCGCGGGAACCCGGTTGTCCATAGAGCGCGACGACGCGGGAGCACGGGTTACCGACCACGAGACCGTGGCCGGTTGTCCAGCGGGGGTGAGATTCGGCTGGGGAGGTGCACCCTTGTGTCGATACGGGCTTCGCATTGGGGGCCGAGTTGGTCTGGGCCACGCGGACTTCCAGGATTTTGCCGTCGGAGTCCGGGATGATGGACAACAATTGGTGGTGGCAGGGATCCTGCCAAATCTTGTTGGTGCCGTCGAACTTGGTCGAGGATGGCTTGCGGAACATTCTTTCTGCTTTGTCGATATCGTCGCGGCCGGGACGCAAGCCCGCGAGGGTGAGTTCGTCATTGCGCTGCTGGGTTAGCGCTGCGCTCATTTTGGCTTCGTTTTTGCTCGGCGAATCGGTCGCCTGCTCGGACATGTGCGCGGGAACGCAGGTCAGCACGAGCGCGCTACCTGCGCGCCAGAATGGCGTCCATCCGCGCTTCAAAATTTTCTTCTCCCTCGGACCATAGCTCGCTGCGCTCGACCGGCAGGGCCCGCTCGATCGCTTCGACCCAGCTGAATAGTTGTTGGATGTTCTCGCGGGTCTTTGCGTGATATTCCTTCAGGTTGTTACTGACCGCCATCCACTGGCGGAAGGTATGCTCTATCGGATGATCGGAGGAATCAAATGGATTCGACGCGGCGCCCGGGGCCAGCAGGCCACCATGGCCGGTGAAGAAATGCTCAAAACCGAGATCGGCGGTGAAATGCCCGGCGCTAGCAGCGAGGCCGTCGTCGTAGTCAAGGCCGTGGCAAGTGAGGACGAGCGGCTGCGGCTCATGGCGCCAGGTCAACGTTTCGACGTCGAAGCGCCAGAGGTCCCAATTCGCGCTGGCGATATACGCAGTATCGGAATTCAGATGTTGGACGGCGAGGGCGGCGATTTCCGCGGGGCCAGAATTTTGGGCGCGGAGGTCCCATTCTGCCGCGGAGGGCTCGGTCGAGTTCACAGATTGCACGACTAGTTCGGTGAACGTGCTCTTGGTGGAGGACAGTGGAGCCGTGGTGAGGAAGCGCGCAAATTCCGCGATCATGGTTTGATCCGAGAAATCACGGGTCCAGACACGGAGATAGGAGTGGTTAGCCATGGCCGCGCAAATGCTTCTTCTTTAACTCCGTCATTATACCGGGACCGCGGATGTGAGGCGACTGGCGAGAATCCGGCGGAGAAGAGCGACGCAGAATTCGGGAGGAATCGGTAAATTCAAATCCCGCGCGACTGACTCATGCGGCGCACCGTCTGGGCAACGAGGGCGGCGTTGCCAGGCGCGGGCTTGCCGTCAGGTAGCGTGAGAATATCTTCGAAACCGACGCGAGTGTCGTAGCCGCGCGCAGCAGCTTCATCGATCAGAGACCACGCGGTCTGATTCACCCCGTGAAGGACGCGAGGCAGATCCACGCCCGCGGCGTCGAGCATACCCTCGATTTGCTCCAGCGTTTCCAGCGCCTCCTCGGTAGAAGATTCGAACGGCTCCAGGAGCACTCTCAGGCATCGGGAACCGATTCCGGTCGGGAGAAAGACTTCCGCTTCAGACAGCAACATTTCGTGGACGACTTGGCGGCGACTTAGCTGGACTCCGCTCGCAACGAACGCTTGAGTGCCTTGTACGTCGCGCAGTCCTATTTCGATTCCGACGCCACGTGCGAGTAGAAGTTCGGCAAGCGGTAAGGCGCCCTCTTCCTTGAAATTGACGGAAGCGAAGTCCGGTAGGACCTTCCAACGTGAAATCATCTCGTGGCGCAGGGCGGCGTCGCGCAGAATCCAGGCGCCGGTGCTGACGCCAACCGGCGTATCCGGTACAGCCGAGCGGACCGCGTACAGCGCCTTTGCCACATCATCGGGCGCCAAGCTCTCCAGGCCATCCGGACCCCGCACATGAAAATGAATTGCGCCGGCGCCGGCCGCGACGGATTCCTTCGCAGACGCGGCTAGCTCATCGGGAGAAATCGGAATCGCCGGGTGTTCCGACCGCGTGCGGCCGCCATTTAGTGCAGCCTGAATCAGCATGGATAGCTACCCGGCTGCGACGGCGATCCGAGTACTGAAAAATGACGCGATGATCTCGGCGGAAAGGCCAATGGCGTGTTTGTGGTGCAACAAAGTTTCGTCACGCGACCCATATACGAACAGGCGAACGGGAGCGTTATGATCCTTGCTTCTCGTCGGGTGAAGAAGCGGTGGGCGCGGGAGGATCAAGCCTGGAGGCAATCTGCTGCATGCGATCGCGCAGCGCGTCGCCGATGTCGGCGAAGACTTTGGTGCAGGTCTCGCGCAGCTTCTCTTCGGCGGAGGCGGCAATTCTGGTAACGGAATCGCGCGATTGGTGGTCGAACGAAGTCACGGTCGCCAACATCCATTGGTTCGAGACATTGTCGAGGCGTTCGCGATAGTGGGCGGCGGCTTCCTCGCCCAGCCGTGAATAAACGCTTTGCATCTCGCGTTGCTGTGAGCCGGTCATCGACTTCCAGGACTCGAGCAAAGGCTCAAACCCGGCCTGAACGCGTTGATTGGCTTCTGCGACACCCGCTTCCATGGCCCCGCTCATGCCATTCTGGAAACGCCGGAGGAAGTCCTCCTGCTCCGTCGTGACTTTCTGCGTGAGCTCGGAGTGCGCTGCCTCCAACTGAATGCGTGTTTCGACCTTGGAGCGCTGCAGCTCCGCTTCGAAGCCGTCGAGATCCTGCCTTGCGTGGCGCTGAATCTCGTCGATAAAGGCGGCTGAGGTCGTCTCCGCAGCCTCGGCAAATAGCGCCCGCGCGCGCTCGAAGGCCTCACTGACAACCTCGGCCATCTGCGTCTGCGCGTAGGTGACGAAGTTGCGGCTCGACTGATCGAGTTCGCTGGCGAACTCGTTGGCGATATCGCCCGCCTTTTCGCGCAACTGGTTCCCGGCCTGTTCACTGACTCTCTCGGCGGCGGTTTGCGTTTGCGTTTGCGCCCGCTTTTCGTACCATTCGGCGGACTTGATCAGATCGTCGACGGTTTGCTGCTTCACGGTTTCCACGCGAAGCTCAAGCTCCGAGAGGCTCCGGGTAGTGACGTTCTCCGCGGCTTCTCGCAACAGCTCTTCCACTCCACCCAAGTTCGCGCGGAACTGGGCCAGGGCCTCAGCGAAAGATTCGTCGGTGCTGGCGCGAATGCGATCCTGGTGCAGCGTAAGAGCGGCATCGAGAAGCGACCGGCCACCGGCCAGACGCTGCATGGCGTCGGTAGCTTTCGATACTTGGGGCTCAATCAGCGACGCGACCTCTTGACCAAATCGCGAAACCGCCTCGCGACCGGATTCGTCGAAGGCCGCGCGGATTTTCGCCGCGATCTCTTCCAGCAGGGATTCCGAAGTTCGATGCAATTCATTACGGTGCAGGCTTAACACATCGTCGGCCTGCGATTGAAAGCGGGTAAGGGCGTGCTCCTGCACGGTTTCGAGGCGAGCTGCAAGTTGCTCCAGGCGTTCGGAGGTTTCGATTGCGCGGGCGGCAGCTGTTTCCGCGCGCTGTGTTTGCGCTTGCAGCGATTCGCGCAATGCTTGCGCCTGGCGATCCGAGGCTTCCGCAACCTCGGCCGCGGAAGCGCGAAAAGTGCCGGTGAGACGCTCGGCTCCCTGCTGAATCGCCAACAGTAAACCATTCGCGCGATCGTTCAGCGATTCCGCAGCGCGCTCCTGTGCTGAGGCGAACGCGTTCTCGACTGCCGTTTGCCAGCGTATTTGGGCGGCTTCCGCCTCGCCGTTGAGATCGCTCTGCCATTTTGCCTGTACGGACTCCAGTGCAGCTACCGTCTGTCGTTGAACTTCCTGGCTCGCCGCGTTGAGGGATTCCCAACGCGCGGCCAACGATTCCTCTCGCAGACGCGCCGCTTCCTCCATGGCGTGTTGAGCAGCCTCGGTGTGCGCCGCTATCTGCGCTTCGACTTGCTCGGCCACCGCGTGGAGCCGCGTGGTGGTTCCTTCGGCCTGCTGGCAGGCCTCATTGAGTGTTTCCGCAACGCTGGTCAACTGCTCGGCGTGTTCGGCGCGCTGCGCCAGGCCTTCTTCGGAAAGGCGCGAGGTCAGTTGTCTCGCAATCTCCTCGAGTTGGGGTATGAGGCGTTTCGGTAGATCCTCCTGCAGCGCGGTCGCGGCAGCATCGTGCGCCGCGCGGCTCCGCGTTTCCGATTCCTCATGGATCTTATCGATCGCGCCGGACAGTTCCTTGGACAGCGCCTCGCGTGCCTCCGCGACTTTGTGCTCCCATTGCTCGGCGCTGATCCGCCGCTCGGCGGAAACAGCTTGCCCTGCAGCCTCGCGCGCCGCGGCTTGAATCTGCTGGCGCGCTTCAGCGAGCAGGCGGGTAACGTGCCGCGCCAGTTGCAGTGAAGCGTCCGTGGTACTGGCCGGCGAAGGGAATACGCGGATATTGTCGGGGCCAGGGGCGGAATGCATATCTGGTTCCGTGAGCGACACATGAAACTCGGTTTCCGACGTGTCCATCGGCATCTGCGGCTGTTGTGGCAGCGGCAAATTCACTTGCGAGATTCCATGACCTGCGGCGGCCGCTTGCGATTTGTCAGGCTCTGCAACCGCAAACCAATCTTCCGGAGGGAAGCCGATTCCCCAGACATTGCCTGGAGCTTCCAGTTCGAGGGCTACCTGAAAAAGCTGGCGCACGGTGCGCGGACGCTGGATCCACGCGACGCGTCCCCGAACCGTTCGGGGCGGCTGGTCCGCTTCCGCATTTGGAACTTCCAGCTTGACCCACATGTTCTTCAGTACGTAATGCTTTGACTGGTAGCGACATCCGTGGCAGTTCAGGATCAGCGAAGAGGTTCGTTCGACGAACGGTCGCCCGAGCGCGTCAACGCCGGTCACTTGTAGCGGCACCGCCTGCACGATGCGCGTGCTGCGACGCTTTCGAAGATCGGAGGTCGGGTTCACTGCTGATTCAGGCACCATTTCCGTCGTTTCATCGGCAAGGTTGCTTCCAAAGTCATCCATGGGACGGGCCGCCGTTTCTGGTTTTTACTGCGTAAGTGCCGCTCAAATTCGTTTCGTCTGCGAACCGTCCGACGCCGCGGCACGGTGCGTCCCGGTCAGGAACATCCATATTTCCTTGGCTACCCAGATAGGTCCAACCAGCAAATAAATAGGTCCCTGAAAGAATGCCGGATGATTTCCTTCAATGCGATGTCCCAGGAACAGGAATATCCAGCCGCCCAGGAAAAATAGGGCGCCCCAAATCCATTTCGTGAGGATCAGCAGGACGATCCCGACGAAAATCATCGGGATGCCGACGCCATGTAGCGCCTTGTTCCAGGCAGACGAGTGCTCGTGATCGTATTGCGCCATGTAGCTAGCTAGACCTGACATAGCAGAACTCCAAGCGTGGGGACGCTGCCTGCGGAAGTACACTTTATAACGAAACGCGGTAAATGGCTAGGCGGCAGAGTTGTGGAAATCCGTCGAAAAAACGGCTACAAATCGCGGCGGCCTTCCATGGCTTTCATCATCGTAACCTCATCGGCATATTCCAGATCTGCGCCCACCGGGATGCCGACGCCAATGCGCGAGACTCGCACGCCCAGCGGTTTCAGCAATTTCGACAAGTAGACGGCAGTGGCTTCGCCCTCGGCCGTGGGATTCGTCGCCATAATGATTTCCTCGACCGTTCCTTCCTTGAGGCGCTCGACCAAAGACTTAATCTTCAATTGTTCCGGCCCGCGCCCTTGCAGCGGGGAGAGTGCGCCGCCCAGCACGTGATACATGCCGCTGTACATGCGAGTTTTTTCGATGGCCATAATATTGTGGGCTTCCTCGACGACACAAATTGTTCTGTGATTGCGCGTCGGGCCGATGCAATACAGACAGGGATCGGTGTCGGTGATGTTATGGCATGTGGAACACTCGCGAATTTTCTCTTTCGCGTCGCGAATCGCGTCAGACAGCGCGAAAGCATCTTCCGGCGCGGCGCGTAGTAAATAAAACGCCAGGCGCTGGGCCGTTTTCTGGCCGATTCCGGGAAGATGCTTCAGTGCGTCGATGAGTCGTTCAACAGGGGCGGCAAAATCAGGCATGCCTGATGTGTAGCACAGCGCGTGGCTGCGCGCAAATTAACGTGAAAAAAGCGCCAGCCTTAGCCGGCCGACCGGTGCAGTTATAGCGGCCGCTTTTCGAAGCGGGCGCTTTTTGAACGAGCTGAATCCAGATCTTTACCGAAGGAAGGGAACTAAAAAAGCCCAGGAATCTTAAGCCCAGCCATACCGGGAATTCCGCCCGACAGGTTCTTCATCTGATTCGTGAGTTCTTCGTCGACGCGCCGCGACGCTTCGTTAACCGCCGCTCGCACCAAGTCCTGCAGCATCTCCTGATCCTTGCCCGCGAAAACATCGGGTTCGATGCGCACATCCACGAGTTGCTTCTGACCGTTCATCTTCACGGTAACCATGCCGCCGCCCGCCGAGGCTTCCACCGTTACCGAATTCACCTGGCGTTGCAGATCTTCCTGCAGTTGCTTGAACCTGGAGAGCATCTGTTGGAGCGCGTTGACTTCCATCAGGATTCCTCTGGGTTACGCTTCACTTCGGTGATCTTTCCGCCGAAGCGCTGCAGCATTGACTTTACCACGGGATCGCGCTCGAACTGGGCTCGCAATTCCTGCGTGCCCGACGCTCCACGCGATGCCGCGGCCGCTGCTGCAACTGCTTCGAGTTTAGCACAGACGCGTACCAGTCGTCCGAGCACCTTGCTTGAAACGCTACGCATCTTCTCGATTGAGTCACGGCCCTCGAGCATCTCCGCATACGTGCGTTCGGACGGCGAAAAATAAATGCGCAGTTCGGCGCCTTCAAGCTCCCATCGATTCCCATGCTCGAGGATTTCTCCGAGAAATTTCTGTTGCGATTGGATGGTGGACTTGATTTCTGCGACCTGTCCTTCACTGAGGCCGGTGGCTGGCGTTGGCACCGCTGCCGGTTCCAGGGAGGCCGCGGAAAAAGGGGCTTCCGCATCCTGTGAAACAGGAGGCACTGCTTCGAGAGCGGGAACGAATGCCGGCATCGGCGCGGTCTGCGGGGTGCGTTCGCCGCGAATCGGCACGGGCGCGCTCGACGGCGTGCTTGGGAAGGTCCGTGGAGAAGGGCTGACAGGCGCGAAGGGAACTGGCGCGCTGGGAGCGGCCGAGGCGTCGCGTCGCGCCGTAACCGCGACGGGCGCAGCCGACATACCGCGCACTGTTCCGGCGCCAGCTCCTCCCGTCGGGGCGCCGCTGCGCACCTCGGCCAGCAATTCTTCGAGCGGCGCGAGGCGCGATGCGTTGATCAGACGGAGCAGGCCCATCTCCAGGTGTACTCGCGGATCGGGTTTGCGCCGCAGGTCATCGTCAGTCTGTAGCAATATCTGGAAGAATCGTGTCAGGTCTTCTTCACTGAACTCGGCTGAAGCGCGCGCGAGCGCCGGCCGTTGATCGGGCGTCGCTGCGATCAAATCGGATTCGGCGCCACACACTCGCGCGATCAGAAGATTGCGCATGTGGCGAATCGCTTCGCGGCAGAAGTGCTGGAGGTTTCGGCCTTCCTTCTGGAAGGTGTGGACCAACGCTAGCGCTCGGTCCGCCGATCCCGCCGCGATGGCGCCGACCAACTCTTCGAGTGCATCGTCGGGAACGACGCCCAGCAATTCGCGAACTTCTTTGGCGCGAATCGTATCGCCGCAATAGGCGCGGGTCTGCTCCAAAAGAGAAAGGGCGTCGCGCAGACTGCCTTCCGCCATACGCGCGATCACTGCCAACGCGCCCGGCTCGATCTGCAGATTTTCTTTGCTCGCGATTTCTTCCAGGCGTCCGGTAATTTCGGCGAACGTGAGCGCTCGAAAATGAAAGTGTTGTGAGCGAGAGCGGATGGTATCGACCAGATTTTCCGGCTCGGTCGTCGCCATCACAAAGATTACTCGATCGGGCGGTTCTTCGAGGGTTTTCAGCAAAGCGTTCGACGCTTCGCCGGTGAGCATGTGCGCCTCGTCCAGAATCACTACTTTGTTTCGCGAACCCGCCGGGGCGTACCGTACCATCTCGCGCAACTCGCGAATTTGGTCGATGCCGCGATTGGAAGCGGCGTCGATCTCGATCACATCCAGCGACGTCCCCGCCGCGATTTCGGTGCAGGAATCACACTCGCCGCAGGGTTCGGCTGTCGGGCCTTTCACGCAATTCAGAGCCTTGGCGAGAATTCGCGCGGCGGTTGTTTTTCCTACGCCGCGTGCTCCAGAAAAAATGTAAGCGTGAGCGACGCGGTCGTTGCGGATGGCATTCGTGAGGGTATCGGTGACGTGGGCTTGACCCACAAGATCGCTGAACTTTTGAGGACGCCACTTGCGGGCTATAACTTGATAGGCCATTCGTTCGTTTCGCACCACCACGGCAACTTCTTTTTTCCGACTGCGTATTCCTCGCGCCTGCTGCTACTGCCATCGCAAGGAACTTCGGGTGATCTGCGGCACCCGAGGCAATCCCGATACCGTTGCTCCCTTCCGGGCCTGGCGGGGTTCGCGGGACCTCGTTGCACAGAGCCCGAAGCTCCACGCGATGGCAGTCACAATTCGTGCGCGGCTGCGGCCTTCAGTCTAACACACACCTGCTCTCGTGGTTTCAAGCCGGCGTCGTCAGGGGCCGTCGAAAATTCGTCGGCGGGCCATTGCAAAGCAAAGTCGCCAAGAAACAACTACGATTTCGGTTTGTCGGCAGCGGCGGCAGGCGCATCCGGGGGAACAACTTCCGCAGGATTCACCCAGTTGACCTTGAACGGCCCGACGCCGTGAACTTGCACAATGGTTTCGCCCTTACACGTGGCGAAGTGGCGCACCTCTTGTGGCATCACGATGAAATTTCCCACGTTCATCGTCAACAATTTGGTTTCGTCGAATTTTTCTCCCATGCCCGCCAGAAACGTCCCCTTGAGCACGGTCACGTTTTCGTCGGTGGGGTGCCAGTGCGCCGGGATCTTCGAACCGTCGGCGCAACGGATGCGGATCACAAATGGCGTGCCTTCCGCCGCTGGATCACCTGCAACAGAGGCAAGGTCGCATCCCTTGATAATCGGCGACCATTTCAAATCCCCGGAGCGCACAATCTTGTGCGGCGCGGCGGCGTCCGGTTTGTCTTGGCTGTAAGTGAGCGTGCCGCAAGCGGTCAACGCCGCCAGCAGCGCACAGATGTAGACGACGCGAAATTTGTTCATTGAGATTTCCTCCATCAGATAACGACCGTGGGGGAAAGATACAGCCCCGCCCGCATTCCGGCAAGAGATTTGCCGAATGCAAGTCTCGGAAGATTGGCTTTCTGGAAACAAAGCAGAAAAAATGCGCCACCCTCACCGTAAGCCCTGTGTAGGCTGGTGCCGGATGGAGTTCCTCCCCATCCACCCGTGTTTCCCTCCAGCAAGAAACGCGCGGTCCGCAGCGCCAGCGGAAACGCACTGAGGCATCGCCGCAGTGTCGCCCAACGACAACGGGCAGCCTGCACAAAGGTGCAAGCAGGAGGAATCCATGAAAAAGTTACTGTCGTTGTTTTTGGTTCTCGCGCTGGCTGGCGCAATGGTGTCGACATCGTCTGCCGAGCCGCATCAGGTCATGCAGGGAACGCAGCTTCATCTCACCCTCTTGAATAACATCAGCACATCCGCGTCGCGAAACGGCGATCCTTTCGTAGCCGTCGTCGCCGAACCTGTTTACCTTGGCAACCAATTGCTAATTCCCGCCGGCGCACGCATCAACGGCATCGTCGGCACCGTAGCTCCCGCACGCCACTTCTCCCTCATTCGCGGCGAGGCGTACATGGACCTCAGCTTCCGCTCGATCGAAATCGACAGCCGTGTCATCCCCGTGCAAATGAGCATCATCACCATCGAAAAGCCCGGCGACGTCGCTGACCAAAGACCCCGAAAAGACATGAAGATCGAAGAAGGCGGAGTCGTACAGGAAAAACACGATTACAAAGGCGACGTCCTGGCAGCCACCATCGGCACCGGCGGCGCCTCGCTAGTTGGCGCAGTATTCAGCCACGTAGTGCGCGGGTTCGGAGTCGGACTAGCCGGCAGCGCAGTCTACGTCGTCTCACGCAAGGGCAAAGAGGTAAACATTCCAGCGCACTCCGGCATCGTCGCGCGCATGGACAATCCGGTCAACGTTCCCGCATCCAACGCGCCCAACCCGGCACCCACCAGCGGCCAATAGCGCGTTCCAAAAAATCCGATGCGCCGCTGGCAGCAATTTATCGTCGCTGCCGACGGCGCATCTTTCCGTTTCAGACTCTTCGTAACGGCCCTTAGGCGATCCGACGCTTTCCCGTCATTCCGCTACGATTTCGGGTAGTTCGGGTCGGCTTTCACTTCCAGCATTTGCTTGGTGTGCCGCTCGCTGTGCGCCGCGATCAGCAGAATCCACTCGTAACCATCCATTTTTACTCCCATCGGACTATCCGTAGCGTGCGCCCGCAGGTCTGTGGTCGTCTTCAAATATTGCGCGGTCGTGGCCCGGCTCTCCACGAAATGCTTCTCCGCATCCGCAGGAGACCCAAACCGGTTCGTTGGCTTCAGTGGCTCCGGCGCCGATATTTTATGCGAGCGATCCGGCACCTGCGCCAGCACGCCGGCGTCGATCTTCTTCAACTCCTCCGGGTCACGCGGTGGAATCGCCGGGCTCTTCATTACCTGTTCCTGATCCATGGTGCGAAGCATGTCCTCCGCCGCCGCCAGATGCTCCATCACTTCCGCAATCGACCAGCGATCCGGCGCCGGTTTAAAGTTCCACTGCGCGTCCGACAATCCCTTGGTTGCATCCACCACGCCCTTCTTCGTCGATTCCAGATACGCCAAAGCGCGATCTTTGTCCGCCTGCGAAACATCCTGAGCGTTCCCCGTAGCCGCGCTACAGACCGTCAACACCACCGTCAGTCCACTGACCAGAGCTTTCCTCATACGTGTCCCTCCGTTTTTCTCGTTCGTCATGGAACTTGTTCACACCGGACATATCTTCACCGCAAAAAACGATCGGGTTCTACTGTACGGACTCGCCTTGGGAGGCCCCACGAGACATCAATTCTTCGGTGGTCAAGTCTTCCGTGTGCGTAGCAATGTACCAGTGGTTTCCCCAAGCGTCTACCACGTTGCCGCTCCGCTCACCATAAGATTGATTCTTGGGTTCACTTAGCGATGTACTACCAGCCGCGATCGCATCCATATACATTCCATCTACATCGGGAACATAAAGATGGAGTGCCACCGGCCGAGGACCCCACTTTCCATGCGCTTCGCTGCACTCGATCATGGAATCGCCAATGCGCACTTTCGCGTGACCCACGACTCCACCCGGCGCCTCCTTCTTGAATACAATGTCAGCCGCAAAAGCTTTCACCAGGAATTCCAGAAATTTCGCTGCGTCCTTTACGCTCATCCCCGTCGTCACGCTGTGTAGCCCATTCGGAACAAAATGGTTGACCGCTTTATGCGTCCCGATGTACCACTGATTCCCGCTCGGATCGGCAATTCCGCCTTCTCGATCTCCATAGTCCATATCTTGCGGCGAGTAAAGCGATTCGGCGCCGGCTGCGATCGCTCGTCGATAGGTCTCGTCCGAATCCTTGACATACAAATGCAATCCCGCCGGCATAGCTTTCCATTCCCCGCAGGCGTCGGCCATTTCCACCACGGAATCTGCGATCCGGACCCCCGCATGCATGATCAGATCACTGTCGCGTGCCACCCGGACCGTCTCCTCCGCATCAAACGCCTGTTTGAGAAATTCGATCAACCTTGCCACGCCCGGCACGATCAAATAAGGCGTGACCGTATGAAATCCTTCCGGTATCGGACCCCTGCTCTTCGCCATGACGTATCTCCTTCGCTCTCAAATACGCGCAACCACGAATTCGCGCTGAGTCACACTCTGACCCAATCTGCTGTTGTCGTATTGTAAAAAACTGACCAGCTCAATGACGGAACCACGTTTCGGGAAGGGAACGGACGCTCGGACTTTACCCGCGCATGGGCACATGGTTGGCGTGCCCGGTGTACTCCGCCACATAACTCGATGGATTGATGCCCGAAAACGCACGGAAATCATGATTGAAGTGTGCCTGGTCAAAATACCCGCACGTCAAAGCAACCTCCGGCCAATTCACAACACGCCCAGCCGAGATCAGCCGCAACACCTTTTGAAATCTCCGAACCCGGCAGAATAATTTAGGCGTCAGGCCGACCTCTCTTCGGAACAGATCGATGAATCGCCTCGGACTCAGGCCGATCCGATCAGTCACCGCCGCAATTTTCTGTGTTTCCGCCATGCCGTGAAACTCGTTCAATGCAAACGCTACTGCTGGGTGCCGGCTCGGCACACCACCCGCGGCCGCCAGCAAGGTTGCCTCCAGCACGCCAGCCTTCGCCTCGGGCGTCCGCGCTCCCAGCAGCTGTTCGCGTACTCGGCTCGCAACAGCCTGGCCCCAAAATGTGTCCAGCCCCACATGCAGGTTGTGCAACTCTCCGAACGGCAGCTTCAAGAATGGATGCGCCCCTCCCGGCTTGAAGTGCACTCCCGCCACCTTCGTCTCGGTGGACGTATCGATCGCAAACGATTGCGAATGCGGCCCGCACACCACGTTTCCGCGAAAAATCTCGCACCGGTCTAAATTCTCGCGGCTGTACACGGGAAAGCGTTCCTCGTGAAGACTAAAAACGAACTCTACCGATCCGTCTGGCAGTAATCGCTCTTTCGGATGTGGAGTCGGACCATTCTCCATAACCCAGATTACCTCCACGAATCGGTCAAGAGGCGGCCCAGGTTTGTAGCGGTAAGACACCATAGTCGGGAGTTTACTCCTTCCGTCCGCGCGTCGAAATGGCCCGTTTCAGCAGACGCAGTGTTGGCGACTAGGAACGCGCCGGCAGCAAAGCCTGACAATATTAAGTTCGGTCCCGTACCCAGCCTGTGCTATACTGTCGTTGCGCTTAATACCGCGGTTGTGTAGTGCGGCTGCTCTGGGAAGTAAACTGCAAGACCAAGAATACCCGCCTCCAGTTTCCTCCGTTCGTCTTAGGTGACACCCAATAAGACTGGCAAGATTTTGCCGAGTCGCACCACTCAACGTGTGTGCGCCGCCAACCCAAGCCAGCAAGAAAGCAATACCGAATGCAAAGTTTCACAGAATCAACGATTTCCGCCTATACCAAGGAGCGCTTGGCGTCTGCCAAGTTCACGACGCCGACTCCCGTACAGGCCGCCGCCATCCCGCAAGCCCTGGAAGGCAAAGACGTCCTGGCTACAGCACAAACCGGAACCGGCAAGACGCTGGCGTTTCTGATCCCTGTAATGGACCGATTGCTCCAAGTGAACAATCCCGGCATCGCCGCGCTAATCCTGGTCCCCACACGCGAGCTAGCTATGCAGGTCGTCGAGGTCTACAACGTCCTCCGTGGCCGCCAGCTTCAACCAGCGGCCTGCGTCGTCGGCGGCCTTTCCGAAGGCGCCCAGCTAAGCGCCATCCGTAAAGGCGCCCGTCTGATCGTAGCCACCCCCGGCCGCCTCGAGGATTTCCTCGATCGCCGCCTCTTCAACTTCAAGGATCTTCGCATCCTGGTTCTCGACGAAGCCGATCGCATGCTCGACATGGGCTTCCTCCCAGCCATTCGTCGCATCGCCTCGATCCTGCCGAAAGAACGCCAGACCATGTGCTTCTCGGCGACGCTGGAAGCCTCGGTAGTCCATCTCGTAAAAGACTACATGCGCAACCCGGTACGCCTGCAGTTCGGCTCGACCCTGAAGCCCTCCGATAACATCCGCATGCAAGCCTTCGAAGTCAGCGCCGACCGCAAGCAGCAGGTTCTAAATCGCTTGCTAGCCAAAGAAACCGGCCGCTGCCTGGTCTTCGCACGCACCAAGCGCGCCACCGACCGCATCGCCAAAAATCTCAATCGCGATGGCTTCTCCGCCGCCATGATTCACGGCGACCGCTCGCAATCCCAACGCAACTCCGCCTTGGCCGGCTTCCAGCAAGGCCGCTACCGCGTGCTCGTCGCCACGGACGTAGCCTCCCGCGGCATCCACGTTCAGGACATCGCCCACGTCATCAATTTCGACCTGCCCGAAGTAGCCGAAAATTTCATCCATCGCGTAGGCCGCACCGCCCGAGCCGGAAAACACGGCGTAGCTTCAACTCTCTTCTCGAGAGAACAGCGCTCCGAACTCTTCCAACTAGAGCGCACCCTCGGCATAAAAATGGAACGCCTGAGCGCCGAAACCAGCGAATCCGTCGTCGCCGCCGAACAAACCGGCCGCCTCCGCGAGTTTCCAAACCACCAACGCCACGCCCCACAAAGCAACACCCCAAATCGGAGCGCCGCGAACGGTAACGGATATGCCTCACGCCGCGATTTCCCAAGCCACGACTCGGGGAACGGCGCAGCCGTAACGGCCGCCAAAACCAAAATGTTTCGCCTACCCGGCGAAGTCTTCCAAGCCGAAGCCGACTAAGTAGCCCCAATCCACATCAACCACCGCGTACGGGCGCAGCACCTCTGCGCCCCAACTCGGCACCAGTGTGACAACATCGACGATTGGCTTGTCGCCAGTTCCCGTCTAGACTGTTCCGCGTGGGGAATTACGCGCGTATCGCGGCGACTTTGGCCCTAATGATTTCCGGCGCGAGCGCAAGTTTTTCAATCCAGCCTGCAACTCAATCTCCTGAGTCTCAAGCAACAATTCTCCTCACCAAGTTGTCCGCTCCGATCTATCCTCCCTTGGCCCGAATGACCCGCATCAGTGGCGACGTGAAATTGCTGTTGAGTGTGCGGCCGGACGGGAGTGTTGATTCGGCGGAAGTGCTCACCGGCCATCCTCTTCTAAAGTTTGCCGCTCTGGACAGTGCGCAGCATTCGCAGTTTGAGTGCCGGAAGTGCGAAACCACGACCTCGTATCAGATTATTTACACTTTCGTTCTTGAACCCACAGGCTGTTGCGCCGCTACCGACAGCTCTGGGAATCAAGAGCAGGGCGGATCGTTTCCCCGCGTAGATCAATCTCAGAATCATGTAACTATAGTTGACAAGCCAGCATGCATTTGCGACCCGGCCGGCGAAATCAGGAAGGTCCGCTCTTGGAAGTGTCTCTATCTGTGGCGATGTAGCTCGCGCTGAGGCTTTGCCCCGGCCCGGTTGTGGGTCAGTTTCCGATTACGCGACTTACCGGGAGTTGAGCTACGTAGGTAATCCCAGCCTTACCAGAATGCTTTTTCTCAGATGAAGGAACCAGCAGGCGAAATAATGAAATCCCCACTTGAGGGTTTTATCGATGTCCATCCGCCGTCATCAACCGAAACCATGACTCTGATGTTTCCGCCCTTCTTCGTGTCCCAGAAGGCTTGAGTTTCGATCTGATATTTCTCGCCGTCCGGCCCATTTAAAAGCTTGGACAAAGGCTTGTCGATATAATTTAGGAGGTCCGCATACGATGAGGTTCGGAGCCGCTTCAACTCCTCGTCCCGAAGTGTACTGGCGATTTCGTGGTTCATCCGCTCCACCCGTGTTTCGGTCCTTATTTCACGAGTGGACGCTCAGTGCCTGATAAACGCGGTAATCGGAAACTGACCAACTACCCCCGGCCCGCCCTACTTGTTACTTAGCCTCGAAACCGTGTATTTTCCTTATCGCCCGATCCTGGCATCGCCAACTTGGAACCCATCTCCCACTTCTTCTACTCCGACCGCCTAAAACTCCAATTCTGGGACTACGGCCAAGACCACAAGCCATCCCTAGTCTTAGTCCACGGCGCTCTCGACCACGCCCGCAACTGGGACTGGGTCGCCCAATCCCTCTCCCACGACTACCACGTCTACGCCCTGGACCTCCGCGGCCACGGCAACAGCGCCTGGGCCGAAGGGGCTGCCTACTCGGTCGCCGAACACGTCCTCGATCTTTCCGCGCTGCTCGACATCATTAACGATTTCCCCAGCCGTCTCATCGGCCACTCGCTAGGCGGCGGCATCATCCTAAGCTACGCCGGCATCTACCCTGACCGCGTCCGCAAACTCATCTCCATCGAAGGCCTGGGCTTCCCGCTCAACCACCCCATCCACGGCCCAGCCTCCACTCGCGCCCGCCGCTGGATCGAAAGCCTCCGCAACCTCGAAAAGCGCCATCCCAAAAGCTACCCCAACCTCGACGCCGCCATGGCCCGCATGCGCGAAGTAAACCCGCGCCTCTCCGACGAAGTCGCCCGCCACCTGACCCTCCACGGCACCAACTGGGATTCCGACGGCTCCCTCCTCTGGAAATTCGACAACTTTGCCCGTGTCTTCGCCCCGTACGGTCACGACATCGAAGACTCCGTAGAAGTCTTCGGCCAGATCACCAGCCCCACACTTTTCTTCTGGGGCCTCGAAAGCTTCCTCCCCGTTCCCGAATCCGACTCGCGCTTCCAAGCCATCCCCAACCGCCGCCTCATCACCGTCCCCGGCGCAGGCCACTGGGTCCACCACGACCAACTGAACCTCTTCCTCCGCGAATCCTCCGCTTTCCTATCCATCTAATCTATTCCTGCCCCGCTCCGTATTTCCGAGTAGCACAGACACTCCTGCCTGTGCCAACCGTCAATAAATCCAGGCGCCAACCTCCGTCGACCGGAACCACCGTGCCGTTGGCGGAGGGTCGCACTGCTGGGCGCATAACTTTCACAGTGAACAGAGGCATTTCATCAAACCTGGTCATTACGCCATCCGCCCATTGGACGATGCGGGTCTGAAACATCGACGGGCGGCAGTGGCCGAAGGTGACGCGACGTAAACAGAGGCAGGCTTTTTATCGACAAGTTCCTCCGGATCTTCGATATTCCGGCTCCTCATTTGGCGACTCCCCTGACACGATCTGAACGCCGTTTGGTGCCGACGGAAGCTCTGACGTTAAGCTATTGCCTATTCGCCCACAGATTTTCGGAGGAGGTCTCGCATTTCCTGGAGTTTGGATTCGGGTGTATTCAGTGGAAGGTTCCAATCGATATCCCCCATCAAGCTGTCCAGCTCGGCAGACTGCTCGGGGGAAAGTTTCGAGGCGCTGCCAGCCAAGCATTCTTTGACCATGTAGAGCATCTTCACATCTGCCCGGCTGAATCTAGGGTCCCGCACGAGTTCTCGTGCGGCTCCCGACATTTTAATGACTCCCGCGCGCGAGTGGTAGTCAGAGCCATAGTATGGATCGGGAGGCTGCGCGTAGATCCAATCTACGAATTGCCGATCAAAATTCGCCTTGTTCTTTTGGGCAAACTCCGCGAAACGGTACATCGCTTCATTGCAAATCCTCAGGCGCTGTGGGCTGGCCAGAATAGCTTCGACCAGCGGATTGAACTGCTCGTTGGGCTGCGTGACAACGATTTCTGTTGCCAAGCGTTCCTCAGAATCGTTCGGACCATAAAACCAGCGGAGAACTCTCGGGAGCGAGTTCAGCCCTTCAATCGCCCAGCGAGCCAGGGGAATGTCCGCTCTGCCGAGATAACTCCTCTCCGCTTCATCCAGAATCTGGTCGGCACGCTCCGGCTGGAGTCTGGCCGCGGCAATCAGCCAAGATTGCTCGTAGCGAAGTTCGTGCCAGTCGTTTCGCTTGCGCTCCTCGGCTTCTATGGTGAGCAGCAAGTCGGCGTCGGACGGAATCAAGAGGTCCTTTGTATGGGAAAGCAGAAATCTACTCATGACGTAGTACTGGTCGCCTGGCTGCCAACCTGTATTGATGGGCTTGATATCGGGATCTGAGCCTGGCGGTTGGCCGCGGAGCACCGCGAGAACGCGATCTCGTCCGAGATGCTTTGCCGCAGCCATCACCTCAACCTGAGGAAAGCCGTCGTAGTGCAGTGGCCAGCCACCCATGCCGATCCAAAGAATAATCATTTCGCGGTCTGGCGACGGGACACTTTGGATTTCTTGCAGGGCGAGCGGAGCAAATTGCTTGTGACGGAACTGCCACAGGAACCAATCCGCGCAGTATTCTCGGTTCGCGTGAGTTGTCCAGTATTGTTTGAAGGCGGCCTTGTTCGGATACTCGACGAGGCGCAAAACGGCGGTGGCCACAGTCTGTGGAAGGAATTGAGTCTTGGCAAAGGGCGACGCACTGACGGGAAGCTGCATTTCGTCAAAGGTTTGGCTCTGATCCTCTAATAGTGGACCGAGATACGGCTGGAGACGGGGCTGACCTTTTGCCGCTAAGGCAGCCGCGGCCAGAGTTCGAATCTTGGGATCGTGGTCCTTTAACAGGGACAGAAGAGTCGGAATTGAATAGTTGTTCTGAATCAGGGTTTGGTATTCCGAGACGCCCGGCTCGTTTTTCGGCCAGTTCCGATAGGGAGGGGCCACAGATGGTTCGGAAAGCGCATAGGGAGGAGGGAAAGAACGGAGCCGTTGCGCAACGTCTACAAATTGGCGTTTTATATCTGCGGGAACAGTGTCGCGGAGAGCGTTTTGGCAGCTGGCAACAAACGCGAACGCAACAACAATCCTCACCGCGCTCTTAGTCTTGGTCAAAGACCTGGAACTTATGTCGAAGCGGAGGTTCTCTGCCATTGTCGTTCGCCAATGACTCACTATATATCGCGCACGGAACCTGGCCAATCACATGCTGATATCAGGATGCCGCGTTAGGGAACAAAAGCGGCACGCTTGGAGCCCGCCAGCGGACGCAACCATCTCATGACATGTCAGAAAATGACGAGTCGATTGGTCTACACTGAAATGGTGGAGCAGACCATGGCAATTGAAAATCCACCAACCGCGAACGAGCCGGCAACCCGCGAAACCCAAACAAAATCCCCCAGCCTTCTCGCTTGGCTCCTAGGCATCCTCTCCGGCGCAGTTCTAACCGTGATCCTGATCGCCGCGCTAGTTTGGCTCTCCACCGGCCTTGGCCTCCTTCACCTGATTAGCGCGCTTCGCAGCGGCCACACCCTAATCAACGTCGATCAACCCACCGTCGTCCGCCAAATTCAAAAACTCCAGCGCCTCGAAACCGTAAGCTACACCATGGACAAAATTATTTCCGGCGAGCACTCCAACCCCTACCTCCCGAAATTTCTAGCTGGCGATCGCCTGCTGTTAGTTGTCCACGGAGAAGTCGTCGGCGGCATAAATCTGGCGAGTTTGCAACCCGACGACGTTTCGGTCCGGCAAAGCAAAGTCTCCCTACACTTGCCGGCCGCTGAAATCTTCAGCACGCGCATCGACAACGCCAAGACCAAAGTCTATTCCCGCGATACCGGCCTGTTTTCTTCCCCCGACCCGGATCTCGAAAGCCAAGTTCGCGTCGAAGCCGAGCGCCAACTCCAGCAAGCCGCGTTGCAGGACGGCATCCTCAAGACCGCCACCGACAACGCCCGCAGCACCATCACCGGCATGCTGCAGGGTTTCGGCTTCCGCGAAGTCGACATTCAGTAACCGACGTTCAGCAGCCGACAGTCGCTAGCAACCATCGCAACCCGGTAGCATCGACCCCGTTCCACCAGCAAGCATGTGTAGCGCACGGCGGAGTCTGCGGAGCCCTCCGGCTTTCAAGGACGTTAATAGTCTGTTTAGGAGACAGCTAGTATTTTGCTCGCGAATGGGAAACATCTTGGATCCCCTAAGGAGAGAAAAATGAGAACAGCCAACAAGTTCAGTCTGCTCTTTGTGGGCTTAGTGCTCGTACAGGGCGCAGTCGCTCAAGAAAAAAAGATCAAACGCTCCGAACTGCCAGCCGCGGTCGAAAAAACCGTCGCAGAGCAAAGTAAAGGAGCAACAATTCGCGGGTTCAACCAGGAGCAAGAAAACGGCCAGACCACCTACGAGGCAGAGTTGATCGTAAATGGTCATTCCAAGGATGTGCAGATGGATGCGAATGGAACAATCTTAGAGGTCGAGGAACAGGTCGACTTTCAGGCTTTGCCGGCAGAGGTCCAAGCCGGGTTACAAGCCAAAGCCGGTGGTGGCAAAATTACAAAAGTAGAATCGATCACCAAGAAAGACAAACTGGTCGCCTATGAAGCGAAGGTCCTAACCGACGGCAAAAAATCCGAAGTCCAAGTGGGCCCCGACGGAAAACCATTGGACCACGAAGAATAGAACCGTCTTTCAATAGCAAGCCGCCGGAGTCAAGACGCTGGTTCTTTCTCATCTCGTGCTGGCCGACGATCCTGAAGTCACCGATCAAATGTGGATTGATGCGGCGCGCACTTATTTCCGAGGATCGGTAATCGTGGGCAAGGATTTGCCGGAAAATTTAGGCGCGATTCGCAACGGCTTGTGGTCCGACAAATTTGGTGCATCACACAGTGAGCTTAAAGCCCTTGGAATCAATACTTACAAAAGTCTATCAAAACAAAGGATTTTAAAGCCCTCCAGAATCAACACTTGCGGAAAATGAGAGGGAGGGTAGGTGAACAACTAGCTACCGAAATTTCGGCAAATTTCAGCCAGCGATACGCCTGCCCGATGCCAAATGTAAATGAAATTTGCGCCGTTTCGTCGTAGCATTCCCGCATGACAAATTCCATCGGGTCGTCTGGTCTCTCGCGCCGCTCCTTCCTCGCCATGTCGGCCATGCTGCCGCTGGCCCTGCGCACTCCGGCAGCCTCGTCCATACCTGTCGGCTTGGAACTCTACTCCGTCCGCAACGCCTTGAAGCAGGATCTCGAAGGCACGGTGCGCGCGGTTGCCAAAATCGGCTACCAGTGTATGGAGTTCTATTCTCCCTACTTCGACTGGACCGAAGCGCAAACCAAGGACATGCGCAAGCTCCTCGACGATCTCGGCGTCCGCTGCTTTTCCACGCATAACAATGCCGAATATTTGAACAAGGACAACATCGCCCGCACTCGTGACAAGAACCTGATCCTTGGCAGCAAGTACGTAGTCATCGCCTCCGCTCACGTCGATCCCAGCGTTGACGGGTGGAAGACGTTTGCGGGCACCCTGAATTCCGCCGCCGAACAACTCGAACCGTCCGGCCTGAAAACCGGCTATCACAACCACAAGATCGAGTGGATTCCCGTCGGTGGCGTCCGTCCCATCGAAGTCATCGCCAAAAACACCAAGCCCACCGTGATGCTGCAACTCGACGTCGGTACTTGCCTCGAAGCTGGCTCCGATCCGGTCGCCTGGATTCGCGCCAACCCTGGCCGCATCCGCTCGCTGCACTGCAAGGATTGGTCGCCCGACCCCACCAAGGGCTACACCGTGCTGTTCGGCGAAGGCGCCGCCGACTGGAAAGCCATCTTCAAAGCCGCCGAAAACGGCGGAGGAGTGGAGTATTACCTGATCGAGCAGGAAGGCAGCCGCCTCTCCGAACTCGACACCGCCCGCAAGTGCCTCGACGCCTTCAAGGCGATGAAGTCAGAAGTTGGAAATTAGAGAGAAGTGATTCGAGAACAGAGACTAGGCGCGAGAACCCTGCTGGGACCTGTTCCCCCGATGACTGAATCTCACCTTCAACTTTTAACTTGCGACTCCCAATTTCCGACTTCTACTTTTTGCAAGCAGCAAGAGGAAAGAGCGCCGCGCAACCAACTGGACGGTTGCACGGCGCTCGGGGGTGTTGGCGAGTGGATTTGTAGGTTCGCTGAAGTGGTGCTACTGGGTGGGGACCTTTTCCACGGCGCATCGCGGGCCGCAACGGCCTCGCCGCATTCCGCAGGATTCCTTTCGAAATTTGCTCGCTGGCTCGCCCCAACGCGCGGGCTGTACTGAACACTCCGGCCCACAAATCTGCATTCGTTGACCTGCATTTCGGAGCCTATCGATCGAGCGCTGTGACTAGTTGCAGGGCGCGTGCCAAACTCGAAAGCGGCAAGGCTCGCGTTTTGTGCTGTTTGAAACAGGTGCGAAAATCGATCTGCTTCAAGTTGGGAAAGTTGTCCCTCTGCGGAACAGTTCCCTGGAACACGTCCCGCGCCAGGCGTCCGCGCATAATCAAGCTGGCGGCAGCCCGTGCGTCCCGGTGAAAAGCGGACAGGAACGGCAGGTTCGGTGAAGATCGTAGCTGGCTTGGGAGCGATCAGGCGATCGCCGTCGTGCTCCCGGATTTCACCGGCGTCTCGGCGTCTTCCCCATCGCGCTTCAAATACCGATACAAACTCGTGCGCCCGATTCCCAGGATTTGCGCCGCACGCAGGCGGTTGCCTTGGCACATGTCCAGTACGCGTTGTATGTGCAGGTTACGCACTTCGTCCAGCGACAACGGCCGCCATTCGTCGCCTTGCGCGCTGCGCGGCCCGCGATGTTGCAGGTGTTCCGGCAAATCCGCCAAATCGATGAAGTCTCCCGTCGCTGTAATGCAAGCGCTAGAGATGACATTTTCCAGCTCACGCACGTTGCCGGGCCAGGGATGCTGGAGCAATACCGCCTGGGCGCGTCGCGACAGCCCTGGAATCTTTTTTCCGTAGGCTTCGTTATACTTCTTTAAGAAAAACTGTACCAGCAGTGGAATATCCTCCAGCCGCTCACTCAAGGACGGAATCCGGATCTGGATCGAGCTGAGCCGGTAGAACAAGTCTTCCCGAAAGCGGCCCGCCAGGACTTCGACACGCAGGTCCCGGTTGGTGGCCGCGATCAGATGCACGTTGATCTGCTTGACCTCAGGAGAACCCACTCGCTGGATTTCCCGGTTTTGAATCACCCGCAGAAGTTTGGCCTGCATGGCCAGAGAGGTCTCGCCGACCTCGTCCAGGAACACGGTGCCGCCGTTGGCGTACTCGAATAACCCAGGACGGGTGTCGGTCGCGCCGGTGAACGCGCCGCGCGTGTGCCCGAATAGCTGGCTTTCGAGTAGCGTATCCACCATCGCCGAGCAGTTGCAGACCGCCAGACGCTGCGAGCTGACCGGGCTGATTTGATGAATCGCCCGCGCCACGAGCTCTTTTCCGGTGCCCGTCGGTCCCACCACCAAAACGTTGGTGTAGTGCCGCGCCACCTTCCGCGCGAAGTCGAAAACGTCCAGCATCGCGGGGCTTTTGCCGACGATGCCATGAAATTCCAGGTCTCTCAGGAGTTGTTCTTCCAGCGCCCGCACCCGGCGCCGCTGGTCATACAGCGCCGCCGACTCGTCCAGAGTTCGCTTGAGGCGGTTGCGATCGATAGGTTTCGGCAGGAAATCGGTGGCGCCGCGCCGGATCGCTTCGAGCGCCGATTCCAGCGTGTACTGCCCGGTCATCACAATCACCTGCACGCCCGGATCGGTGCGTATCACCCGATCTAGAAATTCGTAGCCGTGGATACCCGGATCGGCCAGCAGCAAGCGGCTGCGGCCGTAGCGCACGCACTTGAGCGCTTCTTCCGGGTCGGAGGTCAGGATCGCTTCGTACCCAAGCTCTTGCACTAGCGCCGCGAGCGCTTCCAGTTGTGCCGGATCTTCGTCGAGAATGCAGGGGGTCAGCGTGCTCTTCGACGCCAGAATCTCAACCGTCTTGGTATGCGCGTGTGCCACCTCTCTGACTATTCGCAACGCGGCTGCCACCTCGTCAACTTCGCCCTCGATTCAGCGGCCTTTCCCGGCAGCGGACCTTTCTTCGCCTAAGCACTTGCCATTCAGCGTCGTAGCGAACATCATCACCCTATCTCAAGGGTATTGCGGAAGCCTTCGCGTACCTCGCATCGCTGGTTCGCGTTCTCGACCCCACGCCATTTCGAACCAAGGTTCCGTTTCGGCGCTTGCCTGCGTGGAGCCCGTCCCGCCGCTGACGGGCTGCAACCGGAAATCGAATTCTTTGTCTCATTGCCACGAAACCTCATGGCCGTGAAACTAATTGATTAGGCGGACTCGCTCTACCGTACGCGGGCTAACTGGATGCAGGCGGAACTGCCGGTGGCCCTCCGAGGTCTCGGCCAGAAACTCGGCCTCGTAGGGAACAGGATGCGATCGGTCGGCGCTGAGCGATTGCAGCAGCCGCAGGAAAATCACCGCTCCATCGGGGACAGCATTGGTCAGTGCGACCCGCTTCCCGGACTCTTCGTTCCATTCCAACTCCGATTTTTCCACGAAAAAGGCTTGGTTCTGATCCCAGCCGGATACTTCTACGCGATACAGACCGGCGAGCGGAAAGCGGGTAGAAAGCATCATGGCGCGACCTCTGGGGAAGGCGTTTGCATGCACAAGGCCAACGGCTTTGTCGCTAAGCCGTTGAAACAAAATCACGTAACTAAGTGAAATGTCCGAGGAAGTGTGCCCGGAAGGGATCTGGAGCCTTGGGTGTGCGGAACTGAACCACCCAGGTGTTGAGCGCGGCTCGGCGTGCAAATCGCCGTAGCCTAAAAATGGCTGCGAAGCAGCAAGTTTGTGGCGAAGTTTTCCACCGGGCCGTAAAAATAACGGAACGCCAGCAATCCCACCAGTAGCCCGAGCCGTGCGTAGCTGCTGCCGCGAAGCCAGTCGAGGTAACGCTGGGCGGTGCTCTCGCTCATCAGCAGCAGGATCGCCGTGCTGCCATCCAGAGGGGGTACCGGCAACAAGTTGAACGTGCCGAGCAGCAGGTTCAGCGAAAACAACACAAATAAACCCACGAGGGCGAAGTCCGGATGCTCTCCGGAATTGAAATGCAACCAGCCCATCGCGGTTCCTATCCGAAGAGCGGCCGCCGCAATCAGCATCAGCGTGAAATTGGCTCCGGGGCCGGCGAGCGCCATCAAAGCCGCCCTTTTCGGATGTTGGCGTTCCCAGAGAGGATCAAAGGGCGCGCTCGCCCAGCCGATCATCCCCCGTGTGAAGAGGAACGCTAGAATCGGAACCACCACCATGCCCCAGGGCTCGCGCCGGATGTGCGGCACCGGGTTGAGGGTCACCTGCCCGGCCAGCGCCGCGGTGCTGTCCCCACCCAACTTCGCGACAAACGCGTGCGCAGCCTCGTGGCATGTGGTGGAAAAAAGAAAGACGATGTATGAAATGAAGCCGTAGACGAGGATTTCGGGTGTGAGATCAGGCATCGACGATAGAGCGTAGGGTCTCGCGTGATTATTTGCAAGCAGCGCTGGTCGCGGCTGGAGCCCGACCGCCCGGAACGGGGCAACTCGCGCGAAATAGGCAAACCGCCGCGGCCGCCTTACGAACGTGGTCGTGATCGGTTGACGGCCCCATCAAGAGACAGTTTTTCGGCGGGCGTGAGGGGCCGCGACGCACCCTTAGCGAGGTCGCCCAGCGTGAGCGGGCCAATGGCAACCCGCACGAGACGCAGGACTTCGACGCCCAACGTCTCCAGCATCCGGCGGATGTGCCGGTTCTTTCCTTGGTCCAGCACGACCTCCAGCCATGAATTTTTTTCACCAGACCGGAGTTGTTTCACGGACTGGATTCGCAGTATTTCGCCGTTGCTTGTGATTCCTTTTCGCAACGCGGCCAGCAGTTCGTCATCGGCAATCTGGCCGATCTGGACATGATAGGTTTTGTCCAGGCGCGTGCCGGGCGCCAGGATGCGCGCGGCCCACTCGGAATCGTTGGTCAGCAGGAGCAGCCCCTCGCTCGCTTTGTCGAGCCTTCCGACGGGAGCGATCCAAGGAGTTTGTGGGTGTACACCTCGCCCTTCCGCGGAGCCGGGTGCCGAGTCGCGTACCGGAGTAAGAAAATCGTAGACCGTCTCGCGTCCCTTTTCGTCCGACGCCGTGGTCACCGCGCCGCGGGGCTTGTTGAGCACCCGATAGATTTTTCGGGCGACGACGGCAGTGCGTCCATCCACTTCGATCCGGTCCGATTCGAGATTCACCGGCGTTTCCGGGTTGCGCTTCACGGCCCCGTTCAGCCGCACGCGCCCCGCCTGGATGAGTTCGGCGGCGCGGGATCGGGAGCAGATTCCCATTTTTGACAGCGCTCTGGCGAGACCGATTTTCCGGTCGTTGCCCGTGGATCGGGTGCCGACATTTTGCGGAACGCCATGGTGCTTTCTTCGCACGGAGCGATTATATGTTTGGATGGCGGCGGCTCGTTTGTTGAATTACCCGCGTGGTTCATTCGGTGAAGTCTGGGGAACGGCCGCTAACGCGGGAACTACCGGAGGCTTGAAGGAGGAGAGTTTGTCAGAAGAAGGAGAAGCGTCGCGTCCCAGCCCTACCGCCTCTTTCGAAGCGTACCACGCCGCCCCTCCTCCTCCAACTTGCGAACTGTTGTCCGCAAGTGAATAGTCGCAGACGTTAGAGGGCATCTCCATACGGTGAATCTGGTAATCGGTACCCCGAATTTTCGTGTAGGCGATTTGGGTGATGCCGGGCTGCCCGCATGTCGTATCGAAGGTTTGCTCGCAGGGCTGGCGAGATCGATCCATTTTTACTTCGTTTTTCTCTCCTGTAACATCGCAGGCGTGAAGCCTTTCGAGTTGGTGGACCAAATACTCTCTCCCGGCGGAACGGCGATGAAGCTGATGCGTCGCGGCGCCGAATTCCTCATTCTGGCCGACGGCGGAGTGCTGATGTCCAGCCGCGTGCACGGCTCCGAGGAGGAATTAGCCACGCTGGCCTGCCAACGGGCACGAACGCTGAATCGGCCCAGCGTGCTGATTGGCGGTCTGGGAATGGGTTTCACGCTGCGCGCGACACTCGATCTGCTCTCACCGGATGCCACCGTCGTAGTGGCCGAGCTGGTGCCCGCAGTGGTGGAGTGGAATCACGGAGCACTCGGGCCGTTGGCGGGACACCCGCTGAAGGACAAACGTGTGCGGGTCGAGATCGGGGACGTCGGCGATTCGCTCCGTTCCGGTGTGGGGCAATTCGATGCCGTGCTACTCGATGTAGACAACGGCCCGGCGGCGTTTACGGCCTCGATCAACGCCGCACTCTATGACGACAGCGGAATCGCCGATGTCCGCACGGCGCTCCGGCGGGAAGGAGTACTGGCGGTGTGGGCGGCCCGAGAGGATCGAAACTTCGAGCAACGCTTGCGTGACGGGGGATTCGAACTGCAGGTGCGGCGAGTGCGCTCTCACCTGAAAAAAGGAGGCGCGCGCCACGCTGTCTTTGTGGGTCGCAAATTGTGACGTAGGCCCTTGAATATCGTGTGACGCAGCTCCGCGGGGAGTTGGCCACTTGTCCGACAGGGCGACTTAGCCAGGCAAGTTGGAATTGCTTCCGAGTTGCGCGTCACCTGGACAAACCCATTTTGAGGGGCACGCAGCAGAGGAAAAAGGTGGCGGAAAGATTGATTAAAAAGAGCTTGACATATTCCTATATGGGTATATATTGAGAGCATGGCAAGGGCGGCGACAACCTCGGACGCGTTCAATGCTGTGGCGGAACCGCGGCGGCGGGACATCCTGAACTATCTGGTGATGCAGGAGAGGTCGGTCAACGAGATTGTGGACGCAATGGAGATGGAGCAGCCGTCGGTTTCGAAGCACCTCAAGGTCTTGAAGGATGTTGGCCTGGTGGAGTCCCGGAGGGAGGGTCGGCAGATGCTTTACAAGGTGAATGCTATGGCAATCCGGCCGTTGCACGAATGGACGAGCACATTCGAGCGGCTGTGGAAACACCAGTTGCTCCGAATCAAGGAACGGGCCGAGGCCATCAATGCACAGAAAAAATAGTCTTGTGGAATTTCAAACCAGGAGGAAATCATGAGCTCACCCGCACTATCGCTGGAAGCGACGACGATCCATATAGTGGAGGAGATTGAAGTGCGCGCGTCGATCGAGGTGACGTTTGCCGCGCTGCTGGATCAGCTTGGACCGTACAACGAGACTCAAGTGGACAGGCCAATGCCGATGAAGCTGGAAGCATGGCCAGGCGGCAGATGGTATCGCGACCTGGGAGACAACAACGGCCATTACTGGGGGACGGTGCAAGCGATCAAGAGGCCGACGCTGCTGGAAATTTGCGGGCCACTGTTCATGTCCAACCCGGTTATAACGAATCTTCAATATCGGCTGAAGGAATCGGGCGGGGTGACGTTGATCACGTTTCGGCACCATTCGTTTGGCCTGGTGCTGGAGGAGTACAGGAACGCAAAGAGTGGCTGGGCACACTTGCACGAGCGTATGCGGCAGCGGGCGGAAGCGGCGCGGCCACAGTGAGGCGCGCGCGCGTCCGTGGCGGATATTGATCGCATCCAACTAGAAGTTCAGAGGAGGGGATATGTGCCCAGCATGCATCGCAAGCGCAGCAGCGATAGCCGCTGGAGCCGGATCAACGGGAGGAATTCTGGCGGTGTGCATCGGCAAGTTTAGAAAAGTTTTTAGGGCGAGTGGTCTCCGTCTGTTTCAAAAAAATAAAGGAGAAATGAAATGGCAACGAGCAAACAAAGTGGCCTGGAGCACCCAAAAGAGCAGTTCGCAATGAAACCTCCGCCCGTCGTGTCGCCGCAAGAATGGGAGGCTGCGCGCCAGCAGCTCCTCGTGAAGGAGAAGGCCTTGACCCGCTCCCGTGACGCGCTGGCCGCCGAACGCCGGCGGATGCCTTG
>Ga0137403_10000196_pt1 | contig 73870 bp, 53 predicted proteins | sample CZOMad2_1_16fung_FD_122057 | JGI IMG/M metagenome (GOLD analysis project Ga0137403, IMG submission 122057) | Vadose zone soil fungal communities from Angelo Coast Range Reserve, California, USA - CZOMad2_1_16fungal (Hybrid Assembly) | ecosystem: Environmental > Terrestrial > Soil > Vadose zone...
ATAACCCTTTCGTATTCGGCGAGAAGTATTATAACTTCTTTTTACGTTACTCATGTCAGCATTATCTCTTCAGTTACCTTAAAACAATGAAACACTGTTCTATCATTAGTTTTACTGAATGTTCTACTACCTAGATTAAGAATTAATGATATTTAATTCAAAATCAACACGATATCGGTTGATTATTTAGACCCGTTAAATTTTCGGCGCTACAATCTAAGGGCTGCTACGTTGTTACAAACGGTCATTAAAAGATAGCGACTACCAGGCTCACTTTACAGCTGCATTCAATTTGTTACTTCCTTAATTTCACTTAATAATCATTTGGGACCTTGATTTCGTGTTCTCGGCTGTTTCCGTCTTGACTACCCAACTTAGCATGAGCAGTCTGAATATCTACCATCAATTTATGTACTTCCGAGTTTCGCTTCCATTGGTAAGATTTTCGAGGTCCCCGCAACCTAAACTCTTCAAAGATTTTTTATTTTTATTTTTATTTTCTTTGATTTGTTGGGAATTGCCGTGCTGTACCTCCATAAATTTAGTATAGATGTCATACTTACATATGTTTCGTAGAAAACCAGCTAGCACCAGGTCAGATTGGCATTTCACCGCTTTCCAAAACTCTTCGGAGAATTATGCAACATTCACCCGTTCGATCCATTATAATCTGGTCTTGGAAAGATCACCTGGCTTCGGGTCTAATAGAAGTAACTTATCCATCACTATTTCTAGAAAATTTTAACTTACAATAATTTTTCTTAAAAAGAAAAAAAGAGAATAAGGTATAATTTCATCTTTATTTTTATAAATAAAAATTCTTAAAATAAAATTTAAGCTAGTAGTCCAGTCGCTTTCGCTAGGGTTTTAAACCTTGCTACTCCTATTAACTTGCTGACCCATTATGCAAAAGGTACGCCGTCATTTTTTGATTAAAATTTCGACTGCTTATAGAGTTACTAATTCAAGTCTATTTCACTATGTAAATAATACAATTCTTTTCAAACTTTCCTTTACAGTACTTTTCGCTATCGCTAAATTTATTATACTTAGCCTTAGAGGATGGTTCCCCTATATTCCGACAAGTTAACTCTCATCGTACTTATTTTTTTATAATTTTTATAAATTTACAGGACTTTTACCTTTTATAGTTACTTTACTATTATAATTAGTTAAAATATTTCTTTTTCAATTTATAAATTTTATAAGGCTAATCCGATTTCACTCACCATTACTTTCGGAGTCTCGGTTGATTTCCTTTCCTTTCCTTACTACAATGATTTGCTTCAGGAAGTTTTAATATAAAGGTTTCCCTTAGGATCGCCACACTAATTTTTAATTTATTATGAATATAAATAAACATAATTTCTTTATTATTATAATAAATCTGTGGCTTTTGGTTTACACCTCCTTTTTTATAAATTTGCAAGTTATCCTTAATAACCCCTTTAAATTTCTTTGATGTTACTACTATATTGTCATCGATACTTTTATATTGAAATATTTTTTTAAACTATCCTTATTTTTTTAATTTGTAATGTTTGATATGTTCGATATCGAACAATTAAATTAAAGACACTACACTATTTTTACTCATGGACAGTTTGGCTATGCCCAGCCACCCTTGTCTGTAATCGATCCTGATGGAGAGTAGAGTGACCTGATTGATTTTAATTTGATAAAAATAATTGAAGAAATAAAGGGGGTTATAAATTAAATATATTTTATTATATGCATGAATTCATGCAATGTTCGATACATTACAAAGGGGTTATTTAATCTCCGAAAGGATTATCCAATGGTAAATTGGAATTATCCATCACTTGAGATTTTAAATTAGGTGAAATTGAACCAGTTATTGGTAAATTTGAATTATCAATTTCTGGTGTATTAACTTTATTGTTCGATATCGAACTAGGAGTAGGAGTAATTGATCCACTAGATGAAGGAGAAATAAAAGGTTTTAAGGGAAATGTTTGATAAATATCACGTAATCTTCTTAAAATCACCCTATTCATAAGAATAATATCAGGAGTTACTTCAGCATTTTCATATTGTTTTAGAGCTAAATTAGCTTCATGTTCGGTATCGAACAATCAATAGCTTTTGCATTAATTTCGAATAATCTCATACTTTCAGGATTATCATGATCTATACGATTCATTTTATCTTCTACTGAAGGTTCAGCAGGTCCGTTCGATACATTACGTCCCATCACTTGATTACTTCCACTAGGAATAGGAAATAATCTTTCGAATTCTTCTTGTCTTCCTGTAATTACACTTATCATATCACCCATTGGTTCTTTACCTTTTATTGTAGAATCAGGTAAATTAAGATTAGGATTTAAATCAATAGGATCATTATTTGGTTCGATAGGTGGTCTAAAAAGATTAGATGAATTATATTCTAAATTACCTAGTAAAATAGCTGAATTGTCACCTATTAGTTCTTATGGATCTATTACTCCAACTAATGTTACACCTATAGTAGCTAATAATCCTAATATAACTCCTTACGAAGTAGATATTACTAGATCTATATCACCTAAAATTAAATCTCCAGTAATGGATAATAGTAATTTACCTATTGAAAATCCATTCGAAAATTAATTCTATATAATCCCTTTACAAATTAATAAAATTATCCCCTTTTCATAAAATTGGCGATTGAGAGCTATTTATTTTAAAGGGGATTAAAAAATTAAATATTTATAGAATTTAATTGTAAATTTATTATTTTTCTTTGGTTATCTTTTTATTAAAAAGAAAAATATATTTGAAACTAAGAAAATAAACTAAGAAAATTTCAAATATTAATAGGTTGATTATATTAAAACCAAGAATATTAACTTTAGCTCTACTTTACATTTTCCATATTTATCAAAGTATGACTAGTTTCTCATTTAGAAAATTGATAAAAATTAAATTCTCTTAATTTAAAGATAAATTAAATAATGTAGAAATTATAGGATGCTATTAAGAACTATTTAAATTATATTTTCTTTAGATGGAGATAAAATTAACAATAATGAAGCAATATAGATAATAATTAATCTTATTTCACTAAATAAAGAAGTATCTATTAAGACAGGAGCAAAAACTAAAAATAATAAAGAAAGTAAACTTAAAGTAATATAAAGTGAATAAGTAGTAATAACTCCAGTATCTAATTTAGAAATATTATTACCAGTATTGTTAAAAACAGTAGATAAACCATGAGGTCCTAAGAGTTCAATAACTCCTCTATCTAAAACTTTAGAAATAGTATAACCTAATTGTAAACCTATAGAAACAATATAATTATTATAAATAACATCAAAGAAATATTTACCATTTAAAAAAGTATAAATTTTTCGTCCAATAGAAGTTTCAGTCAGTTCAATAAGAAAAGTAGGACTTTTATGATATAATAATACAGCTAAACTAGCACCAATTAAAGAGAAAATAGAAGGTAATAATTTAATTAATATAGGTAAACTAAATTCAGCTTCAATAATTGAAATATTATTAGGATGAATAAATAAAGAATTACCAAAGAAATCAGAACCAACACCCACAAAAAGATCAGAAAAAACAAATCCAAAGAAAATACTAAATAAAGCTAATACAAATAATGGAAAAATAACATTAAAATTAGCTTCATGAGAATTTAAATAAGATGTTTTAGGACCATTAGGTACAGTTAAAAATACTAATGAAATTAATCTAAATGAATAAAATGCTGTAATTCCTGCAGTTAAACTTCCTAAAATAAATGCAAATGTTCCACTAAAACTATATTGTCCAAATGCTAATTCAATAATTAAATCTTTACTATAAAATCCTGTTAACCAAGGTGTAGCTAATAAAGATAAAGATCCTACTAACATAGCTGTGTAAGTAAATGGTAAGAAATTTATTAAACCACCTAATCTTCGTACATCTTGTTGATCTGAAAAACTATGTATTACAGCTCCAGCTCCTAAAAATAATAAAGCTTTAAAGAAAGCATGATTAATTACATGCATTAAAGCCACATTATATTGACTAAGTCCAACAGCCATTACCATATAACCTAATTGACTTATAGTTGAAAAAGCTATAATTCTTTTTAAATCATTTTGAACTAATCCACATGTAGCAGCAAAAAATGCTGTACTTGCACCTACTAATGTAATTATTAATAATGCTGTGGTACTATATTCTAATAATGGTGAAGATCTTACTAATAAATATAAACCTGCTGTAACTAGAGTTGCTGCATGAATTAAAGCTGATACTGGTGTAGGACCTTCCATACTTCCTGGTAGCCAACTATGTAAAGGAATTTGAGCAGATTTAGCCATAGCTCCCATAAGTAATAATAAACTAATTATAGTTATAGCAGTTTCATTCATAAATGGAACTAGACTAAATACAGTTGAAAAATCTAAAGAACCAAACATTGCAAATATAGCAAAAAATCCTATACTTAAACCCATATCTCCTACTCTATTCATAGTAAAAGCTAAAATAGCTGCTTTATTAGCTTGTAATCGAGTAAACCAGAAATTAATTAATAAATAAGATACAACACCTATACCTTCCCAACCTATAAACATAACAAAAAAATTAGCACCTGATACTAAAACTAACATAAAGAAAGTAAATAATGATAGATAAGAAAAAAATCTTTGATTATGAGGATCTTCAGCCATATAATCAGTAGAGAATATATGAATTAAAGAAGAAATATATAAAACTGGTATTAACATAGATACTGTTAATTGATCAAATAAAAATTCCCATGTTATAGACATAAATTCTGAATCTATCCAACTTAATAAATTAATTGAAACTGGTGAACCACATATACCTACTTCATAAAATGCTATTGTTGCTAAAATAGAAGACAAAATTAAACAAGTACAAGTTAAGAGATGTGATCCTGTTACACCTATTTTTCGTCCCATAAAACCTGAAACAAAAGAACCTAATAAAGGTAAAATTAAAATTGAAAGATACATTATGTTCTTAATGAAATATTTCCTCTTAATCTATAATAAGCTACTAGAATACTTAAACCTATAACTGATTCAGCTCCTGCTATTGAAATTATAAAGATACTAAATGTTTGTCCTATCCCATCATCAAAATTAAAACTAGAGATTAATACTAATAAAGTTACAGCTAATAACATTAATTCTATGGCTATAATCATTAGGATAATATTTTTTCTATTTAAAATAAAACCTAGTATACCTATTAAGAATAAGAGTAATGACAGATTCATAGTTTATGTATTTGTATTATTCCTTAAGGCTACTTTTAATATTCTTTATTATATTTTTAGAGTAATTATAATATATTATATGCTACTAGCTATGTAATGTAATGTTCAATACATTACAAGAACAACTACGATGCAATAGGATGATAGTTGTCTACTTCAATGTTACTATTAGCCTTGAAGTAGACTTTCGTAGAAGTAGCGAGGTATAATCACAAAATGTTAATCCAATTACATTCCTCCCCAATAATATACAGCAATAAATAAAAAAAGCCACACTACATCTACAAAATGCCAATATAAAATACCAGCTTCGTGTCCAATGTGATGAGTATCTGTTAAATGATAATTTAATATTCTTATAAAACCTACTAATATAAATATTGTTCCAACTATAACATGTAGACCATGTAAACCTGTTGATGCAAAAAAAACTGTACCATAAACAGAATCGGCTATTGTAAATCCTGCTTCACAATATTCTATATATTGTAAACCTGTGAAAATTAAAGCTAATATTATTGTTAGTAATGTTCCTAATATTGCTCCTTTTCTATCTCCAGCTATTAAAGCATGATGACCATAAGTAATAAAAGCACCTGAAGATAATAATAAAAAAGTATTTAATAATGGTATACTAAATGGATCTAAAGCACTTATTCCTAAAGGTGGCCATACTCCTCCAATTTCTATAGCAGGTGATAAACTAGCATAAAAATAAGCCCAAAATACACTGAAGAAAGCAAAAATTTCACTAATTATAAATAATACAAAACCTATAATTAAACCTGTTTGTACTTGTTTAGTATGGTGACCTTCATAAGTTCCTTCTGTTATTACATCTCTAAGCCATAATCCCATTCCACTGGCTGTTAAAATAAAACCTAATATTAATAATAATTCTCCATTAGGATGACCTTGTAGATACATTACTGCACCTGTAGTTAAACTTAATAATGAAAAACTTACTAATATTGGCCAAGGTGAAGGATCCACTAAATGATACGGATGTGCTTGATATTGACTTAAATTAATTTTATTCATATATTTAATTAATAAATATAGTACATCTAAGTTTTTTACTTTTGACCTATTTAGATTGAATAATTATCTCTTGAACTTACATGCATGAATTCATGCATGTAAGTTCAAGTTAATCTTTACAAATAAAGATATACTAATTATTTATTTAAAAATTGTAATTAAAAAAAAAAGTATTAAAATAAATAAATTTATTGTAAATTTATTTTATCAATTAAAAATATAATTGTATTTTACTTTAATAATTAAAGATTAGTAAGCATCATTGCTTTGTTCAATACATTGTTTTTGCTTAATCGAACAAAGAACAATAAATGATGCTAGATGCAACTTAATTATTGGGTTTCTTTTGACAAAAAAAAAACTTAACTTTTTAAATAGTTATCTTAAATAGAAGTAATTATAAACGAGATTAGTTTATATTAGATTGCTTAAAGGGTTAAATATTTCATATAATATTTACCTCTCTTTTAATTTTATTTTATTTTTATTTTATTAATAATAAATCAAATTTATAAACTTAACATTACAAAAATTATAAATATTTAAGATAATAAGTGAAAATTTTACTAAATATTTTATATATTTAAAATATAATTAAACATCATGAAAATTCAATTAAAGTTCTAGTAGAAGATAGTTGAACTTTTAATAAAAGTTTTAGTAGAAGATAAGGGTAGACTATAAATGCATCAAATGATGCATTAATAATCAATTTAAGTATAACTAAGTTATATGTTCAATACATGCATGAATTCATGCATTAACAAACAAAGGGATTTATTAAATATAAATTTTATATTTTAAAGTTTAAATTTTTAAGAAGCATCTACCCAAGCTAAATAATCTTGTACTGAAACAGATTCTACAACTATAGGCATAAATCCATGATATACTCCGCAAATTTCAGAACATTGTCCATAGAAAGTCCCAATTCTTTCAGTTAAAATAGAAGTTTGATTTAATCTACCTGGAACTGAATCTATTTTTAGACCTAATGAAGGAACAGCAAATGAATGAATAACATCAGCACCTGTAACAATAAATCTAATATGTGTATCTACAGGTACAATTACTTTATTATCTACATCTAATAATCTAAATTGTCCTAATTCTAAATCAGAATCTGGAATCATATATGAATCAAATTCAATAGATTCACCACTTTCATTAATATAATCTGAATATTCATAAGACCAATACCATTGATGACCTACTACTTTAATAGTTATTGTAGGTGAAACTACTTCATCTAATAAATAAAGTAATCTAAATGATGGGAAAGCTATAGCTATTAAAACAAAAGCTGGTGTAATTGTCCAGATTAATTCAATTAAAGTTCCGTGATTTAAATATTTATGTACTATTGGTGAATTTTTATAATTGTAGTAATATATTGTTGATCCTAAAACCCAGAATACACCTACTGAAATTACAACTAAAAAAAAGAAAACTGTGTTATGTAGTTCTACTACTCCTGTAAATCCTGGAGTTGCACTATCTTGGAATCCTATTTGCCAAGGTTGAGGAGCATCGTTAAATATAGTATTAAAAATAGAAATATTTTGTAACATTTTTTATATTTAGAAAATTACAAAGGATCTTAGTTTATTGTTTCCATTGTTCGATTAGCAAAAGCATCAAATGAAGCAATAGATGCAATGTTCGATACCGAACAAAGAATATATAATATATAATAATAATTATATTCATATAGAGATAAATACCTTTATTTATTTAACATTATTTCAATAAATTTTTATTTTATTCTTTTTTTTACGTTACTAGGTATCCTAAGATCGAGCTTAATCAATTCTTTTATTTTCTTGAATAATTGTTTTAATTATTTAATTAATAAAATCTAAGAAGTAAAGGATTCGAACCTTTTTTTTCAAAATAGTGACTCTTTATTATCCACTTCTCATATTTAAAAAATATGATCGATTTTAAATAGAAAATCTATTTCACTATATCTCTACTTGCTAGCATCAATAGATGCAATGATGCATTGGTTGTAATGTATCGAACAGTTACAGTCAATAATTATAATGCCTTTGATTACTAAATAAAAATAGAATATTTTTATAACTGATTAATTAATCAAACATATTGAAAGCGGTTGTTCGATTGTTCGATACTTTTTAATATTAAAAAACAGAACATGAACAAGAGAGATGAGGTGAATTTAACTTTTTTTTGTTTTTCCATTGCATGACTTCTTTATATTTTAGTTTTATTGCATCTTTCGATGCTACATGTTCGATACCGAACAAAGAGTAATGTATTAAGTATAAGATAAATTAGTAATTAAATCTACTGCTTAAGCGAAAAAAGGGTTTTATTAATTTAAAACCTTTTTATTCTGCTACAAATTTGTAATAATAAATTAAACAAACAAATTAAGCAATATAAATAGAATTAGAGTAATTATCTATAAAACATATTGAGTATAATTTATAATATAAAAACTTATACTATCCTTACATTTAAATGTACTTTTAGTATAAATTTTTTAATAAAAAGTAATTTAACCTGATTTTTCCTAAAAATTAATAAGTTAAAATAGGGATAATTTATTTCTAACTTTAATTTATTAAAACAGAACTAAAGTGTTTTGTTCGTGTTCGATCGAACAATGAACATGAACAAGAGAATTAAATTAAAAATAATTATATAAAAATATTTTAAAATCTAATTTAAATTAAAGTAAAACTTTCTATAACTTTACCTTCAAATTAATTTGAAATAACAATTATTAATTAATTAACTAAGTGGACCTTCCAAATATAAACTATATAATATTGATTGTGATCAAGATAATTATTTAGTTTTATCCAGTTTTAGATATCTTAATTCTATTTACTTTTATATTTTTATTTTTATATAATCTATTAAATCAAAAACATATTATTTATTAAACCAATCATATAAATTAAAAAAGGGTAAAATCAGAGATTTGAACTCTGTACATCGTCGCCACAAGACGTCATTTTACCAATTAAACTAATCTTACCACTTTTAAATATAACTATTTATTTTTATTATATAATTATCATGTTCGGTATCGAACAAGGATCTTTCAATCGCATTAGCCTTGTTGTTCGAGTTAGATTGAACAATCGAACTAGGCACTCATGTAAGAATAAAACGGTGCATTGCTTATAAATAAAAAGAAGAAAAATGAGAATATTAAGATTAAACTAATAAGGGAATTATAAATTAAATAGGGGATTATAAATAAAATAAATTAATTAGGGGATTATAAATTAAATAAACCAATTTAAAATATTACTAAGATTGTACAGGTAACATTTTAAATGCGTGGAATGGGATTGGACTAGCTAATGTCCATTCAAGAGTATTAGCTGTTTGAGTATCACTATTAAATTGAACAGTTGAAGTAAAATAAGAAGGTACATTCCAAGGATTATTTGAAACAGGTCGTCCATTAGCATAAATATCATAAATAATATAAGCAAATAAAATAGCAGATATTAATGATACTAAAGAACCAAAACTAGATACAGCATTCCATCCGCTAAATGCATCAGGATAATCAGGTATTCTTCTAGGCATTCCAGCTAAACCTAAGAAATGTTGAGGGAAGAATGTTAAATTAACCCCAACAAATAGTGTCCAAAAATGAACATTTCCTAAGAATTCATTGAATGTTTTACCAATTATTTTAGGTGCCCAATAATAGAATCCTGAAAATAATCCAAATACTGCTCCCATAGATAATACATAATGGAAATGAGCTACTACATAATAAGTATCATGTAGACTAATATCCATTGAAGCATTAGCTAAAATTACTCCTGTTAAACCTCCAATAGTAAATAGAGCTAAAAATCCTAAAGTAAAGATTAATGATGTTGTAAATCTTAAACTACCTCCATATAATGTTGCTAACCAAGAAAATATTTTTATTCCAGTAGGTACAGCAATAACCATAGTAGCTGCAGTAAAATAAGCTCTAGTATCAACATCTAGCCCTACACTAAACATATGGTGAGCCCAAACAAGGAAACCTAATATTCCAATAGAGAACATAGCATAAACCATTCCTAAATAACCAAATATTGGTTTACCTGAAAATGTAGAAGTAACTTGACTAACTATACCAAAAGCAGGTATAATTAAAATATATACTTCAGGATGTCCAAAAAACCAGAATAAATGTTGATATAAAATAGGATCACCACCTCCAGCTGGATCATAGAAACTAGTATTAAAATTTCTATCTGTAAGTAACATTGTTATTGCACCAGCTAATACTGGTAAAGATAATAATAATAAAATTGCTGTTATAAAAATAGCCCACACAAATAATGATAATTTATGTAAACTCATTCCATTAGCTCTCATATTTAATACAGTAGTTATAAAATTTATAGCTCCTAATAAAGAAGAGATACCTGCAAGATGTAAACTGAAGATAGCTAAATCAACAGAACCACCAGAATGACTCAAGATACTTGATAAAGGAGGATAAACTGTCCATCCTGTACCTGCTCCATTTTCAACTAATGAACTAAGTAATAATAAGATTAAAGCAGGTGGTAATAACCAAAAAGAGATATTATTTAATCGAGGAAATGCCATATCAGGTGCTCCTACATGGATAGGTAAAAAATAATTACCAAATCCTCCTACTAATGCAGGCATAACCATGAAAAAAATCATGATCATAGCATGAGCGGTGATTATAACATTAAATAATTGATGATCTCCTTGTAAAAATTGTACACCTGGCGCTGATAACTCTAATCTAATTAAAACAGAAAAAGCTGTACCAATCATACCTGCAAATACTGCAAAAATAAGATAAAGAGTTCCAATTTCTTTAGCATTTGTAGAAAAAATCCAATTCATTTTATACTCTTCTAATTCTTATTGTCCCTATTTATTTAATTAATCTAAATTTAATATTCTTGTTCATGTTCGATCGAACAATCGAACTACTGCTTTAATCTTTTTAGTGGCTTTCTTTTACTAGAGACGAGTCTAAATATATTTAAATTATACTAAGCGACCGCTTATTGCATCAATGTAATGTTAGCTTCATGTTCGGTATCGAACAGTAGAAGCAAGAACAAAGAATTAGATAGATTGATTTAATCAATCAGGTATCTTAAAATACTCTACCCTTGATTACACCTCTAATATTTATATTTTTTTAAAAATAAAAAGAGTTAAATGATTAAATTTTTTGTTAATTAAAATTTATCTCCACACAAACCTAATTATTCAATTTTTAATAATATTTCTAAATATTATTTATTTTTTTCTTATTCATCATATATTTACTTGATGAAAGATTCTTTTTTTAAATTATCTCCTGTTCGGTATCGAACAATATCTTTATTTTCTTTATATCAGTAAACTATTTCTGGGTGACCTTCTATTTTACCAATATCTAAAGATTTTAATTAAAATTATACTGTTTACTAGTTTAGTTAACTAAACAAACTACTACCATGCCTCCATTTGCCCTCTATAACTAAATAAAAATAGAATATTTTTATAATTGATTAATTAATTAATTAAATATAGTTAGTAACCATCGTTTGCATCTATGATGCTAGCAATTAAATAATGAGGAGAGGAGAGATATTTATCAGTTACAAGATAAATAATTTAATATCGGAATAGAGGTGAGTCGAACACCTAAGGGTCTCCCCGAACAATTAGCAATCGTCTTAACTTACCAATGAAAACTATTCCTTTCTTAATATAATTAAATATTATTATATTATCCTCTAAATTACAATAATCAAAAAGAACAAATTATATTTAAAGCAAAAATAATATTTATTTTAGTCTTTATCAGACTCGAACTGACACTATCTACTTGAAGGGTAGACGTACGACCGTTATACTAAAAGACCTTCTATTTTTGTTTTAGTCTTAAAAATGAGATATTTTATTAATTGGTTGTTCTAATCGAACTAGAGCGGCATTAGGAATTGAACCTATATCTAGCAGCTCATGAGACTGCTGTGCTAATCCATTACACTATATCGCTTTAAATTTATAAAGGGAACACTATCGTTGAAACATGAATACGAACAAAGAGACTCGAACTCTTAAGGAATTACTTCCACTCCTGCTTAAGAGGAGATTGTTTACCAAATTTCAACATGTTCGCTATTATATATTTAAATTTTTATTTTTCTTCTTTTATAAAAAATTAATTTAAATTTTGTTTTTCTATTTATAAGGTATCAAGAGGAATTGAACCTCTGAAAAAAAGTATTAACAGTACTCCGCATTAACCACTCTGCCATAATACCTTTTATGTTTTTTTAATTTTAAGTTTACGTTTATTATAAAAAAGAGAAACTAGGATTTGCATCTAGCATATGTTCGGTATCGAACAACTATTGATGCTTATTAAATTATATATTTTTTGCCTTTATAAAAATTTATATTTTTTATACAATTTTATACTTGAAAAGAGATTTAAATAAGCAAATTCTGTGATATATCTGCTTAAAATTCATAAAATAAATAAAAGATCTTTATATTTAAATAATAAATAGATTGAATTGTTCACCTCTATTTAATTGTAATGTATCGAACATGCAATAGAGCTAGCGTCATATTAAAGTTGTGAATTTATCTTTAATAATTTAACTTCTTTATGGTAGGCGCGACTCGAACACGCTATATGTCTCCCACCCAAAGGAAGTGGCAAACCAGTTAGCCATCTACCATTTGTACTAATTTTATATAATTAAACTTTGTGATCTTTAAGATCTAGACCATTAGCTAAACAATAGGCTGTACAATTAGCTTCGATAGAAGCGTCGCTATTACGATCCTTTTTGTTTTTAGTATTAAAAAGTAGTATTAAAAACAGAACAAGCTATTGCGAGTATTACAGTTTATCTTCGCTCCTACTAGGCTAATTATTACTCGTCTTGTTCGATACCGAACATTAGCGGCAGTTGGAGCATTTATTAATTAAATTTAGTTATTAATATTCTTTTATAATAATAATTGTTAATTAACAAGGTATTATTTAAGGAATTTAAGAAAATTATATTAATAAAATTGAAGTTATTGAAAATGATCAAGTAGTTTTAATTTTTGAAGATTCAATATTTACTAATATTTTATATATATAAAAATAAGAAATAATTATTAGAAAAATAAATAAAATTTCTTATTAAATTAAAGATGATAAAATTATAAGTATAAAAATCTCAAATAGAAAAAAAAATATAAATATAACTATTAAAGATTCTTTATTACTATAACCTTCATCTTTAGATAAATTATGTAAAACATTTGAAGTTAATACTAAAAAGGATTAGAATCAATCTTAATCAAAGATATTTCTAACACACCAGGTTCTAACTATTATATTCAAAAAAATATTAGTCATTATAGTAAAGAAATTCAATTAATAATAGATTTTCCTCAATGGAATATTTTAATTTCAAATTACTGTAAAAATGATTATATTTCTCTATATCAAATTATTATAAAATTTAGAGAATTAATATATACTAACTTTGGTGTGAATATAGATAAATATTCCACTTGAACTTTCTTGAAAGTTCTATCTATCAAATGCTTTCGCCATATTTAAAAAAATTATATGAAAGAAAATTCAATTCCTATAACTCCAGGTAAAATATTTGATTTTATTAAAGAATCATTTACTGATGTAGAACTTTCAAGAAAATTCAACTACTTACATGTATATTCCATAAGGTAAAAATATTCATTTGCTATGATGTAATTGGATTATATCCTTCTCAAATGAAATATAATTTATTCCCTATTGGTGATATTATGAAATTTGAAGGTAATATTTCAATTTTAAATGAAAATTATTATTGGAATGTTCGGTATCGAACAAAGGTGATGTTGATGTAGAAACTAAAAAAGATCAATATCAACCCTATCTACAAATTCATTCATTAACAAAAGGTGCCGCTATTGTACGATACTTTTAGTATAAAATACAGAACAATGAATAAGTACAAGGCACTCAACGAATTATCTTAAATTTAAAAAACAAAACAAAATTGAAAGGTATCTAAATTTAGCTGCAGGCAGAATGCTGTTTTTAATACTAAAATGAAAAGGGGATTTTAATTTAATATTTATTATAAATTTATAATTGTTAAATATTTAAAATAACAATGTAGATAAAGAAACATGAATAGAATCTAAAATAATATTAGGTAAGATACCTAAAGCAATAGTAGGTAATAATAAAGAAATTAAAAGTATAAATTCTCTTCTAGAAACATCATTGAAAGGTTTTATATGAGGTGAATAAGCACCATAAGAGATTCTATTATAAAGATAAATAGAATAACAACCTGAAAATACTATTCCAGTAGCACCTAAAGCAGAAATTATAGGACTTCTATCCCATATACCAATTAAAGATAATTGTTCACCTAAGAAATTTAGACTTAAAGGTATACCAGCATTACATAATGTAAAAATAAAAAATAAAATAGTAAAGACAGGCATATAAGTAACTAATCCTCTAATATAACTAATTATTCTTGTTCCTGTTCTATCATAAATTACTCCTCCTACACACATAAATAAAGCTGGTGATACAAAACCATGAGCTAAAGCTAATAAAATAGCACCTTCAATACCATGAATATTATTAGAAAATATTCCTAATATTACAACACTCATATGTGCAATACTAGAATAAGCAATTAAAACTTTAGTATCTCCTTGTATAATAGTAGCTAAAGAAGCATAAATTAAAGTAATAATAGCTATAGTTTGTAATAAAGGACCAAAATAATTAGAAGCATCAGGTAAAATATTTAATAATACTCTAATATAACCATAAGTTGCAAATTTTAAAATAGTACCTGCTAATAAAATAGATCCCGCTAAAGGACTATCAGCATGAGCACGATAAAGCCAACCAGTAAAAGGCCATAAAGGAGTTTTAACTGCAAAAGCTAATAAAAAAGCTAACCATAGAATTTTTTGACTATCTAAACTTATTTCATATAAAGAAATTAATTGAAAATCAGTAGATCCTATATAACTATATATTTGAAGTATAGCTAATAACATAAATAAAGAACCTGAAAATGTATATAAAAAAAATAATAAAGCTGATCTTATTCTAGCTTTACCTGAACCATAAACAATAATAACTATAAATAATATAGGTAAAACACTTTCAAAAAATATATAAAAAAGAAATAAATCTAAAACAGTAAATAAACAAATTTGTAATGTTTCTAAGATTAAAAAAGATATTAAAAATGTTTTTATATTTTCAGTTATATTATTATAATTAGATAATAATGCTATAGGTGTTAAAAAAGTTGTTAATAAAACAAAATATAGAGAAATTCCATCTATTCCTAAATTAAAATGGCAAAAATTTAATTGACTATATTCATATACAAATTGAATTTGATTTGTACTTGAATCAAATTTAGCCCATAAAATTATTGATACAAATAAATTAATTAAAGAAGTTGATAAAGCTATATTTTTCATTTTTGTTTTACTTTCTTTTGAATTTTCTGTAATAGGCATTAAGCATAAAGAACCTACAATTGGTATTAGTATAAGTAATGGAATCATTAGATTTAAAAAGAAATAAAATTTTCAAGTACCGATTATCGGAATTTTCGTAAACTGTTTTTAGTAGAGAATTCTACTTCTTTTAAATTTGGATTCTAAAATTTATAATCGGAAACTATTTTATATAAAAAGAAAATTGATAATAGTTAATTTGGACTTGAACAAAATATTTTAAATTGAAGGAGATTAAGCTTTTCCCATAAAATAAATAGGGACAATAAGAAAAAGAAATATTACATCTATGTTAAAATTAATTTCAAAATTAATTAATAAAATCTTCAGTTTATCTCTTGGTTCAATTATCAAACTAATATATAATATCTTAACTAAAAATAAAACAGTTAAATCTTTAGCTTTATTATTTAAATGGTTATCTATAATTTTTACTATTTTATACCTTATTAGAGATACTAAATACCTTACTTTTCTACCTCCATTATATTTTATGGATGTTTACTTTGGATATATTACATTCTTCAAACCGAAAAGAAAATCTAGACGAATTCAACAAGTTATTATTACTGATATGAAATTTATTCATGATAATAAACAATTAGTTTTTGTATTAGATAATCCAGGTTTATTATCTCACAAAGCAGTAGTAAGAAGCATATTCAAAGCATTAAAAGCTAATAAAGATTTTAAAGCATTTGGACGAAGAAAAACAATGATCACACAAGCTTTAATTGATGGACAAGATCGTTCTTTTCATGAAAATGTATTAATTAATAATCGAACATCATTCAAAAAATATTGAAGCGTAGTGGAAAGTTTAATAACTACAAATTATGATGATGGATATCCTTTAGAAGTAATCAATGAATTTAAAGTAAGAGTATGGAACATGAATGAAGTTAATAATAAAAATATTAAACAAACAAAAAATGCGATGTATATCAGAAATAAATCACCTAAATCATTAGATAAACCTTTGAAAGTAAGCAAAATATCATCGAAACCAAGCAATAAACGAAGTTATTCAACAAAAATAATTCATAAACAAATTACCCCCTTAACAACACCTAAATCATTAGTTTTACAACCATTTATGACTTTAGATATCGAAACTATGGAATTAAATCAAAATCAAATACCTGTATTAATCACTACTCATCAATTAAATGAAAGTAAATACTTCCTTATTGATCAAGATTCACTTAAAATAAATTCTAATAATGCAGTTAACAATTTGTGGAAAGAAGTATTTTCTTATTTAAATCTTCAGGACATTAAGTATATTTTTGTACACAATTTAGGTAAATTTGATGGTATATTTATTTTTAAATATCTACTTGCTAACTATAATAAAGATTGTATCAGTCCAATTATTGATCAAAATAACTCATTTGTATGTTTATCTGTTAATTTAGGGAGAATTGAAGTAAGATTTCTTGATTCAATGCGGATATTTCCTATTAGCTTAGATAATCTTTGTAGAACTTTTGGAGTGGAAGGTAAACTAAATAAATATAAACCTGAATATAACGAACTTTCATTATTTGATAATAAATCATTATTGAAAGAATGGTTAGATTATTCTATTCAAGACTCAGTATCATTATTTGAAGCTTTGTTGAGAGCTCAGGTTCTATATTCTAGTAAATACAAAGTAGATTTAACTTCTATTGTTTCAATTAGCAGTCTATCATTTAAAATATTTAGACAAGACTTTTTAGAAATAGCTATTCCAATATTAAGTAAAGTCGAAGATTTATTTATTAGAAAAAGTTATTTTGGAGGTAGCACTGACTACTTCAGAAAATATGGTAAAAAACTATATTACTTTGATGTTAACAGTTTATATCCTTTCGCTATGATGAAACCTATACCTCATAAAATCATTAAATTTCATGACGATCTTTCTAATTACAACTTAGATGAATTATTTGGATTCTTTAAAGCGGAAATAATTACCCCTAAAAACCTTATCTGTCCTTTACTACCTTATAGAAATGGAGAAATGACTATACATCCTACAGGTAAATTTACTGGTATTTATTTTAGTGAAGAACTTAAAGCTGTGAAAGCTCAAGGTTACAAAATTAAACTAATAAGTGGTTATGAATTCAGTAAAACTAACCTTTTCCAAAGATATATTGAACATTTTTATAATATAAAAAAAATAGCTAAAGGGGCTGAAAGATTCATTTCCAAATTACATCTAAATACTTTATACGGATATTTTGGAAGATCTTTTAATATGATAAATACTTTAATTATTGATAATAATAAAATGTTAGATATTTCTTTAAACCATAAAATTAAAAACATTTATGAAATTAATGATAATTTATCATGTGTACTCATTAAAGAAGAAACTAATAATAACCATTATAATTTTATTAAGTCTAATGTTGCTATTGCTAGTGCAGTTACATCTTACGCTAGAATAGAAATGATTAAAATTAAAACTTATTGTTTAAATAATAGAATAAAAATTTACTATACTGATACTGATTCTATTTTTTTAGATAAACCATTACCATCTAAATTTATCGGAGATGATATAGGTTTGTATAAAGATGAAATGAATGGTATTCCTATTGAAGAAGCTTATTTCTTAGGTATTAAACAATATGGTTACTGGTTTTATGATGAAAATAATGTCAAAGTTGAAAGATCTATTTTTACTGGAGTTCAACGTAACTCCTTAACTTTTAAAGAAATAACAAATATTGCTAAAGGAAACTATCTAGTTAAAAAAATTAATACTCAATTTTTCAAATCATTTAATAATATGAATATTAGAATAAGTGATACTAGTTTAACAATTAAACGAAGTGAAAATAAATTACTGAAAAATAATAAATATATTCCTGAGAATTTATAACCTCCACTCCCCTTTGAGTTTTATTACAATCACCAATTATTTTATTATTAATTTATATAAAAACTTATCTCCGCGGTTTTAATCTTTATAAAATAAGGACGTAGAAATATCTCAGTGATTCATCTAATAAAAAAGTCGAAAAAACATGGATTTCCAGAAAAGTGGTGTAAAAATACCCCATATTACATGACTTCTTTTTATCAATATATTAATCTATAAAATATATATAAATATCCTATAGAAACAATAATAAAATATCTATATATAAAATATAATAAAGTATACCTCCCTATATCCCTATGTTATTGATAAATTTATAAAAATATTAGTAACTAAAGTTATTTATACTCAGTTTTAATTGAAAATTTTAACTAATGTAGTGGTTTCAATAGACAATAAGGCTATGCACCATAAGCCATTATAATAACTAGCCTTGCATTGTATTGTAATGTATCGAACAAGGCATAGTGATAAGATAAAATTTATTATGAAAATGAGTTGCATCTAAGATTAGTTCGATACATGCATGAATTCATGCAAGAACAAAAGGGGGTAAAATAATAAAAAGTATTTACTCTTAATAATTGTGCCTTGTTCATGTTCATTGTTCGATCGAACAACCGAACTTAGAACAGTTAGTGCATTTGCATTGGCAATTAATGTATCGAACATAGCATTGAAAGATTAAGATAATTGTTATTAATTTTATCTCTACTGTCCTCTCCTCTCCTGGCATCTAATTCGTAGATGTAAGTAAGAAATAGAAATAAGATTCAACTAATATTTAAGCTTTTTTACTTAATTTAGTAATGTACATTCTTATAACTTGTTGAAATGTAAATAAAGGTAAAATATATTTAGAGAAAATATAAATTAATGCTAATAAAGTTAAGAATGAAAAAGATAATTGATTTAAAAAGAAAAAAGGTATTAATTGAGGCATTATTTAAAATATAAAATATAAGGCCCTAAATAAAAAGAGCAATCTCTGATTAATTGATTAATCAATAACCTACTATATAAAATAATATACTGCACAATACTGTGCAACAAAAGGTTATCATTTTGAGATTATGATGCTTATCTAATTTACTAATTAATTAATAAATAAGAAAATATTGTGAACTGAAAGTTCAAGATAATTGTTATTAAATGCAAAAAATAAATAAATAAATTAAAAATAATTTAATAATATGTTCGGTTAGCATCGATAGATGCATTAACAATAGAACAAATTTAAATGATATTTTGTCTTATAAAAAATTATTAATTAATTAATCTTTATTCATTTCGGTTTTTAAAGCTATTGGGTATCAAATAAAATATAAGCAAAAATAAAATATATTAATTCTTATTCTTATATAAATCATATTTGATTATAAAGCCTAAATATAATTAATTATACTAAGATGCCGCTTATTGCATCTACGAATTAGATAGATTGATTTAATCAATCAGGTAAAATTTAGTTATCCTTGTTCGGTATCGAACAACTACCCATCTTCTTTAGAGATTGCACTAGTAATAGAAATAGCACCTGAACCAATTTCTAAAATAAATCCAATAGTTAAAACAATAAAGAATATAATTGCGATTGAAAATCCAAAAATACTAACTTGATAAAGAGTAACAGCTATAGGAAAAAGAAGAAGAATTTCAAGATCAAAAACTAAAAATAACATAGCAACAATATAAAAATGTATATGAAATACAGATCGTGTTTGTCCATATACAGGTGAAAAACCACATTCATAAGCAGATATTTTAGCTTCATCTGGTTTATGAGCAGCTAATAAAACATTTAAAGCTAATAAAATTAAAGATAAAATAGGAACAAAAATAAATAATAATAATAAAGTATTCATTAATTATAAAATAAAGATAATGATAGTAATTGTGTACTTTTTAATAATATAGAAGGTTTTAGAACAAATAATAAAATTATTAATGTTAAAATAGAAATTAATAAACTATGGAAAGTACTTAGATTAGATTCAATTTCTAAATTATCTTTTCCTTGTTGAAGCATTTGTTCGGTATCGAACATTGTGGTAGATTTAATTTTTATTTCATTAATAGCAGTAGAATCAACATGAAGAATTCTAATAATTCTTAAATAATAAGAAGCACTAATTATACTTACTAATATTCCTAATATTGCCATAAAATAATATCCACTTTCTATTGCTGAATATAATACAAATTGTTTTGAGAAAAATCCCATTAAAGGAGGTGTACCTGCCATAGATAATAAACAAACAGTTAAACTTAAAGTTATTAAAGGATTTGAGAAAAATTGACCTTTAAGCTCTGAAATAAATTTTATATCTTTTTCTGGCATTTGTTCGGTATCGAACATTGCTGTACCTTTATTATAAAAAATTGAATTATTTAAAATATAACCTAAAGCTAAAATTATTAAAAAAGTATTTAAATTAGTAATTGTATATTGTATAATATAAAATATGAAAGAATCTATAGATTGTTCAGTATTAATAGCTAAAGCTAATAAAATAAATCCTATATGAGATATAGTACTATAAGCTAATAAACGTTTAATTTTAGATTGTGCTAATCCTACTACTGTTCCAATAATTAATGATAATAATGAACTTATTAATAATAAATTTTTTATTATAATATTTTCTGAATCATTTGAAACATTACTTATTATATCAGTTTGTAATTTGATTAAAGTATCTAAAATTTCTAAACCTGAATAATTATTAGAAAATAATCCAATATGTGTATATATTTCTAATAAAAATATTAATATAGATATTTTAGGCATTACAGTTAACCATATTGTTACTATTGTTGGACTATCATCATAAACATCTGGAGCCCAATTGTGTAAAGGAGCAGCAGATATTTTGAATAAAAATCCTACAAAAATAAAAATAAAACCTAAAGTTAAACCTTGAATAATACTATTATTATTAGATACTGATAATAAACTATATATTGATTCAAAATTAGTTAAACCTGTATAAGTATATATTAAACCTGATCCTAATAGAATTAAACAAGATGATAAACTACCTAATAAAAAATATTTTAAACCTGCTGAAGTTGCTGATTCAGAATTTCTATATAAAGTTGATAATATATACACACCAAATGATTGTAATTCTATACTTAAATACATTGAAATTAAATCTGAAGAAGAGATTAATAAACTGGCACCTAATGTACTAAACATTATTATTAAACAATATTCTATTGCATTTGTATTATTATTTTCTTCTAGAATTTCTATATTGGAATTATTTGTTCCTTTGTTCGATTGAATGTGCAATGCATTTGATGGACGAGCTATTAAAATTATAGCTCCTATAATAAATATAAAGATATCTAAGACTTGAGATATAAAGGTTACATGGAATAATCCACTATAAATACCTATACCTGATCCAATTGACTGAATATACAAAGCATTTAAAGATAATGCTCCGGCATAAATTAAAATTATAGAGGATAATCTCTGAAATAATATTGGTGATATTTTTGTTTTAAGAGAAGGTATGGCCATAACCATAATTAATAATAAGATACTAATAAATAACATTACTCAATATTTTTTAAAATGCTACACTTTCTATTTTTTATATAAATTATTTTACTTTAAATATATTACTACTTTTAAATAATTATATTTATCTTTCAGTTGTTCATTGTTCTATTGTTCGATACTTTTTGTTTTTAGTATTAAAAAGTAGTTTTAAAAAACAGAACAACAGAACTTAAAATAAAACACTTTTCTCCATATTCAGTAGTCCTTTAACTACTGACAACTTACTAACTAATAGTATAATGAAAACTACTATTAAAAATTTCTTTAAAGAAGTTATGAACCCCCTAAAAACTAAACAGATTGTACTGATTTTGTTTAAAATTAAATTTGTAGATGAAGAAAACAATGTTTATATTAGAACATTGGGTTCTTTATTAAAAATTAATAAAAAAGAATATTCAAGATTATTCAATATATTAGCATCTAGATTAGATCTAAGTGATAATGAATATAAATCAACTCCAGTAACTGAATTAATAATCAATTATTTAATAGTGGATGAAAATAATACTAAAATCTCAAAAACAACATCTCCTCAAAAAGAAAAATTAGTTTCCCATAAAATTAAAAATATTAGTTTACCAAGTACTTGTAATTTAAAATTATGGGGACAACAGTTGTCTTCAATAAGTAACATAATAAAAATTGCTAAAAGACGATCCAAATACATTTTTGAAGTTGAAATAATTAATCATTTAGAAAGAAGTATAAAATTAATGGTTGGAAATGAAACAATACTTTCATTCAAAGATATTTTAACTGACGAAAAAGATCTAAGAACTTTTACTAGATATTTTGAAAAATCAGAATTTCATTATATTAATGGTAAAGTACTTTCTAAAGTGGTTTACAAAAACACATTTTTCCTTAAAAGATTAGAATTATTTGTAAACAGAGAATCCAGAAAAATTATCCCCCAAATAAATCAAAATTTCATAACCTTAGATATCGAAACTCAGGTATTGGATAAAACTATTTCGCCAATAATGGTAGATATTTATGATGGTATGAGTCATTCTAACTATTTCATTTCAGATTTCAATAATGTAGATGAAATGATGAATACCGCATTAAATGAATTATTAGATGCTAGATATCATAATCATAAAATTTATGTTCATAATTTGAGTAATTTTGATGGTATATTTTTATTGAAATATTTATTAAATTTAAGATATAATGGGATGCAAGTATTTATTGAACCAGTACTTAAAGATGGTAAATTTATTAATTTAGATTTAAGTTTTGGTAAATATAAAATAAGTTTCAGGGATTCTTATTTAATACTACTGTTCTCTTTAGCTAAACTAGCTAAAACTTTTAATGTAGGGGAAAAAGGTGAATTCAAATATAATTTAGTAGATAATTTAAATAGTAATGAATTAGTTCCATTTAAACAAGAACTAATGATTTATTGTAAAAATGATACAAAAATATTATATGAAATCATTAGTAAATTTAATAATCTAATCTTCAGTAAATGGAGTTTGAATATAAATAATTTCCCAACTTTACCCAGTTTAGCTATGGGGTTATTTAAATCTAAATATCTAAGAAATGAAGAGGTAAGTGTAATAAAAGGAAAACCATATTCTGATATTAGAGAAAGTTATACTGGGGGTAGTACAGATATGTTCCTTCCTACAGGAGTAAACATTTATGGATATGATATTAATAGCTTATATCCTCATTCTATGGCTGAAAATGATTTACCTGTAAACAATATGAAATATATTGAGTGCTCAAATAAAGGTACAATTGAACTAAATAATTTTTTTGGTTTCTGCTATGCGGATATAACTACTCCAGATAACTTGAATATCCCTATATTACAGATTCATCATAATAATAGAACAGTTAGCCCATTAGGTAAATTTACTGGGTGGTTCTTTTCTGAAGAATTAAAATATGGTGTTGATGAATTTGATTACAAAGTTATTATTACTAAAGGCTATTCATTTGATAAGGCAAATTTGTTCAAAAGTTATGTGAATGATTTGTATAATTTAAGATTAACTTATGACAAAAAAGATCCAATGAATTATATCGCTAAAATATTAATGAATAGTCTTTATGGGAGATTTGGACTTAATCCTTTATTGCCTGATACTTTAATCATAGATAAAGACAGTTTAGATAAATTCATAGATTCAAGTGAAATTGTTGAATTAATTGAATTTGAAGATAAACTTTTAATCCAGTACATTGAAGAAAATAAAATTGGAAATTATGACAATGAAGAATTGGATGTAGTAAATAATTCCAATGTTGCAATAGCAAGTGCAATTACTGCATACAGTAGGATTACTATGGCTAAAATAAAAAGATATTGCCTAGATAATAATATTAAAATATTTTACTCAGATACGGACTCCGTTTATACTAACAAACCTTTGCCTGATTATTTAGTAGGTAAAGAATTAGGTAAATGGAAACTAGAAGGATTCTATGAAGAAGGAGTTTTCGTTGCACCTAAAGTATATGGATTGATACCCTTTCGATAATGAAGGAGGAGAAATAATTAAAATAAAATCTCCAGTTAGCTTCGAAAGAAGCAAGGATAATTCTGATCTTAATTTAGAAATTCCGTTTGATAATAATACAAATGAACGATTAAGTGATAATATTGAAAATCTTTTATAAATGCTTAAATTCATTTACTTCCTTTTTTCTAATTAATAATAAATTATTATCTTGTTAAATTTTTGTACCCATAACTTCAAGTCCATTGTATTTACTAATATTTTTTATATATAAATTATAAAAATGGAAGGTCGACTTTAATTAAATGCAGATTTTGATGATTAAAACTGCAATGATCAGTTGCCACCTAGTATCACCAATATATTATCAAGCTACGAATATATAGACTATTAGGATTTTTCTACTCTCTGATCGATTAATTCGATCATTTCCTCCTCAGATTTTCTACTTTCCTAATTATTATATTTATAAAATTGTGGTTTATACTCTCCACAACATCCTATTGGACTCGAACCAATAAACAGTTGCTTCGAAGGCAATCGCTGTACCAATTCAGCTAAAGATGTTAAAATTATTAATTAATTTAGAGTTTCTTTATTTTTACCAAAAAGAATATAGTAAAAAAAATAAAACAAAAAAATATAGAAAAATGGGGTTGCTAGCATCAAAGATGCAAATTTCAAACGATGCTACTATTATATGATGTTTTCAAAAATATAGTTCATTTGAATACACCGCTAATCGCATCTACGAATTAGATAGATTGATTAAATCTATGAAAAACATTTGGATTATAGAAATCCAGCATTAGATGCTTTTTGGGAAGAATTTTCCGATAGCCAGTTATTATATAAAAAAGAATATTAAAATTTACACGAGCCCTTCCAGATTCGAACTGGGACAATCCTAATTGACAATCAGGCACTCTACCTATTAAGCTAAGGGCCCTTGACTTTTTAGTATTAAGAAACATAGAATTAATTAATCAATTATATCTATATTTTTTAAAATATTATTACTAATTCATATTTAGCAAAATAATAATACGGAGCTAAAAGTTAAATTAACTATTCTTGCACAGCATTGTGCAACAAGAGCGAGGTGATTCGAACACCTACCGACGATTTTGGAGATCACCATACTAACCAATTAATACTACACTCTTTAAATTTACTTTTAATTATAAAATTATTATTTTTGTTTATTTTATAGTAGTATAAGTACTTTCTTTTAAGAAACTTTAGTTTAATAAATTAAATTTCTTTTATTTTAACAATCACCAATAAAATAAAAATGAAACTAGATATCGCTTGTAATGCAATGTTCAATACATTACAAGAACAATAGCGCTAGGTATAAAAAAGATAAAGGGGATTAAAACAAAAATTAGATTAGTGTAAATCGATAGCATCTTTAATATATGAACATACTAGTAAAGTAAATACATAACTTTGAATTAAAGACACAGCTAATTCTAAACCAATAAGTGCAAGGAATATAGAGAAAGGTATTAAGGTTAATACTGCTACAATTATACTACTACTGAACATTTGATATAAAAAAGTAGATAATATTTTTAATAGTGTATGACCGGCAACCATATTAGCAAATAATCGTATACCTAAAGAGAAAGCTCTAGATAAATAACTACCTATTTCAATTAAAACTAATAAAGGTATTAAAGCTAGAGGAGTTCCAGAAGGAACAAAATAAGAAAAAAAATGTAATTTATGTATAGATAATCCTAATATTGTAACTCCAATTAATATAGTAAATGACAGACCTATTGTTACTATTATTGAAGTTGTTACTGTGTAAGAATATGGAACATTACCTGTTAAATTAGCTATTAAAATAAAGAAGAATAGAGCATAAATAAAAGGTAAATATAATTCTTTACCTAATTGTTCTCTAACCATTGAATTTATACTTGCAAAGAAACTTTCTAAAACAATTGACCATTTTGAAGGTAATAATCTTGTTTCATTATTTCCCAAGTAATGTAAGCTAATTATTAAAAATAAAACAAATAGAGAATAGAATCCTAAATTTGTTAAAGTTATATTTAAATAACCAAAGATTGGAGCATTTAAACCTAGTAAACTTGTAACTTCAAATTGTTCTAATGGAGAATTTAAAATTAAATATGAAGAGTAAATATTAGTATTATTGAACATTATATTAATTGATTTTGTGTAAATATAACTTTATTTGTACTATAACTTATATAATTGATATGTTCGATATCGAACAATGAATTTATATTTTTAGTCATAGTAACTCTGAATATTTTTATATTATATTATATTCATTCCTTTTAAAAATTGATTTAATAATTATTACTTTACAAAATTAATAAATTTAATTAAAAGAAGGATATAAGGGACTCCCTAATTTCATTCTTTCTAACACAAATTAAGATTTATGATAAATAAAATAATTATATGAATCAAGTACTTTGAAGAAAAAATAAGTATTATTAATATTTTCAGTTTTATTTTGTCATAAATCGCTAGATATGCAATTCAAAGGCTTTTTCATTTTTTATTACACGAACTAGACCAAATCAAAGATAACTATAACCTCAACATTTTCTATTTTATGATCGTTTTTTATATTTTAAATATATAATTTTAGTGATTGTTAAAACTTAAAAGGGGTTCAAAGTTAATAAAAACTATATATTGTTCCTATTTGTTAGTGAACAATTGCAGGCAATAACCTTAATTAAAATATATCTCCTCTATAATTATATATTATCAATTCATTTTTAAAAATTAATAATTCCCAACTATTTTATTAAATACTCTTTTACTTTTAGTATTAAAATCCTAAAAGAACAGATATTTCTATAATATCTTTACTCAGACTTCGTGCACATTTTTATGGTATGCTAGCCATTAAATATTTAAATTATGATAAAAAAACAAATTACACGTTACGCACATAAATTCACTCGGTTTATTCAAAAAACTTATCTTCGAATAAGTGAACTTCCTTTGATTAAAAGTTTGTTCGGTTTAATTTGCTATAGTTTATAGTTATAGAATAGTTAAATTTATTTGGTATTTTAACAAAGCGATTATCTACGTTCTTGGTTTAATATTTGTGGGGTTTAGCTGGGAAGATTATAATTTAGTAAGTGAAGCAAAATTACTATATGACAGTTTCAAATTATATATCTTAAGTTTTTTCAATCCGAAAACTCCAATAGTTAATAAAACTATAAAATCTACTTTGAAAGATATTGATCTGATTATTGAAGCGGATAAATTAAGTAGCAAATCTAATAGATTCACTCATAAAGATGAAGGTCCTACACCCAAATTCAATGTTCTTAGAAATTCTTATAAAATTAGTGATGGTACTGATAATTCTTGGGACTTGTATGATGTAATGACTAATCCTTGGGTTATTTTTATAGTAGCTACTGCAATAACTATTACCGGTGTAGTAGTAATTATACATTACGATTTAACATTAGACCAGATTACTGAATATAGTTGGACACATATTAAAACTGGGTTTGTAGCCACAGTAACATTTATTTGGAAAATAATTAAATGGATTTACGGTCCTAGAGGAGGTGATCCTCGACCTCCAATGTCTCCTTCTGGCCGAATACCAACTAACCCCGATCAATTAGTAAATCCTGCATTAGAAATCAATAGTAATCCAGTTTCTTATTCTACTCCTAATTCAACTGATAATACTCAAAGACCTATGGTTTTAACTAGATCTCCTATTTTTGAAACACCTGACTCAGTTTTTAATACCCCTGTACCTAGTCCAAGTGCAGAACCTTTACCTTTGTATTCAAATAAAGGAAAATCTGTACATTTTGGACCTGAAACTCCATTAGAAGCTTTATCTGAATCATTGCAAGATGAATTAGATACTCATCATCCTAACTTCAATAAAATTTTTATGGACAATAAAGATGAAATTGAAAAATTAAACCTTGAAATAACAACTTTAGAAGGAGCTGAAAATACTCTTCAAAATCTTAGATTGAAAAATATCGCTGCTTCGAGATTAGCTGCGATTTATCGTTTATTACCTAAATCTATTTCTCCTGCTTCCGGAGGATCTATAACCCCAACTCAATCAACTTCTCCACTAAATACAGAAGGATTAAGCTTGCCTGGAATAACGGATAATATAATGAATGAATAGAGTCGATTATTACTTAAAATGTAAACGAATTGGGTATAAATCTCATTATTTGACAATTGAACAAAGAGATAGAGTTGTTTATGAAAAATTTTTCACTCATGGACAAGAATTAGAATTATATTTGAAAATGTTTGAAGAAATTCGGAGCGAAAATAAGCTTTGTAATCAAATCGCATTTCTTCATATACCGGACTACTGGTATGATAATGAATATAAAAATTTATTAGAAGCTTTCAATTATGGTCAATATTCTATAAAAACTAGCAGAGACGGAATTACTCTGTTAAATTAATGGTCATATTCAGGTTAATATTATGATTTATAAAACCCCTATTAAGTATAATCACCAAAAGATGAAAAAGATAAAAATTAAAATTTTTAAGATATAAAAATGCAAATTATTAAATATTTTATAATATGAGTAAGGAGGTTTTAGGGCTGTTTTCACCACATTTTAAGGGTATTTTTGATTTGCTACATATGGGTTATAGTCATAAAATCTATAATTAGATGAATCGTGTTCAAAATAGGGCTAAAAAGGGAAGATAAAAATGAAAAATATCAATTATATAATGATTAGTATAGTAAATGGATTCAAAAAATTGTTGTGTAATTAAGTACATATACTAGCAATTGAATCTGGTGCATGATTAAAAATTTATTTAAATAAAATATTTTCCACAATAGAAGTTTCATACTTGAAGACGAACAACTGCTAAATAATAAAGTGATAAAACTTTATTTAAACAAATTTTGGGAAGAAATAATGGAAGAATTACCTAAAGACCAAATTGTTTTATTATTATTCAGAGTAAAATTTGGAGATCCAGACGATATTCATGCACCAGATTCAATTGCAACAATAGGTAATCTATTTAAAGTAAATAATTCTAAACAAGACTTGAGTAGAATATATGATCATCTTAAAGCTTTATTAAGTATTAAAGATGAATCTTATATATCCTCACCTTTATTAGAAGTAATTTTCAGCTATAAATTAATTTCTTTAGATAACAAAATTATCAATAAAGTTAATAGAATAAATAAAAGACTGAAACCTAAAGCTATTACTTATAAAATGAAAGGGTATAATTTACCTAATACAATGGATTTGAAATTATGGGGAGCTTTAATAGATAAACTAGAAGATGGAATGTTAATTCGAAAAAAAAGTAGTCAATATACGTATAATATTAAAATCACAGATAATCCTCTAACTTATAATGTTACTTTAAATTTGGCAGATAACAAAGAAATCCATTTAACATTTACTGATAAAATTAATTCCGATTTTAATAATTTAAATTCTTTTACTAGATATATTGGTTCAAATGAATACTATTTTGTAGACGGAGAATTGGTATTAAAACTAAATCCTAGAAAAATATCTTTTTTAGAGAAACTTAATTTAATTAAAAAAAGAAAAGATAAAAAAATAGATCCTGTAATAGATGAAAAATTTATTACTTTAGACATTGAAACACAAGTAATAAATGGAATTATAAAACCTATATTAATTTGTGTTTTTGATGGTAAAAACTTTAAAAATTTCTTTATTACTGATTATTGTTCAACACATAACAATGATGATATAGGAAATATGGTAAATTCTGTTTTAATTTATTTAATACAACCTAAATACAACAATTATAAAATTTATATTCATAATCTAAGTAATTTTGATGGGATTTTCCTTTTAAAATACATAGTGAAATTTGTTTATAAAAATAAAAAAGTAGTTGTTAAACCTATAATGAAAAATAGGAAAATGATCAATATTGATATTATTTTTGATCAAAAATTTAAAATTTCATTAAGGGATAGTTACTTAATTTTATTGGCTTCATTAAAAAAATTAGCTAAAGCTTTCGAAATTGAAGATAAAGGAACATTTGACTTTAATAAAGTTAATAATTTAAATAAACATGATTTATTAATTTTTAAAGAAGAATTAATCATTTATTGTAATAAAGATTGTAAAATTCTTTTTTTTATAATAAAAAAATTTAATAAATTAATTTTTGATAAATGGACTTTAAATATTAATAATTTTCCTACTCTGCCTAGTATTGCTTTTGGTTTATTTAGAAGTAAAATTTTAAGTGAAAATGAAATACCTAATTTAACAGGACAAATTTATTTAGATATTAAAGAAAGTTATACCGGTGGATCTTTGGATATGATTGTCCCCCAAGGAAAAGATATTTATTATTATGATGTAAACTCTTTATATCCTTCTGTAATGGCTAATAAACCTATGCCTATTGGAAAAATTAGTGCTTTTGAAGGTAATATTTTGGTAAAAAAATCCTGAAGCTTTTGGATTTTTTAGATGTGAAGTAATTACACCTAAAAATTTAAATATCCCCATATTGCAAATACATAACAATAATAAAACGGTTTCTCCTTTAGGTAAATTTACAGGATGGTTCTTTTCTGAAGAATTAAAATACGCTAGAGATCATTTTGGTTACAAATTTAATGTCTTAAATGGTTATATTTTTGATCAAAAAATTATTTTTAAAGATTATGTTAATGAACTTTATAATTTAAGGTTAACTTTTGATAAATCAAACCCTATGAATTATGTAGCTAAAATTTTAATGAATAGTCTGTATGGACGGTTCGGTTTAAGTCCTGTGCTACCTGAAAGTATGATTATTTCTAATAATGAATTAGATAAACTTGTAGATTTAGGGGAAATTAGTGAACTTATTGATTTTGATGATGATAGTCTTTTGATCTCTTTTTAAATAAAAATCGCAAGAAGTTAGGATTTTATAATTATCAACTACTCTTTTAAAATATTAGAATATTTTTTATCTATAGGGTGTCTAAAAAGGGGGTAAATTAAATTATTTTTTAGAATACTTCGAGTATCTTTCATTGTCGAAACCTACTATTTTTAAATTCAAGGAACTACTTTCAATTAACAAAGTTTTATTTTCTTTGATAAATATAAAAGTTTTAGAAATGGAGTTGAAATCTAAATACTGAAGAAAAGAATCTACTAATATGAAACTTAAATCGATGTGCTGATTTTTAGTTAAATAGTTTATTGTTATTATATTAGCATTTCGATCCTGTAATAATCTAAAGATACGCTGGAAAGTGTGAGTTAAGTTTTCTCCGCTGCTCAAGTAAAAGGAAATTTGTTTAAATTGGTCATCTCTCAGGCTAATAAAGAATAGACCTAAGGAATGATTTAATACGGTAGTATTAATGTAATAATTGTGAGCTGTGAACATTGTTTACATTATATAAAAAATATAGTAATTTGTGCATTAAATTGCAACAGATTTGAGAATAGATGTATAATTAATATATATGTTCGATACATGCATGAATCCATGCAAGAACAAAGGGGTTTAGGTTAAATTTTTAAATTCATATTGACTTAATTGCGCAACAATGTAGAAAATTACGTAAATATCAATGGAGAGCGCAAAAATCTTTTTATGAAAGATTAAGGTGGAGTGATACTTAGAGATAGGTATTGTCAAGAAGTTACTTCTTGTGGGGAAGGCATTGTTTTAAGTTAATATTTTATTTTTTAATTGAAGAGTTCGATTCTCTCTAACCTTAATAAAATAGGATCACCACAGGTTCTATAATCTGTTTAGGTTTATGTGTAGATAAATTTTTATTTACAAATATATCCCTTTGCTTTTTAGTACTAAAATATAAAAGGTTTGATATAAGATAAATAAAATAACTAGGGACAATAAGAAAATTAGTTTGAGGCAATAATGTTTAAAAACTTTAAATTGATGATTCTGATTCATAAATTTTATAATAAAATAATGAGAATCAAATTAATTAAAGCAGTGATGGGAGTGTTTACAGTATTAATGAGCTATAAAATCATCAAATTCATTTGGTATTTTAATAAAGCAATAATTTATATAATTGGGTTGTTATTTGTAGGAGTAAATTGGTCTGACTATCGTATAATTAGTGAAATTAAATTAATCTACGACTCTTTAGTTTTATATTTATTAAGTTTTCTACCTGATAATGATGTAACTGACGAAATGTCTAATTCAACTAAAAATGACATTAAAGAAATCATTTATAAAGATCATACTAATATTGATAATAGAGTAGATGATGATTATGTTTATGTACTAGCTGATAGACTACCTGAAGTGAAATCAATTAGAAATGAATTGAAAGAAACTATTATTACTGATGGAGGAGATAATTCATGGAGCTTATACGATGTGATTACTAGCCCTTGGTTAATATTTGTAGTTGCTGCTGCTGTAATTGTTAGTGGAGTATTTGTAGTATATCATTATGATTTAACTATGAATCAAGTAACTGAATACACTTGGACTCATATAAAAAGTGGGTTTGTGGCTACGGTTCTATTTATCGGACGGGTAATTAAATGGGTAAATGGATGGGGTAATAATCCTAGACCGCCTATTAACCCAGGTAACCCTGATCTTCCTATAAATCCTGCATTAAATTTAGATTCTTCTTCTTCTGGATCTATTACACCTAAATCCGCTATTTCTATAAAAAATAATAGTAACGTATTTACTGATATTAAAGGTAAAGGACCTATGGGTGAAATGACGACTGAAGCAAGACAAAAAGATTTTGATATTTTATTTCCTAGAGATGTAGATACTGGAATGAATATAGGACCAGCAGAAATTTCAGTTAAAGATATGTTAGACACGATAGATCATGATAACCCATTATCTGTTAGATTATTTCAAGATAATGCTGAAGCCATCGCTGAAGCTGAATCTATATTAAATAAAAATAAAGGGGTTGAAATAACTCCGGAAATTGTCCATTTGAATAGGGTGACTTTAAGAAGATTACGTGATATCTATAAACATTTCCCAATGAAACCTTGGAACTCTCCATTGTCTAGTGGATCTTCAACTCCTACTGCAAGTTCTAGTAAAATTAATAGTGAAGGATTAAGTCTAAAAGGATTTGATTTGGATGATTAGAGTTAATTATTATTTAAACTGTAAACGAATTGGCTACAAACTTCATTTATTAACTATTAGAGTTAACAATAAAGTTATTTATGAAAGAGTATTCACAAGTGGGATGGAACTAGAGTTGTACCTAAACTTGTTTGAAATGATTCGAAGCGAAAATAAATCTTATAATCAAATAGCTTACTTATTTATACCTGATTACTGGTATGATCAAGACTATAAAAATTTGTTGGAAGCTTTCAATTATAACCACAATTCTATAAAAATTAGTAGAGATGGTATTACTCTGATTAATGAATAACTTTCAATTATGGTCATATTATGACTTAAAAACCCCTTATTTAATATATTATAATTTTAAAAAACCCCTTATTAATAATATAATCACCAAAGAGGAGAAAGAGAGATTAAATATGTAAAATCGTGTTAAAATATTGAATAAAAACCCAATTTGTGTTTTTTAAAGTTTTATATATAAATTTTCTGATTTATTGATTATTTTTTAATAGTGTAAAATCTTATAGAAATATCCGGACATCTAAAAATGGTGGAAAATTAGGATAAAAATGAATAAATAATATGAGTTATAGTTAGAAAGTGCCCTATTGTGTCAAATAAATGCAGTTTCCCATTGAATTGCATGTAGAGTGATTTATGTAAGGTTATGTTCCATTTTTAGATAACTTATAGAAAATATATATATTCTCAGGATTATAGTTATATGAATATCAAGTGAAAAAAGTAATTTATGTTAAATTCTCAGGATTAACCCATATACTATATATTTAAGGGGGGGGCGGGGGAATATTAGGCTGTATTCATCTCATTAAAATTATATTTGTTTTATTTTAAATCACTGTATTTACTTAAACCTACATATTTAAATTAAGATTAAGGTAGATTACAGAATCTTTTACGAGAAATCAGACTCGAACTGATGAAATCTACTTGGAAGGTAGATGTTATACCTACTTAACTATACTCGTTTATTATTTTCTTATTCTTTTAATTTAAAATTTATTTGCTAGCATCATAGATGCAAACTTCAAACGATGCTACTATTATATAAATTAAAAATCAGAATATTATAAATTACAAAAAATATATTAATAATCTTCTATCGCCTTGTTCTAGCTTCTACTGTTCGATACCGAACATGAAGCTAACATAACATAAGCATTAGCTATGCATTGTAATGTAATGTTCAATACATGCATGAATTCATGCAAGAACAAGAACAATGCATTGAAAGATCACAATAATAGAGTTAAGAGGGAATTGAACCCTTATTTTATAGACTTTGCAGGTCTACTACAGAACCATCTGTAAACTTCACTCTTTTTATTTTTGTTTTTTTTTAATATATGTATTCTCTTTTATAATTTGTATTCATCCCCTCTTCGAATCATGAGATTTTTAGAAATTAATATTTTCTTACTTTCAGTGTAAAATTTCTGGATAATTATGGTGATTTAATTTTAATTGCATCAAATGATGCTTACTGATTATAAAAAGGGATATACCCAGGATACTTTTTCCATTTTATTTTCTCATAATTTTTATTATTATTTCCACACTAAATCAATTAGCTGACGTTTTCTTAGGAATTTATTTTAAATCAACTAAAATAAACCACATACTGCGGGTAATAAATAATTATTTGTATCTAAATCAAGATAATGTTCGATACATGCATGAATTCATGCAAGAACAATGGGGGTAATTAAAAATAATTAAAAAAATACATGACCCATAGTAACTGTTATACTATAAACACCTCTTTTATTTTTATTTGTAAATCTAGCCGAATTAACAAAATTAGATTTACCTCTAGCTAAAGTACCTTTTTGAATAGTTTTAACTGTTAATCTAGGTATAACTCTTTGTGTTAATAAACGTCCAGCTAATCTAATTTTAATACCAGATAAGAAAGAAGGTATTAAAGAAGATCTAGTTTTTTTTACAAATTTAATAGGATTTTTTAGTTTAGCTACAGAAAATAATTTTCTAATAATAATTCTAAATTTAATCATATTACTTATTAAACCAATCATATTAGCTAAAATATTACTATCAAAATAAGGATAATATAATCTATCTAATTCTAATTCTACTGGTTTTTTATAATATTTACTTAATTGTAAAGATAATAATTGTAATTTTTTATTATTTAAAGCTAAAAATTTAGATTTATTATTAGAAAAATCTAAGTTTTTATTTAAGTAGAAAAATAATTGTATAACAACTTTTGAAGGTGTAATAACAAAAACAGGTTTACTTATTAAACTAGACATAGAAAAAAATGAAGATTCTAAAATAGTAAATAAATTATTATTAACATAACTACTACCGCTTAAGCGAGAGATTTTATTACTTTTATTAAATTGATATAATATATTTTGAGAACTAGCTACTTCAGAATTAAATATAGAAATAGCTTTTAAATATTTATTTATATTAGTAGCATCGTTAGATGCATTAGAGCTATGCCAGTCTTTCACTTCATTTTGTTTTAAAGAATTTTGAGCTAAATTAGTATTTTCTAAATTAGATTGAATATTTTGTGTGTAAATAGAATTTATCATTTTTATTGTTCCAGTCCCATATTGACTTAAATTGTTATTTTTGGAAATCAAATTATTATTATTAAGGTTAGATGCAAGTCCTTTAATTGTATTAATATTTTCTTTTGATTTAGGTTCAAATATACCTGTGTTTTTATTAGTTATTTTAGATAAAAATAAATACAAATGTTTATCATATAATCTTACAAATAATATTCTTTTTTCAAAAACATTTTTAAATGTTAATAAACTAGTTTTTTCTGATATTAATGTTATTAAATTATTTTTTTGATTATTATCTTTTTTAATTATTTGATTTTTTGTATCTATTTTTATTTTTTGTGTAATGACGTTATCAAATATTGGAGCTAAGTTTGTTTTATTTATTTTCATTTTTAATTTTTAATATATTAATTTTTACAAAGACTAAATAATACAGATTTAATTAAGATATTATTCAGTTACTTCACATTCCATTTTATTTAATCATATACATACGTTTGATTTTCTATTTTCTAGCAAAATAAATGTTTAATATAAAATTAATATTTAATCTTATATATAAATGTTAAGTATAATTAGTTGATTGAATAAAATTTATAATTAATTTCTTAATCAACTTCTTTTAATTAAAATATAAATTATATAGCCGAAAAAAAGGATCGAACTTTTATTTTACCGTCATGAGTGGCATGTTTTAACCATTTAAACTATTTCAGCTTTTATTAAGTTAAATTTTGTATACTTTTATAAAGTATTTATTATATTTTGTTAAATAAAGGCAGATTTAAATTTAATTTCTAAATCAAAAATAATTATTTACTTTTTAGTACTAAAAAACAATGAGGATTTCTTAAAGATATTTTAATGTTTATGTTTTTTATTTTACGTTAATTGTTCGTTTCTTCAATCGTACAAGGCTTAGTTTAGTAAAATTAATTCAACTAAATCTTGTCCAAATATATCCCATTGATTTTAATATTTTAATTTATCTTCTTTAGTAATATTTTATAAATAAAAATATAAGTCGTAGTGGCTATATAATAATTTAATGTCTTTAACTTTGAATAGATACTTTACTTGCATCATTTGATGCTTTAGTTGTTCGATTTGTTTTTAATACTAAAAAGTAAACAGAAGCAGCCTTAGTAGAAAGGGGATTATTTAGTAATATAATTTAATTATAATAACTTTTATTAGATAAGTAATGTCTTATCTTACATTAATTTAAACAATCTTAATTTGCTTATTTTATAAAAATAAATATTAAATTAAGGCTTTGTTCAATACATTGTTCAATACATGCATGAATTCATGCAAGAACAAACACAGTAAACAGATAGAATTATGCTTCAGTAGCTAAATCCATTAAAGTATTTTCAGCTAAACCAATTGCAGGTACTATAACTAAGAACCAAGCAAAATAAAATGTTGTAGCTATCTGTCCTATTTCAACATAAGGACTATTAGGATGTTGAGAACCAATCCACATTAAAATAACAAAATTTACCACAAAGAACCAGAAAGCTACTTTCATAGCAGGTCTAAATTGGCAACCTCTAATTCTAGATAAATCAGTTAAAGGTAAAATTAATAAAATTAATAATGAACCAAACATAGCTAAAACACCTAATAATTTATTAGGAATAGATCTTAATATAGCATAGAAAGGTAGAAGATACCATTCAGGTACAATAGAAGGAGGAGTTTGCATTGGATTAGCTGGAATATAATTATCACTATGACCTAATAAATTAGGATAATAAAATACTAAAACAGATAATACTAAAAAGAATATAAATATAGTTACTAAATCTTTGAAAACAAAATAAGGATGCATTGAATATCTATCTCCATTTGAAGCTATACCATTTGGATTATTAGATCCATGTACATGTAGAGCAATTAAATGTGCCACTACTAGAGCAGCTAATAAAAATGGTAATAAATAATGTAATGAGAAGAATCTATTCAATGTAGCATTACTTACACTGAAACCTCCCCAAATTAATTCAACTAAATCTTGTCCAAATATAGGGATAGCACTTAGTAAATTAGTAATTACTGTAGCACCCCATAAACTCATTTGTCCATATGGTAATACATAACCTAAAAATGCTATAGCCATCATTAATATTAAAATTATTACACCTATTGACCATAGTAATATTCTAGGTGATTTATATGATCCGTAATATATTCCTCGACCTATATGTGCATATACAAAAATAAAGAAAAAAGATGCTACATTAGCATGGCAATATCTAATAATATAACCAGCATTAACATCTCTCATTATATGTTCTACTGATGAAAATGCAAAATCTACGTGAGCTTGATAATGCATAGCTAAAAAACTACCAGTTAATATTTGTATAATTAAACATACACCTAATAAAGAACCAAAATTCCATAAATAAGAGATGTTAGCCGGTTGAGGTGAATCTATTAAATAAGAATTCACTAATCTAAGTAAAACATGCGATTTCAATAGTCTCATTTAAATTTTGTTTTCTATTTTATTTGTTTTTAAACATTTCTTATTTTACTTGTTGCATCGTAGTTGTTCTTGTTCTTGTTCTTGCTTCTACTGTTCGATACCGAACATGAAGCTAATATAACATTGCATGAATTCATGCATGTATTGAACATTACATTACACAGCTAGGGCAATCTATGCTTGATCACAAGATTTAAGATAATGATTTAAATTTATTTTCATTTATTTTTTTTTTTAATTTTTAACTTTTGTATAGTCAAACATTTGATCTTACCGTCTAAATTCTAATCTTTATTTGACTAAAGATAATTTTAATTTAGATAAGGAGATAAAATAAAAATTATAATAAAAAGTTTTTATACCGTAAGGATGGTGTTCACTAGCGATAAAAGAAAATCACTTTTTATCCTTTATATTTATAATTAATATGATATCTTATATTTTTATATATAATTAAATATTAATTAATTATTACATGTACACTGCAACTAATTAAATTTCTATTTCTTTTTATAATATTATTTTATTTTTCTTTAAATTAATATAATTTAAATCCTTTTATATTTATTTTATTGCATCAATTGATGCTTTTGTTCAATACATTGTTTAATACATGCATGAATTCATGCAAGAACAAGCACAGGTGCAGTATCTAGCCTTACTACTGATATTTTATATCTCTATATTTTCCTTATCTCTAAATATTCAGATTGAATAAAGGATTATTTTTAAGCCCAAGAAGATTTGAACTTCTACATATTTCTCATCAAGAAATCATTCTACCATTAAATTATAGGCTTATTTAATTTAGTTTAAATTTAATATTAAATTTTTTAATGTAAACCTTATAAAATAAAAGACTACTGCTACTTAGTAAAAAATATCATTTAACAAAAATTAAATAGATATAATACTAAGGACTTCTTTTAAAAAAAATATATAAACATAGCTATTTAGAAATTAATAATAATTATTACTTGATAAACTGCGGTTGTTTAGTTAACTAAACTAAGGCTAGCTAAATATTAATTAAATAAAAATTATTAAAATTAATTAATATTATATAAAAGTAATAGTAATATTAACACTCTCACTTTTAAGTCTTGTTCTTGCTTCTACTGTTCGATACCGAACATGAAGCTAATATTACATAGATTGTAATAGATTACTTAAATTTTATTTTAAGTATTTATATTATCTATTGAATTGAAAGTTTAATCCTGCTCCGCAGCTATTATTTATAGTTATCTCTTATTTCATCTTAGTTTATATTTTATATATAAAATTTAAGTCGAAGGTCAGTGGGAGAAAGTCTAATATTTATGAATGTTTCCTTTGAGAATAGAGTTAAATTAATTATTTTTTTAAATTTACTCCTTGTATTTATATACAATCATATTTCTCTTAGTTTAATGGTAGAACTGCATTCTTCTAAAGTGTTAATTTTGGTTCGAGTCCAAAAGAGAATATTGAAAAAGAAAATAAAAAGATTAGCGCTTAATTTTTTTATATAATATTTTAGTCTAAGGTTACCTCAATTGCCTCTGGATATTGGTGAAAACTTTTATCTTTTCGCTAAGCCTTGTTCGATACATTACAATACAATGCGTTTCTAGAGGAAATAAGTCAAACTTTAATAAAAATAGAATTAATTAGAATATATTTATAATTTTTGTAATTTATTATTTAAAGGATTGTTTAGCTGTTCGGTATTCGAACAATACCTGAATTAAAATTAATTAATTATTTGTTACAGTGTGTTTTAATAAAAAAAAGATATAAGTAATATAAAAATAAGGCACTTCTCTTTCTTAATTATGTATTGCATCAATTGATGCTTAAGTTCGGTTAGCTTCGATAGAAGCGCCGCTAATGCGATAGAACAAGGGATAAAGCTCTATGTATATGGCCTAGTGATTTTTTCTTATAAAAAAGATAGGTGAATAATAAAAATTTATTAATTACTTATATTGAATAATAATATTTAAATGTATCCTAAATCTCTTCAATTATCAAAAGATTCGTCTTATTTTAATTTAAAGATGTTAGGCTGTATTTTTATTAAAATTTTAAATTTTTTAATTTATAGTTTTGTGTTCTATGATCAGTACATGCATGAATTCATGCAATGTTATATTAGCTTCATGTTCGGTATCGAACAGTAGAAGCAAGAACAAGAACAAGAGCTCGGCTCTGCCTACTTTGATTGGTCTTTATTAAAAATAAAAATATTAATTAATCAAACATAGTGAATGTTCTTGTTCAGTATTGAACAATACATTACAACTATTGTAAATATAGCAAGTGCTTTGATCCATGTAGTTCAGAGAGTTGTCTTTATTATATGAAGATAAATTAAGATACAAGGTTAGAATTAAAAAAAAAGAAATAAATTGTTCTACCATAAAAACTTCTTTGTTTAAGGTGATACAAAAAAGAGAATAAATCATTAATATATAATTATATTAAAAATTAAAAAAATAATAAATAGATGATAAATAACAATTTAATTTTAACTATTTTAAATCTATTAATAAATTTAATGGATGTTTTAATAGTAATATTACCTGTTCTATTGTCAGTTGCTTTCATGACTATTATAGAACGAAAACAATTAGCTGCTATGCAGAGAAGAGTAGGTCCAAATACAGTAGGTTATTACGGAGTATTACAACCTTTCAGTGATGCTTTAAAATTAATTCTTAAAGAAACAGTGATACCTTCTCAATCAAATAAAATCTTATTTTATTTAGCACCAGTATCAACTTTAATATTTAGTTACTTAGGTTGGGGAATCATTCCTTTTGGACAAGGATTAACATTATCAGATTTTTCATTAGGAGTATTATACACTTTAGCTTTATCTTCTTTAGGTGTATATGGTATATTATTTGCAGGATGGAGTGCTAATTCTAAATATGCATTTTTAGGATCATTAAGATCAACAGCAGCTATGATAAGTTATGAATTAATATTAAGTTCTGCTATATTAATAATAATATTATTAACAGGATCATTTAATTTTACAATTATTATAGAAAATCAACAAGCTATTTGGTTTATTGTACCTTTATTACCTGTATTTATATTCTATTTCATATCTATATTAGCTGAAACTTCTAGAACTCCTTTCGATCTTCAAGAAGCTGAATCTGAATTAGTAGCTGGATTTTTTACTGAACACTCTAGTGTTCCTTTTGTATTTTTCTTTCTAGCTGAATATGGTTCAATAGTATTATTTAGTACAATAACAGCTATTTTATTTTTAGGTGGTTATAATTTTCCTGAACTATTTGTAAATGAATCATTTATTAATTTACAATCTATTGTTTTAGGACTTAAAACTTGTTTATTCTGTTTTATGTTCGTTTGGTTCAGAGCTACTTTACCTAGATTAAGATATGATGCTTTAATTGAACTTTGTTGGTTAAATCTATTACCTATTGCTGTAGCTTTTATTATTTTAGTTCCTAGTATTTTAGTAGCTTTTGATATTGCTCCTTATTAATAACAACATAAATTTATTGTTTTGTTTTTAATACTAAAAGTAAATTATTATTTTCTTGATCTTAAAGATCACAATATTTATTTAAATTTAGAATAATCTTAAAAATTAAATAACTATAATTTAAAAGAAGTATTTAGTTTTATCACTATTTACTCATTAGAATTAGACGCTATCAAAAAAACAATAAAATTTTAATATAATGTTAGCAGCAGCAAAATATATTGGAGCCGGTTTAGCATGTTCAGGTTTAATTGGAGCTGGAGCAGGAATAGGTTTAATTTTCTCTTCTTTAATTGCTTCAACAGCTAGAAATCCTCAAATTAGAGGACAATTATTCACTTTCGCAATCTTAGGATTCGCTTTAGCAGAAGCTACAGGTCTATTTTCACTTATGATTGCATTCTTATTATTATATTCATAATTAATAATAATTTTAAACTATAAAAATTTTACTATTGTTTAATTTTTTTTAACCCCCTTTACTTTTTAGTATTAAAAGACATAAAGGTTTTGCTTAGGAAGAACCTTTCATTTTGAAATTTTGTTTTGTTTTTGTTAAATCACCAAAAGATAAATTAATTTTCTTAGTTCTAAGGCACAAGCACACTAAATGTTCTTGTTCAGTATTGAACAATACATTACAACCAAATGCAGGAGAAATCTTCATTTAATAAATTAAAGACTTAAAACAAAAAAAAGAGTATTTTAATTTAAAAGAAACCTTAAGATATTACAATTCTTTTTTGGTTTATTCGCGATTCATTTTGAATTCTAGCGATTTATATTCTATAAAATTTTAAATAGAATATAATAAATAAAAGTAATAATATTATATTTAAAGCTAATACTGTTCGATACCGAACAAGCGAAAGAATAAAAATTATTACATTGTTCTTTAGAACATAACTTTAATTCTAGGTTAAACCTACTTTATAATTAATTTATTTTGTTTACAGCCTTTTGTCGTTTAAAAATTTTATTTGTTATAACTTTTTTGCTTTACCTGTATTTCATGTGTTAGAGGCAAAACATTAAATCCTTTATTACAATTTATCTCTTTTTAATAAGAATCTTGATGAGTCGGGATTAATTGAATTAATAAAAATATAGCGGCTGTTCGATTAGCTTCGATAGAAGCGCCGCTATAACGATAGAACAACCACTACATAATAAAAATTATAACAAATTAATAATTAAAATCGAGCATAATTTTGCAGGCTCTTATTATTTCAAATTTAAATGAAAAATATTTTAATAGATATTTTAGCTTTTGCTACTCTTCTTTCTAGCGTGTTAGTTATTACTTCAAAAAATCCAGTAATAGCAGTAATATTTTTAATTTCTGTATTTGTTAATGCAGCTGGTTATTTAATATTATTAGGTGTAGGATTTATTGGAATATCTTATATAATTGTATATGTTGGAGCTATAGCTGTTCTATTTCTTTTTGTTATTATGATGATCAATATTAAACTTACTGATATTTTAGAAACTGGTTCTCAGTATACTAAAAATCTTCCTTTAGCTTTAGCTATTTCTTCATTATTCATTTATGAAATTTTCACAATAATTCCATTTAGTTTAAATAATGTATCAGGTATTTCTGCATTATTAGAATTTATTACACATTTAAATAGTTTAATTTTAAATTCAGAAATTTCTACTATTTCATCTGTTAATACTGCATTTAATCCTGCCATAGCTGATACTACTTTTTCTAATTTCTTACAAATTCAAGCTATAGGACAACACCTTTATACTACAGGTGCTTTCTTACTTATAATTATAAGTGTTATATTACTATTAGCTATGGTTGCACCTATCTTCATTTCTAGAAATAAAACAAATTAACAATCTAAAAGTTATAAATCCCCTTATTTCAATTGTTATTTTAATTATTTTAAGTTTATCTTCTAAAAGATACATGTAATGTTAGCTTCATGTTCGGTATCGAACAGTAGAAGCAAGAACAAGACGAAGATTTCCGATTTTATTCTCATTTTTAAATATCTAGGAAGTCTTCACAAAAAATATAATACATCTGTTGACTTTTTAGTACAAAAAAACAAAAAGAAATGAAAAATAATCTCTATAAGCGTTATTAATAAAAAATTAAATGTAAGTATAACTATTAAAGATTCATTTTTATTATTACCTAGTTCTTTATCTTCTTTATGTAAAACCTTCAATACTGATATTCAAAAAGGCTTAGATTCAGTATTAGTAGAGGATAGTTCAGGAAGAATAGATACTTCTTTCTATATTCAAAAAGATATTGGTCATTATAACAAAGAAATTTTCAAGTTAGATAATTTACTAGTAGCTTCGAAAGAAGCAAGGGAAACTTTAATTGTGAGATATTGCAAAGATGATTGTATATCTTTATATCAAATATTAATTAAATTCAGAAAACTTATTTTTGACAATTTTTCAGTTTTAATAGATAAATATCCAACAACTCCTTCTCTTGTTCGATACCGAACATAGCATTTGCTATTTTTAGAACTAATTATCTGAAACCTAATACAATACCAATAGTTAATGGACAAATCGATAATTTCATTAGAGAATCTTTCACTGGTTGTTCAACTGATTCAATAATACTTTATGGAGTGATGGTACATGTATATGATGTAAATTCTTTATATCCTACTTCCATGGCTAATCAATTATTTTGTAGTGGGGTATTAAATCATTTTATAAGTTTAAATGATGTACCTGATGGTAATTTATGAATTGCTAAAGTAAAAATAAAAACTAAAGCAGATATTCATATTCCTTATTTGCAAATACATCATAATGGGAGAACTATTAGTCCTAATGGATCTTTTGAAATGTTTATTAATTCATCTGAATATTATAATGCATTAAATGATTATAATATCGAAGTTATTGAAGGATACCATTTTAAAGGTACTGATTTATTTAATAAATATATAAATGATATGTATAATTTACGATTAAAATTTGATAAATCTAATCCTTGTTCTTGCTTCTACTGTTCGATACCGAACATGAAGCTAACATTACATATGAATCTTATAGCTAAACTTTTAATGAATTCATTATATGGAAGATTTGGATTGAATCCTTTATTACCTGATACACAAATAATAAATAAAAACAGTTTAGAAAAAATCGTAGATTCAAGTGAAATCACTGAAATTATTGAATTTGAAGATAGATTATTAATTCAGTATATCGAAGAAAAAAAAGTTGATAATTATAATAATGAAGAATTAGATGTTATCAATACTTCTAATATTGCCATTGCTTCTGCGATCACAGCTTATAGTAGAATTACTATGGCTAAAATAAAAAAATATTGTTTGGATAACTACACTAAAATATATTATTCTGATACTGATTCTGTTTTTACTGATCAACCATTACCAGATTTTATAGTAGGAAGCAAATTGGGGGAATGGAAATTAGAAGGAATCTATAGTAAAGCAGTGTTCCTTGCACCTAAAGTATATGGATTAATTGATCAAAATGGAAAAGAAATAGTTAAATGTAAAGGTTACAAAAATAAAAACTTAAATTTTAATGATTTAAGAAATTTGTTAACTTTAAATGAGTCAATAAAATTACCACAAGAAAAATGGTATTAATCAATAGAAGAAAGTAAAATAACTATTAAAAGTCAGTTATATACTTTACAGGTTACAAATAATAAACGTAATTTAATGTACGATGAAAACAATTTATTATTTGACACTAAACCATTTATCATAGGTAAAAGATAGTTGTTCTATTTCGAGTAATAATCCCTTTTTCTAAAAGAGTAGAATATTTTAGTTAAATGGAATAACCATGTGTTTAGCCAAGCATATGTTTTCAGTTCAAATCTGGAAAATATTAATTGTACAATAAAAGAAATAGTTAATAAAGTTTCTATTTAAAAAACTAGTAATACCCTTTTCAAGAAGTTCATGACTTGTACGTTTCCTATAAATATAATAGATAATTGGTAACAATTATCTTGGCTGGAATTAAATTTTCTAGTTGGATGGTTAAAAAGGTTTGCATAGCTTGAGTTCATTACTCTTTTTTGTAATTGGTGATTTTATGTTAATTATATAAATTTAATTTAGAAAAATAAAAGAGGGTTGTATAAATTTTTATACGTAATAGATTATCCCATTTAATAAAAATTATTTGCTATCATTTAAATTAACCCTTTTTAGTACTAAGAAGGATAAAGTAGTAGGAGCGTATGCATATCTATATTTAAATGGAATGATTTTTATGATTATTTTTATTAATGAAAATAGTCCTTTGTAAGTATTATTGCACTGATGTGCTATTATTTTTATTTATGTCTTCAAAATTTTTACAATTTATTTTTAAACACAGAGATTTAGCTGTTTCTAAAGGGAAAATTCATCTTATTAATTTATCAAGAATTTTTAATTTAGAAAAACCTATTGGGAGATTTTTAAAATCTAGTGTAATTTCGGATTTTTTAATATTTGAATTAGTTTACAATGTATTCAAATCATTGAGTATATTATTTCTATATATTTGGGAATGGATTACAATGTTAAGTAGTTTGTTTACTGTTTTATTAGCTTTATATTTTATTTTTATTCCAAACACTACTAGTTTGGTAGCTAGTTTCCCTATGATAGTAGATGTTTTAGATATGTTAGATATTGATCATCCTTTGACTTTTTATGAAGGAATAAAAGATTTTATTTTTCATCCAATTACTTGAAGTAATTACTATTTGAGTACTACTTACGATATTATTTATAATTATTTAAACAATATTTATAATGAACTTTATGATTATAAAGTTTTTAGAGTAGTTGCTTTTTTATTTAATAGTGCTATAAGTTTGAATATGTAATTTTTTAAATTTATCAGTTTTTCTGCTAGTTTATTTAGAAATTTAATAGATTTAACTTCGTATCTATGTTTCGGAGTAATTGTAGGTTCAATTGGTTGGGTTTCTATTCAGTTATATCTTTGGACAGAAGAAATCATAAATGTTGCGAATTCATTTATGGCTGCTGCACCTGGTTTACCTAGTTTACTGGCTATGTCTGTAAGTATATTATATGTAAGAGTAATTGATCCATTCATGAATGTAATCGAAACTGGAGGAAGTAATTTGGATGCTTTTTTAGCTTTAATTCCAACTGAACCCCAAATACTTAATTGGAGTAGTCATATTGTAACGGTAATTAATAATAATTACCAAATGGCTTGGTCGAATGCAGCTTGTGGGTTTATTGATTTTTTCAGTATTCCATTGCAAGTAGGTAATGTTCATTTAGACTTCACTGGATTACTAGCTCGATGTATAGTTGGAATTTTAAATCCAGTTTTTGGAGTTGGAATACCTACAGTGTTAGAAAAAATTGCTAATTTATTTATACGATGGATGTAGTTTTTATAGTTATTTTTATAACTTTTTAATCCCCTTGTTATATATTTTAGAAAATGAAAATTTTATTAAATGAATAACAAGGGGGTAATTAAATCAAAATAAGTAAAATAAATTAATTAAGAAACGAATTAATAAGGTAATTAAGTATTAAATAGTATCGAAGAATCGAATAATTCATTGTATGGACGATTTGGAATGAGTCTAAATATGACTGAATTAATGTTCTGTAATAATGAAAAAATAGAGGAATTAAAACATAAAGTTAATATATCAAATATAACTGAAGTTGATCCTGATTTATCATTAGTAGAAATTGATAATGGGAGAAGTGGAAGTTTAGAAGTTAATGTTGGTATTGCTCAGTTAATTACTTCATTAAGTAGATTGGCTTTATATCGATATAAAAAATATTGTTTAGATAACGGAATTAAAATATTTTATTTTGATACCGATTCTATATTTACTAATGCACCTTTACCTAAACATTTTATTTCTAATAAATTAGGAGATTTAAAATTAGAATATATTTTTAAAGATTCTGTATTTTTAGGACCTAAAATGTATGCAGGATTAACTATTGAAGATAAATTAGTAGTTAAGTTTAAAGGTTTTAAAAATACTAATAAATTAAGTTTATTAGATATAAAAACGTTATTAGTTCAAGATATTGATACAAAACTAACTCATACTAAATGGTTTAAAAATTTATTTGAAGGAACTATAAATGTTCTTGATAGTAATTTTACTTTAAGAATGACTGCTAACAAAAGAAATGTAAATTATGTTAATGGTATAGCTACTACTACAACTCCTTTCACCTTAAAAATAAATGAAAGTAACAAATTAGAGAAAGTATAAAAAATTATAAGATCCCCTTAGAATTACAAATGTACAAAAACAGGTGTGAGAATGCAGTTTGCCTTCCAATTCAGCGAGATTGAAATAGGTAAAAAAATGGTTATTTTAGAATATTCAAGAAATCTTTTTAGATTAGAAGCATAGAAAAAAATATAATTGTAGGAAGTGATTTTCATAATCCTCCTCACCCTCTTCTAGTAGAGGGTTATCAGTTTGTATTCCCTGTTCATTAACTAAAGAAGAATCAGTTTGAGTACTTACATTAGTTGTAATTGTAGAAGAAGATGATTTATAAATAGAATAAGTAATGAAACCAACCATTGATAGAAATAAACTACCAAAAATTAGTTGATCAGGATTATTCACTATAGAACTAGAAAGAATGTTAAAAAGGTTATTGTTTTGTAGCATGTTTTAATTTTATTGTTTTTGTGTATATATAACTTTATTTGTACTATAACTTATTGAAGATTATTCAACAATTATAGTAGCTCTGAATATTAAATATTAAAATATTCATTATTACTATAAATATAATCTCATATTATTTATCTGAGAGATAATTCATGCATTGTAATGAACAATAACTATAAATATAATTTATAGTTCTAAATACATTTTAATAAAAAATCATCTTATAACTCCTCTTTTAAATTTTTAGTATTAAAAATTAATATAATAAAATAAAGGCTAAAAAATATTGGGATTTCAAAGATATATCTCGGTTTCAAATAAGTAGAAAAATCAAAACCAAGAACTACTAAAATGAAATTGTCTTTCGCTAAAGCTAATCGTTTAATATTTTGATCATATTCATAATTTACAATATGATTAGCGAAAAAATCATAAAACCCATCTACTATTTCACTTTTTTTTAATGAATTATCAGAGATAATTAAAGCTATATCTTCACCTTTATAAGTTTCGTTTATAAAAGTAAAAATGGCTTGTATTATTCTACTTAATTCTTCTTCAGTAGAAATAAATGACAATATATTTTCATTTTTATTACTTAAAATAAAAACGAATAAATCAGATTCTTTATTCAATATTTTAGCTAATTGTGAATCTACAAAGCAATTTAAATGTAATTTCATATTTAAAATATAAAAGTTAATACCTCTAAGTTTAGTATATAAGTAGTATATAATGTAATGTGTAACTCTTTTATTTGTAACATTTTATTATTATAATACACACACCATTATTTGATACACAATTTACTCTATATGAGACCAATAAGCTTAATATTCATACCCTTACTATAACCAATATATGTAAATATAAATATTCTCATTTTATGATCAATAAAACCCCGAAATCGACCTTACTCATATAATAATATTTAACAAGGGGGTTACAAAGTTATAAAATAACTATAAAACTACCTACAACCATCTACTCAACCAATTTCCTATGGTTCCACAGAACGTTCCACTAATTTTAAAGTAGAAAAAGAAAGGTGCAAACAACAACCGAGCAGCAAATCTAAAAACATGGTTATCCAAATTTGTTAATTCTAAGACTGTGTTTGCACATTGATTAAACAATACCTCATGGCTAACTTCCATTATATTAAAGGTCAATTGTATTAATAATTTTTCTGAAGGAATTAAATTCCATAGAAACATGAAATTATTTCCATTTACAGAATCTGATATGGTTCTTAGTGGGTGTACCAATCCATACAATATACAATTATTGAATTTATAATATAAGCTAGGTAGATCAGGTATCATATGTGCCATTAACCCAGATTGAGTACATATAATATCCCAAACCATATAACATTTATTTAAAAAGAAAATCATACCGATAACTAAAGTAGTATATAATACAGTTTTAGTAAAATAATATAATTTTGTAATAAATATTATAGGACCAAAAAATGCTAAATAGAGTAAATTATATAATGCAGGGAAACTATAGCTAAAAATATAGTAGACAAAACTTACAGTTTTAAAAAAATAATAAAATCCATTTACAATATAATTATAAACAATATAATCTTTTAAATTTAAAACATATTCTATATAACTAGAAAATTTAGACAGATAGAAGTATACCCAAGTATGAGGATGGAAGATAAAATCTTTAATAGAATCAGTTAAAGATACCACAGGATTTCTTACATCCAATGAATCAAAAGGTATAAAACTATTAAATAATATAGATTCCGGTCCTACTAAAAAATATACACTTACCATAAACAATAATACACCTCCAACCATAAGGATCCATTCCCATACATAAAAAAATAAAACGCTTACAGATTTAAAAATATCTATAAACAGATCAAACATTAAAAATGAAGAGATAACATCCGCCCTTAAAAATTTACCAACTGGTCTTTCGAATTTCAATATTCTCCCAACATTAAAAAGTAAAATTTTGGCTGTAGCAAGTCCTTTCGGAGTGAAGATTTTTCGAATGAAAAACATAAAAATTATAAAATTTTCTTATAGTCCCTATTTATTTTATCTATCTAATATCAATCTTTTAGTATTTAAACAAAAAGGGATATTTCTGTAGATAAAAATTTACCTCCACACAAACCTAAATAGACAAAAAGGATAATCTGTTTTGATTTTACGTATAAATAAATAATACTTATACAACCTTTCTTTTATTATATCTCAATCTCAATAGATATTTCAATATGAATATTCCGTCAAAGTTACTTAAATTATGTACATATATTTTATGATTATGATACTTTGGATCTATTAACTTAATTAAGGCCGTATTCATCATTTCATCTACACTATTAAAATCCGAGATGAAATAGTTGAAATGATCTAAGCCATTATAGATATCGATCATTATCGGTGAGATAGTTTTATCTAGTACTTGTGTTTCGATATCTAAGGTTAGGAATTTATCATCTATCAAAGGGGTAATTTTCTTACCTTTTCTGTTTACAAATAGTTCTATTCTTTTTAAGAAAAAAGTATTTTTATAAACAAATTTAGAAGTTACTTATATGCCTGTAAAATAGTTATATCTTTTGAATGAAGCCATAATTCAAATGAAGGATTAGTTTGCCAATTATTAGAATCGTTTCTTTTGTAAATAGATACAATAAATGAACCTTCAGCATCAGTTACCCACATAGGTGATATAAGGTAGGGACCACATCTCAAATACATACACAATCTATTATTTTTCCAATAATTTCTCTTATATAATCCATGGAGATTCCCATTATTCTATATCCTATATAATTTCTATACACATTTCATCTAAAATTCCTCTACATGCGATTCAATGGGTTTTGACCATTTCTCTACACAAATCGAACACTTCTTGATGAAGACTATAACAACGACAAAATTACAATTCCTATTCATTTTTTCCCCTTTCGATAATTTAATTCCAATTATAGAATAAAACAAGAATTTATACCATATCTCTTCTATTTTTTACCCCAAAATTATTTTTAATAAAAAACTTTAAAAATACACAAATTGGCTTTTTATTTAATATTTTTACACGATTTTACATTTTTAATCAAAGATTTCATTCGATGGTCAATCTCAAATTCTAATAAATCTATATTTTAACATAAATGGGCTTTTTCTTCGATATTTTAACATGATTTTAAAGAAAGGGATTTAAAAATTAAAAATCATAAAACTATCCAATTTTAATTGGATTAAAATCAGTTCCAAGAGTATTCACACCTACTTTAAAAGGATTGGTATCAAGAGCAATTCCATTTTTAAAAACTAAACTTCTTTTGTTTTGAGTAGGAGTTAATTTATATTTAGTATTAACTAATCCAATACTAGCTAATCCAAGAGATCTAAACCATTTTATATGATTCAGATTTAAAGATGCCCCTTCATTAAGTAAAGATTTCATAGCTAAGAAAGATACCTTTTTACTATCTTTATAACCTTTAATTTTGCAAATATAATCTCCTTCATTTGTTATACCACCATAAATTTTCGGTCCTAAAAATACAGCTTCTTTAAAAATATACTCAAGTTTCAACTTACCTAATTCATTAGAAATAAAATGATCAGGTAAAGGATCACTAGTGAAAATAGAATCAGTATCAAAATAATAAATTTTAATATTATTATTAATACAATACTGTTTTATTTTCTGCATATGAATTCTAGAATAACTTGTAATTAAACTAGCAATTCCTACATTAGTGTCAGCTTCATCTCTTTCTTTTTCAGTTTCAATAAAGAATAAATCTTCATCTAATTTTATAGAAGTAAGTACAGTAGTTTCTCTCACAACTTTACTATCCGCGAATTTACTTTCAACAAGAATATCTTTCATACCAAATCTTCCATATAAAGAATTCATTAAAAGTTTCGCAATATAGTTTAAAGGATGAGATTTAGGGTAATTCATCCGTAATTTATAAATATCAGTCACATAATCATAAAATAAGTTTCCACCTTTAAAATGATAACCTCCTAGTATTTGAATATTATAGTCTTTCAAAGCATTATAATATTCTGCAGAGGTAATAATCATTCCAAAAGTTCCATTAGGGCTAATAGTTCTATTTCTATGAATTTGTAAATAAGGGATATGCATATCGGTTTTGCTAGTAACTATTGCTTTTCCAAACCATAAATTATTTTCAGGAACTTCATTCAAATCTATAAATCGATTTATTTTACCTATAGGAAATTCTTGATTAGCCATTTGAAAGGGGTAAAGAGAATTTACATCATAAACATAAATATTTTCTCCATAAGGAATAATCATTTCGGTACTTCCCCCAGTGAAAGAACCTCTAATAAATTCATCTATTTCTCCATTAATTATTGGTATTGTGCCGTCTTTCAAATATTTACTTCTAAAAACAGCAAAAGCTAAACTAGGTGTAGTAGGGTATTTATCAATTAATATAGAAAAATTATCAAAAATAAGTTTTCTGAAATTAATTAGAATTTGATATAGAGATATGCAATCACTTTCACAATATTTTCTAATTAGATCTCTCCATTCAATAAAGTTATTTAATTTTAAAACTTCTTTACTATAATGAGAGATATCATTCATTATATAAAAATCAGAACCAGGAGTATTAGTAATATCTTCAATTAAAACAGCTTCCATTCCTTTTTGAATATCAGTATTAAAATTTTTAGATAGTTTAGCTAATGAACTAGGTAATAGTAAGAACGAATCTTTAATTGTTAAAGAGATATGATCTTTTTTACTAGTTATTTTTATCATAATAATTAACCCATTTCTACTAATAATACTAAAATTATATTTTTTATGGAAACGTCCTAAATATTTAAAAATAAATATATTATCAAATCTAGCCAAATTATGAGCATAAATTTGATAAAATTCGTATTTCTGGCTGAAAAGTTTTTCGAATAATTGTTCTGGGCTTTTAGAAAAGAAAGAGAAAGTATTTACACCATCGAACATTGAGTAAAGATATGGAACGTGTACATTATCTTTCAATAAAGTTTCAATATCGAAAGTAATTATTTTAGGATCATTCCAAGTGTGTGGATTAATAGGTGATATAAATTTTGTGATGGATTCTAATAATTTTTTATATAAAATATATGTTCTAATCGAACAAGGATCATGATTATTTCTTTTATATTAATTAGTATTGAAAATAATATCACTAATCTTTATATTTTAAAATTTATAAGTTTTAATAAGTCTATACGGCATAGTTTTAAGCATTGCAAAAAGAATATAAGCTATTTACATTATAATGGTATCCTTTATTTGCTTAATGAATTACTAAACATCTATTTTTACTGTAGAGATATGATGTTTGGATAATTGTAACTGCTTTACTTTTTTTTACTTTTACAGGAGCACTAATTAATTTTTACTAGATGTAGCTATTAATTTATTTATCTTATTATGAAATAATAACATTATTTCATTTATTTGAACTTGAGCAGTAAAGGAATCGAACCTTTTACGGCTAAAAACCAATTCTTTTACAGAGAACCACCATTACCAATCGGATCACCTGCCCTTGTATTTATTTTAATCTTTTTATTTTTATCCCTTATGCAATGAGGCTATACTCTCCTTGCTAGCATCATAGAAGCAAACTTCAAACGATGCTTACTAGCAATGTAAACATAATGATAGATTATAATTAGTATCTCTTTTATTATCTAATATTTTATTTGATAAAATTTAATAATTTAGTTGTTCGATTTGTTTTTAATACTAAAAAGTAAACAGAAGCATCATTGCTTTGTTCTATCGCTATAGCGGCGCATCTATCGATGCTAACTGAACAGTAAATGATGCTAGATGCAACTAATTATTCTTTTTTTTCTTTAATCTCCTCGCCTCTTGAAAATGGGAGGCTAGCCCCATAATGCCTTTGATTATTAAATAAAAATAGAATATTTTTATAACTGATTAATTAATTAATAAAATATAGTGTGGATGGCTTGGCTTGTTCTGTTTTTTAATACTAAAAAGTATCGAACAAGGTTGGGGGTGGCTGGGATAGGTTTTATATAAAAATTTAAGGTTTAATACTTTATTTTTAAAAATTTATTTCTTTTATTTTTATGAGAGCACCTGGACTTGAACCAGGACTTTCTCCTTAAAAGGGAGACACTCAACCACTCGAGTTCTGCTCCCTAATTTAAATTCTCTTAGATTACATTTGCTACGATATTTACTATCTTAATTTATACGTTTCTATGTTCTATTCGAACAACCGAACGAGACAGAAGATGATATATAATTAACAATTAGATGAAAGGATAATTAAACCAAGGGTAGACTATAAATGCATTTATAGTCAACTACTAGCTATTGCAACTGAGTATTTAATGCGTAGCTAATGCAAATATAACTAAGTTATATAAAGGCTTGATCTTATATTTTATATATAAAATATTAAATAATCGATCTAACCACTAATTTTATTTATAAAATTTTAACTGAGTTGACCAGATTTGAACTGATATGAGCCATTACCAAAAAATGGTGTTTTTCCAAATTAAACTACAACTCATAAATGTATAGATTAAGATAATACATTTTATTCTTAACTTATCTTCTTTGCTTAATAAAAATATAAAAATTGAATAATGCACCGACTAGGCTAATAGTTACGTAGTAGGTGCGAATATTTGCCGAAAACTGGAATTGAACCAATATTTAAATCTTACAAGGAATTTGTTTTACCAATTAAACTATTTCGGCTATAAATTATATATTTTAAATAGGGCCGCTACCGCATTTCATATACCGTAGTCATTGAACCCTTGGTCGCTTGTTCTGTTTTTTAATACTAAAAAGTATCGAACAAAAGCGGGAGCAAGAGGATAAAAATATGTATATTTTCTTTATTTATTAACTATATAGAATATATATAATTTAAATTTAATTGCTATAATATGCCTCGGGAGAGAATTGAACTCCCATATCTATATCTTCAGAATAGCGCTTTGACCACTAAGCAACCGAGGCTGTACTGGATTATTTTATTGGAGAAAGATAGACTCGAACTATCATTTTTTATATTGCAAATATAACTGATTACCAATTATCATATTTCCCCTATTAAGGCTATGTCACATGTTCTTGTTCTTGCATGAATTCATGCATGTATTGAACATTACATTACAATTCATGTATTATTAGCTATACTAATTTTAATTTAATAGTCTCTTTTAATAATTAGTTAAAAAAGGGAGCTAATTTAATTTTAAATTAAAAGTTTGAATATGTTTTCCTTTTGACCATACATCTACTTTAGTTAATTTAGTTTTTATATCCGGTAATTTACTAATTACAAATAAATTATCTTTATTTAAAATTACTTTATTTTCTGAATTTTCTTGTATTAATTTTCCCCATTTTAATAAATCTTTTTGTGTATTTCCAGATTCATCTTTAGGAATAAATTTATTTAAATTTTCATCTATAATATCTGAGGCTAATTCAGGCCAACTTAAAGGGTAATTACTTAAATCTTTTTTAGGAATGAAGATATATTCAAAAATTACTTGTTTAATTGAATCCTCATTATAGCTTCCCCCTTTATCTTCTATTCTATTTTTTAAAAAGATAAGATAATCTTCATTCATTTGTCTTTGAATGACTATTCCTTTATGTAATGTTCTATAAGAATTATCTGTAAATTTAAATTTTGCTATTAAATTAAAACTCGAACCTTTTCTGAATTTTTTGAATAGTTTTAATATTATTTTTTCTAATAATAAATAACTAAATTTTCTTCTTGCTGTTAAATTGAAATATACTCTGTTAAATCCTTTTTTATTTACTTCCATGCTCATGAAACTATTATATTTTTTAGTTGATTTTTTTAAATTGTTAAATAAACCCATGTTTTTTATGTATATTTATTCTACTTGAATAAATTGCTTAATCTTAATTCATTTGTTTTCAGTAAAACTCTCTGCTAAAACCTTTACCCTACTCTTTTACGATTAGAATAAAATATAGAATAGACACTTTCTACTTAAAGTTATGTTTTCTATATGGATTCTCTACTAATTAAAGTATTATAACGAACCATTGTAAGTAAAACTGTATATTCTACTACTCTTTTATAACATTTCAATAGTTTTCATTGTCATATATCTTAAAAGAGATGTTAGAAATAACTATCAAAATATATAGGGAAGTTCGTAAACTTTTTGTTTACAAATTAAGTATTTACTTTAATGTAAGATAGCACGTATGTAGATTATTATACTTAACAGTGAATGGAACTAGTTGGAGTAATTCAACCTTTGCAAAATAACAATTGAGTTAGACTCAAATAATATACAACCATGAAAAACATATTAAATAAATCAATAATTTCCTTTTTAAAATCATTAAGCACACTAATTTCCTTTATTAGAAGAATTACAACAAGCTTTGAAAACTACATAATTAGACTTACAAATCATATGAATAAAAATATAATAGATATTTACCATGTTACTATTGACTCTGATTTAAGAAGTAAAACATTTCATATGAGTAATAATTCCTTATTAGAAGGTAAAGAAATGTTTAAAGCCATGTATGAAACCTTATTTACTAATAACGAATTTATTTCCTTTGGGGATCATAAAATAATTATTCTTTTTGCAAGTAATCCCAATGGCACTCAATTCACAATACATCATAATATTCTAGTTAATAATTATACTACTTTTGAAACTTATTATTCTATAATAGAACCAAAATTACAATATTTCTATGATTCAGAAGAATATGAATTAAATATACAAACGTTGTTAGATATGACTGTTTGGAATATGGATCATCTTTCCAATAAAGAAATTAAAGTAAGTAGTAGAGCTTTAAATAGAAGAATGTTTTCAACTAGTTGTCTTGCTCAAAAAACTTTTAAAAGTCCTACTATTGCACCAATACCAGTTGAAAATCATGAAACAGTTTCTACGCCAATAGGGACAATCGATCTAGAAACAATAAATATAAACAATATACAAGAACCAGTTTGTATTAGTTTTTACAATAAAGAATTAGGAAGTAAATTATTCTTAATTGATTATAATTTACTAGAAGCTAATTCCCAAGAAGCAATTAACAAATTATGGAGTGAATTCTTTATTTACTTAGAAGAAGTAATTTTTATAAAACATCCATTAATTACTATATTTGCTCATAATTTAGGTTCGTTTGATGGTTATTTTTTATATAAACAATTAAGTTTGTTTGTAAATAACAACCCAATAAGTGCTGAAGAAGAAGGGACAATAAGAATGAATAGCGATATCTCTTGTTTATTAGATAAACATAAAAAATTTATTACTATAAAATATAGAGGTGTAACATTTAAAGATTCATATAGATTGTTCCCAGTTTCATTGGAAAACCTGTGTAAAATTACCGGAGTAAGGGGTAAAACTACTAAATATAATATTCTTTATAATGATATTGGTTTCTTTAGTAATGTTGAACTATTAACTTCTTTTTTAAAATATGCTGAGCAAGATTCCAAAGCGTTATATGACAGTTTAATTAAATTACAAAGTATTTATCTAACTAAATATAAAGTTAATATTACTACTGTGTTCTCAACTAGTACTCTTTCTCTTAAAATATTCCGAACTAATTTCCAAAAAGAAATTATCCCAGTTTTAAGTAGAGGTGAAGATAGTTTTATTAGACCTTCCTATTTCGGAGGAGCAACGGATTACTATAAAGCTTACGGTGAAAATTTGTATTATTATGATGTAACTTCGTTGTATCCTTTTGCTATGTGTAAACCCTTACCAGGTGCCCTTAAAAAAGTTCATAAACATTTAAATAATACTAAATTAGAAGACTTTTTTGGATTTATTAATTGTGAAATATTAATAGATAGTAATGTTCTTAAACCCATGGTTCCTTTTAAATATAAAGGTAAAACAATCTTCCCAACTGGTGAAATCAAAGGAACTTATTTCTCAGAAGAGTTAAAAGCAATTAGCAAATTGGAAGGATATTCTATTAAATTATTGAGTGGTTATGAATTTGAAAAAATATGTTATTTTAATGAATATATTGAAGACTTCTTTAACCAAAAAAAAATAGCAGTTGGTGCTGAAAGATTCATTGCAAAAATGCATTTGAATCAGCTCTACGGTTATTTTGGTAGAAGTTACGATATTATAAATACAATTAATATTAATAAATCTGAACTTCAAAAACTTCTTACTTGTAAACTTTTAAAAACTTTTATTGATTTAGCTCCAAATCTTTATGTAGCTTTAATTGAAGGTAATACACCTAGTAAAATAGTAAATGCTTTAAACCTTGGAGCTAGTTTTAAAATTAAAAACGATTTCTCTTCTGTGAGTACCAACGTTTCCATTGCATCGGCTATCACTAGTTATGCTCGTATAGAAATGATGCAATATAAACTTAATTATGACGTATTATACTCAGATACTGATTCTATTTTTACATCTGATAAATTACCAGACCATTTAATTGGAGGGGAATTAGGCATGATGAAAGACGAATTGGAAGGAGAAACAATTAGAGAAGGTTACTTTCTAGGAATTAAACAATATGGTTACCGTATTGTGGATAAATCTAGAAATTCTAAAGTAACTACTGTATTCGCTGGAGTTAAACGAAACTCCTTAACTTATAAAGATGTGATTGATTTGAACGCTGGTAAAGAAATCCTGGTAACTAACGATTCTAGATTTTATAAATCTTTGAATACGTTAAGCATTTCCATCCTACCTTCTAAATCAATCTTGAAAAGAAATAATGATAAAGAATTATTAAATAACGTTTACCACCCTATTCATATAAATACAAGTACACCTTCCAACCCGCTTGTATTTTTTATGAAAAGAATGATAAAATTAATTAATAAATTTTTAAAAAAACCCCTTTTAAGGTTTATTTACACAACCCTTTTAAGATTTACTGTAAATTTATGATAAGAGTTGTGAGGGTATTAAGCACTATATTGGTGATTGTATGGCCAAATCATTGCATATAAATATTATTTTATTATCATTTTTATGACTATAAACCATTCGTAAATCAATTGTAAAAGTTGATGTGTCTCCTTACTATAACCCATATAACCCCTACCCCCTATATCTGATTTATTTTGAAAATAATCTTTTTGGTGGTAAATGGCTATCCTTAGTAGTATTTTTTTACGAGTAAAGAGACTTGAACTCTTACGATCCAAAAACCATGAATTCCTAAGATTCACCCGGCTACCATTTCGGCACACTCGCTAATAAGACTATGTACATCTCTGATAATATTCTTCTCTATTTAAATTCTTTTATAACTACTTTTAGTTAGTATATGCAAATAAGGATTCGACATATTTCTGTATATTTAAATTTTTATATAATCCTAAATATAAAATAGTTCTTAAATATCAATTTTTTTATATAGATAAGGGGTAGAGTAATCGAAACCCTGTCAATAAAGTGTAAATTTATCGCTAAACCACTCAGCTAACCCCTTTGGTTTTTAGTACTAAAAAGTCAAGCTAATCATTTTAATTTAATAATAAATTTTAGAATCTATAAATTCATTTGCATCTAGCATCATTTACTGTTCTTGTTCTTGCTTCTACTGTTCGATACCGAACATGAAGCTAATATTACAATGTATTGAACAAAGCAATGATGCTTCTGTTTACTTTTTAGTATTAAAAACAAATCGAACAACTAAATTATTATTAAAGTTTAATTCATCTAAATAAAAGTTTAGAAAATAAAATGGGGGTAAAAAAAAATATATTATCCAGCAGCACTTTCCAGTACGGCTACCTTGCTATGACTTTTGAGATGTTACTTAAATGAATTAACTAAAGCTAATTATCTTAACAAAGGTGTTCTTTAATAATTGACTTATTTACAAAGAATTTTCCTAAAAAAATAATTGAAATAGCTGCGAACTTTTAATTTTGTCCTTTGTAAAAGTTTTAATTTTGCTCCAGTTTCCTCCAAGTTAAGCTTCTTCCCAGCGACAGACAGTTAGTTCATCACGAATGCAATCTTCACCGTTGCGCCTAATGATCAACGATTACTCGAAATTCCTTCTTCATGTCACCGAATTGCAGATGACAATCCGACTAAATTTTAAAATTTTAACTTTCTTTAATGATTAGCTCTTTCTTAATTTCCCACTTAAAAAGTATATTTATTAAATAGATATTGCCTAAAAAAGACAGGAACGAATTTGCATCACTTTGTAAAAGTTTTTGTGGCACGTCTATAGCCCAGTTCATGAGGGCCATAACGACTTGTCTTAGCCCCAAATGATACTCTATCAGTACCATAAATTATTAAGTATAAATTAATAATAGGGATTGCGTCCGTTAGCGGAGTTAACCTCACTTCTCACGATACGGACTGACGACAGCCATGCAACACCTGTAACAAATATAATATAATTATATCATCTTTAATTAAAAAAATTGTTATGCAAGAACTGGTAAGGTTGTACGCGGATTATCGTATTAAATAACATGCTTCACTTCGTTTGCTTCGAGACCGACTAATTTTTTTGTTTTCAACTTTGCAGTCGTACTCACATGGCGGAATGGTTATCGTGTTAACATCGCCACCAATTAATTTATATAATTAGCAACCACCATTCATCGTTGACAGAGAGGGGTATCTGGGTATCTAATCCTATTTCCTATCCTCACCTTCGTTTCTCAGCGTCAATCATTAGTAGATAAAAGCTTTCACCATTAATATTCTACTTAGTATCTAAGGATATCACCCCTCCTCTAAGTATTATTTAAATATCCTCTATTTGATTCTAGCTTTTATTTATTTTATCTCTACTTTAATTAATTTTTAATAATTAAATAATTTATCATTATCAATTTATTCTTAATTAGTCTACATTAAATAAATTTAGATTTTTAAATATAATATAAAAAGAATTTAAGTAATAAAGAAAAATTTTAAAGCTGCCTACACACCCTTTACGCCTGATTAGGACGATTAACGTTCGCGTCTCTGGCCTTACCGAGTCTTCTGGCACCAGTTTTGGACAACACTAATAGTAAGGTAATGTCATTATCTTCCCTTACGTTATCACACTTGACACAAGTATGATTTCAGTTAGCTAGTTCACTCTTGCGAGCATTGACTAATATTCTTGACTGCTGGTAGTAACTACTACTTGGGAGATTTCATTCCCGATGTGGCCATTAGCTCTGTCAAGCTTGGCTATCGATCGTCGGCTTGGTTGGCCTTTACCCTACCAACTACCTAATCGACATAAATAGAATCCTTAAGCAGAATATTTCCTTTATTTAATAAATTATAGCTTATTTATTTCTCTAAAATTGCATAGAGATATCTCCTATTTATGGAGACTTCAGGGCATCTTATTTACATTCCTCACCTTTACACCTTGTTTCCTTAATTTTATTTATTTTATATTGTAAAAAAACATTATAAATTTTAAATAAATTTTCGGTAACAACGATTTGCATGTCTCAAAACTACTGAAAAACGTTCAATCAGAACCAAAATTAAATTCTTACGGTTAAATTTGAACATTAAAAAGATTATATTTTAGAATTTTTATTTAATTTCTATTTTACAATTTTTTTTGTCGTATTTTATTTGCTATTTTATAGCAATATTTATATCATCTCTTTTATATTTTATCATTTTTATATTAATAATTATTATTCTAATTTTTAATAATTATTATTATAATTTTAATAAAAAATTAACGGGCACTGTGAGATTTGAACTCACGACTTTTTTGAAGTTCTCGTTTTCAAGACGAGCGCCATAAACCAGACTCGACCAAATACCCTTTTACAATACTATGCGACTAAACCAAGATAAAGGTTAAATAATTAAATTTTATTACTTAAATTTTTAATTTTGAATTATTAAATAATTTCACTTATCCTTTTACTTTTATTTTGGTTTTATATAAGAACGTAAGGAATTGAACCTTAATAACATCCATTATGAGCGGATTGCATTACCTATTATGCTACATTCTTTAATTAACTAAAAGAAATTATGGCTATAATATTTGGTTTTATATAAAATTTCTAAGTTTATCTCCATGGGTAGCACAATGGTGTACAAATGTGGAAAGAAGAGAATTATTAAAATATCCTTTTTAAATTTAGAAAATAAAAATTTATATTCTTTTATTCTTCTATAATTTTCTTTTCTCATTTTATTTATCAATCAAAATTTTACCATACACACAACGATGTTTTTATTATTTTTATCAAAAATATAGATTCATCATAATGTTTCTGTTCTTTGTTAGATATCTAACAGGATATAAACAATTCATTAATATTTCTATTACACCCTTTTCTTGTAATGTATAGAACATGGAACTCATAATTCCGGAATTTTACTTGATTCTTCTCTTGTTCGAAATCGAACAGCTCTCACTTTGTTCAATTAGTTGTTCTGTTTTTTAAAACTACTTTTTAATACTAAAAACAAAAAGTATCGAACAGAAAAATGATTTTGTTATTAAAATGTATTTATTAATATAATATAGATTTATAGTTGTATTAAGTGATGATAGGGAAACTATATTGACTTTAATATCTACTGAAGAATGCATTAAAGACATTATCTTTTCGGTTTTTGAATATATTTATCATAACTATAAAGATGTAGAAAATTACGTAAATATCAATGGTGAGCGCAAAAATCTTTTTATGAAAGATTAAGGTGGAGTGATACTTAGAGATAGGTATTGTCAAGAAGTTACTTCTTGTGGGGAAGGCATTGTTTTTAAGTTAATATTTTATTTTTAATTGGAGAGTTCGATTCTCTTTGACCCCAATAAATTTATAAACTTTAATAAGCATCAATAGTTATGAAGTAGCATCATAAAGTCAAAATAATCTCGGTTAAAAACTATGATTGATTAGTAGATGTATCGTATTGAATTACAATTACTAAACAGACTTTGCTTGAAAAAGGCCCTAACATATATATAAATATGAATTTACAATTACATTCCTTGTTAGCTAGCGTAGGTGCAGCATTAGCCTTTGAAAATAATGATTTAGTAGAAAATTCTACACATACTTTAAGAATTAACATTATAACTTATTATTTAACCATTGATCCAATATCTGATCTAGATCATGTATTAGAAGTTAAAACAGAAAACGGAGAAACAATTTACAAAGTTGTAATATATATTTCAATTGAAGAAGATGTTTTTTTTAATCTGTTTGCTTTAATTAGAAAAAGAAATCAAATATTAGATACAATAGCGTTTTTACATATACCTGATGATTGGAGTGAAGAAGAATATATTGAATTCTTTCAAGTATTTAATCATGATGCAGGTGCAGATAATCATTATAACGATATAATAAAGGTATAAATATTATTATTAGTGATGAATCAAGTTAGGTTTCGAACAACATTTATAGAATTCAGTAATTGGATTCACCCCTTTCTTTGTATTATAAGTGAAGAGCTTATATGTTAGTATTAGAATAAAAAGAATACCGAATTGGTGGCTAATATTCCATCGAGCACGAGGGGCTATAACAAAAGTAAAAATTAAATATGTTAAAACAAATAAAACCTTTCATTAAAAAAATCAATTATTTTAGTGTAACTAAAGCACAGGAATTTAAAACAGCAAAAATATTAGTATTTGATATTGAAACTATACTAATAGATAATGTTCAAATTCCTTATCTATTCTCATTATACAATGGGGATAAATCATTTTCTTGGTTTGCAGATATTAAAAATCCTAAATCTGCCGTGGATTCACTATTTAAAGAATTGTTAAGACCCAAATATAAAGGATATCAATTATATGCACATAATCTTAGTGGATTTGATATTATTTTTATATGGGAAAAATTAGCAGAGTTAAGTTTAACTTATTCAGTAGGAATATTGAAAAGAGAAAATAAAATTCTTTCAATAACAATTAGTGGTAATAATAAAAATACAAGTATAACTATTAAAGATTCATTTTTATTATTACCTTCTTCACTAAAACAATTAACTCAAAATTTTGGAACTGAAGTACAAAAAGGATTAGAACCAGTATTAATCCCTGGAATAAATATTGATCCAGTAAGTTTGTATTATACAAATTCTTCTGTAAGTCATTATAATAAAGATATTGAAATCATTCAAAATAATTCTAATGAAGATTTCTTATTATGGAAAGAAAAAGTAAGAATATATTGTGAAGCTGATTGTATCTCATTATATCAAGTATTAGTTAAATTTAGAGATCTAATACATAGTAACTTTGGATTATTAATTGATCATAATCCAACAACTCCATCAGTAGCTTTCTCTATTTTTAAATCAGGATATTTAGTTAAAGATACAATACAATGTATTGATGGAGAAGTAGATAGATTTATTAGAAAAAGTTATACAGGTGGAAGTACAGATATGATAATTCCTTTACCAGATAAAGATGAATTAGTTTATGTGTATGATGTAAATTCTTTATATCCTTCACAAATGGCTAAACATTCTTTTCCTACTGGTAAAGCAATTCATTTTAATAATTTAGAAGAAGTTCCGGGTGGGTGTATTTGGTTTGCTAAAGTAGTTGTTACCTCTTTAAAAGATTTAGAAATTCCTTATTTACAAATTCACCATAAAGGTAGAACAATTTCTCCTTTAGGTTCTTTTGAAATGACTATTTCTAGTGTAGAATATTATAATGCAGTAGCTAATAATGACTACTCTTTTAATATTATTGAAGGCTATTACTTTGAAAAAACTTTACCAATCTTCAAAGGTTATGTGGAAGAATTATATAAACTTAGATTAAGTTATGATAAATCACATCCAATGAATTATATTAGTAAATTATTAATGAATTCTCTTTATGGTCGATTTGGTATGAAATTAGAAGGTACACAAGTAATGTTTGCTGATAATGATAAACTAAATAAAATTAAAGAAAAAGCTAGAATTAAAACTGTGATTCAAGTAACAGAAGAAGTTGATTTAATTGAATTAGAATTAGAAGAGTTAAAAGGAATAGAAGTAAATATTGGTATTGCTAGTTATATTACTTCTTTAAGTAGAGTTGCTTTATATAAATATAAAAAATATTGTAAAGAAAATAATATTAAAGTATTTTATTTTGATACTGATTCTATATTTACGAATAAACCTCTACCTGATTGCTTTATCTCTAATAATTTAGGTGATTTAAAACTGGAATATATCCTGAAAGATGCTGTATTTTTAGCTCCTAAAATGTATGGTGGAATTACTACTGATAATAAAGAAGTAATGAAATTGAAAGGTTTTAAAAATGCTAAAAATGTTGGATTAGATAAATTAAAACTCTTGTTACAAAAAGATTTTAACTTTAAATTAAATCATTTAAAATGGTTTAAAAATCTTAATGAAGGAAGAATATTAATTAAAGATTCTGATTTTACTTTACAACAAACTGCAACTAAACGAAATGTAATTTATGTAAATGGTATAGCAGTTGATACTAAACCTTTTGTTTTATAATCCCCTTTTTTCTTCTAAAATCTAATAAATAATTAGAAAACTAAAATTAAGTGGGTTTTTGGGTTATTTGTGATATGAATCGGCATGAATAAATAATGTATCAATTTTTATACAAAAATAGAATTTATTTTGGGAAAACTGATATGAATGCTGCTGGCGTGGGGAACAGAAAATTCTTAATTTCTGATTTATTTTGTGATATGAGCCTCGAGGAAAATGAAAATCTACCCCCTCTTTCTACTGCATCTACGATGCTAGAACCAAAGACTAAAGGAGTAATTCTTTATAAAATAATAAAAGCTATAAACCTTAAAACTTATTTCTTATAATTAAAATGATTTAACAATCTTTAACATCAAGTCTATTTGATAAATTAGTAATGCTAAACTAAATACTTTACAGTATATTCATTTGCATCCTATTTAGAAATGTTCTATTTCTTATAAAATTATCATTTATTATATCAACTATCTAAAGATAATATTCAAAATGATAGGATAGTATCTAGAGGTTAGATTCTTGCTTTATATACATTCAGCGCTTATCTATTATGTTTGTGGCTACCCAACTATGCATAATCATTATTTATCATCTTTTTTAAAGCTTAACAATCGCTTATTATTTTATAAAAAATAGAATTTAATAATAGAAAGAATCACAATAATTGATTAATAAAAATTTAAACAATTGGTACACTAGAGAAACACAGCCTATTGATCCTTTCGTACTAGAAGGTCTGCCTCTTTTTACTATTTATCCCTCCAGAAGATAGGGACCATACTGACTCACGTCGTATTAAACCCAACTCGCGTACCCTTTTAATCGGCGAACAGCCGAACCCTTCCAAGCTTCTTCCCCCGGAGGATAGGATGAGTCGACATCGAGGTGCCAAACAGCCGGGACAATGTGTACTCTCGCCGGCTATCAGCCTGTTATCCCTAGCGTAACTTTTATCGATTGATCCCCGTCTATTCCATATTATAGCGAGGGGTCACTATGCCCTACTTACGTATCTGTGCGACTTCTAAGTCTTTCAGTTAGGCATGCTTACCGCCATTACACTCTGCATAACCGTTCATTGGTTAATTGATCTCCATTCAATTTCTAGCTATACCTTTTTAAAAGTTTAATAATTTAAATATTCACTTATCTTATCTTTAAGAATAGTAATAAATGAAACAAAATTTTTAATTTAATTTAATTTTTTGTCTGGATAACATTAAAATTAATTAATGATATTTGTTATTGATAATTAATATATTTGGATGTACTTTGCTACTCTATTAAAGACGACCGCCCCAGTCAAACTGCCAATTAGTCAACTCTCCCTTTAAATTTATTATAAGGTAAACATAGACCCAACCTTAGTTTCAAGGTTTTTCACTTATCGTCTATCGACATACCTAAATCACTACTAGACTAAAGTTGTTGTAGATCAATGTGATAACTAACTACAGTAAAGCTGCATAGGGTCTTCCCGTCCACCTGGAGGAAACCCGCATCTGCACGGGTAATTCAATTTCGCTGAGTGACTCGTAGAGACAGTGAGACCATCGTTACATTATTGATGCGGGACCACATTTAATGGCCAATGAATTTCGCTACCTTAGGACCCTCATAGTTAAGGCCGCTATTAACCAGAACTTCAGTTCGTAACAGAATTGTCACTTACTTTATATTAATGGCATCGGGCAAATTTCAACACCTATACACATAAATTAATCGTAGCAGATGTTTGTGTTTTAAGTAAACAGTCGGGGCCTCCGATTCTTTGACACCACCGAAAGAATATTTTTATTTCAAAAAATACTAAAGAGTGGTTCCTCTTATCGCCAAACTTATGAGGACAACTTGCCGAGTTCCTTAACGAGTCTTATCTCTACGCCTTAGTATTCTCAACTTACGAACCTGTGTCGGTTTAGGGTACGGTAGTTTTAACATTATTTTCCTGATCCAAATAATTTTATCCGGATTTTCTGTTATCTACTCATCAGCCAGGACGTTGGTCCTGGTCCTTAGAGGCCGCATTAACATTAGGCGGTTTAACCTTTCCTAATAACCCTTTCGTATTCGGCGAGAAGTATTATAACTTCTTTTTACGCTACTTATGCCAGCATTATCTCTTCAGTTACGTCTAAACAATGAAACACTGTTCTTCTCCCGTACTGAATGTTCCACTACCCAACTTTCTTCCTAGCATTTATCTTAAATAAATAAAATAAATAAATAAGGAAAAAAGCGGCACGATATCGGTAAATATTTTAGACCCGTTAAATTTTCGGTGCTAATATCATACTCTATAAATTATGTTCTCCCTATCTTTGCTTTCTTTTTTTTCTGAAGAAAAGCAGAAAACATAGTTAAGATGAAAAGAAAAAAATAAAATTTAGAGTTAATAGACTACTTTGTTGTTACACATTATTTAAAAGAACTGCCACTACCGAGCACACTTCATAGTTGTTTTAAGATATTAACTTCCTTTATTTCACTGAAATATTTTTTGGGGACCTTAAATTCGTGCTCACGACTGTTTTCGTCTCGACTACCCACCTTTTCATGAGCAGTCTGAATATCTACCATCAATTAATTGTAATTCCGAGTTTAGCTGCCAATGATAGGATTTTAAGGCCCCCCATTTTAACAATTGTATGGCATCAGCACGCTGTACCTGCAAAAATCTTTAGTAGATGTCATACTTACATATGTTTCGTGGAATATCAGCTATCTTAAAGTCAGATTGGCCTTTCACCCCTTACCACACCTCATCGGAGAATTATGCAACATTCACCCGTTCGATCCATTATAATCTGGACATGGTAAGATCACTTTATTTCGGATCTAATAGTAGCAACTTTTATACTGCCAGTTTTGTTAAAGATTTGTATTTCTTTAGTAAATAGTTATTGAAATAATTATTTAGGCGTAATCGCTTTCGCTAGGGCTTTTAACCTTGCTACTACTATTAACTTGCTGACCCATTATGCAAAAGGTACGTCGTCATTGATCTAATTAGATTTAATTTCGACTGCTTATAGAGTTACTAATTCATATTATTTTAAAGTATACTACTTTAATTAAAATTTTCCTTTACAGTACTTATTTCACTATCGCTAAATTTATAATACTTAGCCTTAGAGGATGGTTCCCCTTTATTCCGACAAGTTATCTCTCGTCGTACTTTTTTTACAATAACTTTTAAAATTTACAGGACTGTTACCTTCTGTGGTATACTAAAATTTTTCTTTAAAGAAAACAAAATTAGTTTATTCTAATTCCGTAGAAAATTAAATTTTATGAAGTTATTGATAGGCTAGTCCGATTTCACTCGCCATTACTTTCGGAGTCTCGGTTGATTTACTTTCCTTTCCCTATTACAATGTTTTGGTTCGGGAAGTAATAATATTTAAGGTTTATTTTTTACCTTTAAGGTTTCCCTTAGGATCGTGATACCAGTTATTACATTAAATATCAAATTATTAACTTAATAAATCAAAGATTAATTTAATTTTAAGTAAGTTTGATAAGTATCGGCACACTTTTGGCATTTGCCATCCTTTTTGATAAATTTGCTAAATTATCCTTAATAGCCCCTTTGAAAAACTTTTATTGTGGTGTTAAATTCTATATCGTCACCGATACTTTTATTGCAAATTTAAAGATAAAATATTAATATTAAAATTTATATTAATTAATTAAAAAAGAAAAATGACTTTAGTTAAGTTGGGATAACAATTCGTATAATTAGTCATCTTAGATGCTAGTGTTAAAGATGATTGGCAGAATGTTTAAAGATTCATGTAGAATTTCCCCAGTTTCTTTAGATGAATTAGCTAACATTTTTGGTGTTGGAGGTAAAACTTCTAAATATAATCCATTATGAAATAATATTAACATATTAGATAATAAAGAATTATTACCTGACTTTATTAAATATTCTTTACAAGATAGTGAAACACTATGGAATGCTGTAATTCAGGCTCAACAACACTATTTAGATGATTTTAAAGTAGATATTACTACAGTATTCTAGACTTCTACCCTAACCCTTAAAATATTTAGGGTTCATTTTATGACAAATGTAGAAGATAGTATTCTTACTTTAAAACCTCGGCTGGATCTTTTCATAAGAAAAGGATACTTTGGAGGTGCTACTGATTATTATAAAGCCTACGGATCTGATCTAAAATATTACGACGTTAATTCACTTTATCCTCATGTAATGTGTAACGATATGCCACATAAAATGATTAAATTTAAGAATAATTTGGAAGGTCTTGAATTAGATAACTTATTTGGGTTCTTTAAGGTAGAAGTTATAGTTCATAAAGGAATTTTAAAACAGTCATCTTAACTATCTTTTCTGCTTTTCTTCAGAAAAAAAGCAAAGATAGGGCAAGGAATTACTTTTGATCAAGAAATTATTTTTGATCAATATATAAATACTCTCTATAATCAAAGATTGCTATATCCTAAATCTGATCCTAGAAATCTTATTAGCAATTTGCTAATGAATACAAGCTATGGAAGATTCGGTATGTCTCTACACGTTGAAAATTATTCTTTAATGAATACCAAAGATATTGTTAATACGAATTACATTGATTCTATCGACTTAGGAGATAAAGAATTAATAAGTACTATCAAAATTAATAATATTAATAATAGCGGTAGAATGATGAATGTATCTACTTCCATTGCTAGTGCGGTAACTGCTTACAGCAGAATTGAGATAAATAAATTGAAAGTTCAATATCAAGATCATTTGCTATATTCAGATACCGATTCTCTTTTCACTAATGTTCCTTTATCTGACAATCTGATTAATAATAGATTAGGTGGACTTAAATTAGAATATGTTTTAAATGATGCAGTTTTCCTAGCACCAAAAGTTTCTGGCGGTATATTTGAAAATGGAAAGGAATTATCTAAAATAAAAGGTTATTCTAAAACAGTTAAATTTTCTGATCTTATCATTCCTATCTTTAGATCACTCAGATTATTAACTTTGTTAACATCAGATGGAAGAGTTATTAATACGAGATAAATCTTTCATCTTAGATGCTAGTGTTGAAACATGATAAATGGTTTAGAAATTTTAGTGCAGGTAATATATCCATTAAACAAGAGCGAGGTGATTCGAACACCTTCCAATGATTTTGAAGATCACAATACTAACCGATTATACGACGCTCTCTGTAGGACATTTTGGTATAGTTTTAGCTTAGAAGAAAGGGGAAAAACTAAAGTGGACAAGGTTGTCAAAAAGACAGATAAATAAGATGAAAGATGTGAGGGGTTTAATACTAGCTAAAGAAGAAGTAAAATATAGAAGAAAGTAGTTAATAATAATATTTATAATATAATTAATGGTTTTATTTAGATTGTCTACTTAGTATAATAGGTGCTACCATAGATAGAAGTAATATTACACTAGTTACAATTAATCACAGTGCTCCATAAGTATATATTCCTTGACCTAACATTTCTATTTGTAAGAAGCTAGTGAATCCTGTATCTGCTATTAAAGGATTTATTGTACTATTAACCATTGTCAGAGGATGTTGTAGAGTTTCAGAAGATAACATTAATCCATTTAAATAATTTAAAAATTCTATAGGTAAAGAAAGAATAGATACATTATTTAAACTTAATGGAATAATTGAAAAAATTTCATAAATAAATAATCCACCTACAGCCATAGCTAAAGGAAGATTTTTAGTATAATCGCTTCCTATTTCTAATACATCCACAAGTTTTATATTAATCATCATAATTACAAATAAGAATAAAACTGTTATAGCTCCAATGTAAACTATAATATAAGCTATACCTACAAAACCAAGACCTAGTATAATAAGATAACCAGCAGCATTAATAAAAAGAGAAATTAAAAAAATTACGCTAATTACAGGATTTTTAGAAGTTATAACTAATACTCCAGATAAAATTGCAGCAAAAGCCAATAAATCTAATAATAGATTGTTCATATTTTAAGTTTAATTTTGCCTACGCTTTAAACGTTCGATAATTCTTTCTATATAATATAATATAATATAATATAATATAATATTTTAAAAAGAAACGATAAAAGGCTTTAAACAAGAGTTTATAAATAATATAAATTTAAATAAAATTCTACATTATTCCTCAAGTAGGTAAGACCAAAAAAAAGATAATTTAAATAGTTTTAAATAATTTATTACAGACCAAGCATCTCTTCTTTTCTTTAAGATCTTAAGGTCCTCATTTCTATCTTTAGATCACTCAGATTATTAACTTTGTTAACATAAGATGGAAGGGACAGACAGAACAAGGATAGCTGAGGCTAAATTAATATTTGAATAAAATTATTTGAATAAGCGTTAAGTATTTTTAAATTTAAACTAACTAATCAAAAGTACCAAGAGGATTCAAACCTCTGCCTTTTACTTATTTCTAATTAAACTATTTTAGTATGTTGAATTATAAAAGTCAAGTAAAGAGACCAGACACCGTGGCTTTAACTTTTGACTTATCTTACCTCTTTGCACTTCTTTTTTAATACCATCTAGCTTTTTCTTCTCATCATCAAGCATGCATGCCTATCTTTAGATCACTCAGATTATTAACTTTGTTAACATCAGATTATTAACTTTGTTAATATCAGATTATTAACTTTGTTAACGCCATCTCAGTTTTAGAACAGAAAGATGGTAAGATGGAAGAAGGTCTGTCCCTCATCTCATGCCTATCTTTAGATCACTCAGTTTGTTCTCTTCTCCATCTAAAGATGACAGAAGTACAGAACGCTGAGATGGGACTAAGATGTAAGATGGAAGGGACACTAAAGGACAAAAAGATAAATAATCTTAAATTAAGATCGAAGGGACTCGAACCCTTATAAAATCCATTATGAGCGAATTGCACTAACCAGTTATGCTACAATCTTTTTAATTTTATTGAATTTTTATTATTTATAGTGAATTGTATTATACCCTACTACTTTTAATGTCCTTTTTGGAGAAAAATTAAAGGAATTTGAAGTATCTTCATATTTGACACCTCCAATTAACTTTGTTAACGCCATCTCAGTTTTATGCTTTCTTTCAGCTTTCTGTCCTTTAGTGTCCCGTGGGACAGACCTTCAAGCATTGTTTTTTCTGAAAAGAAAAAGAACCATAAGA